>Ga0256836_1000095_pt1 | contig 53703 bp, 53 predicted proteins | sample 4561380metaG_FD_185974 | JGI IMG/M metagenome (GOLD analysis project Ga0256836, IMG submission 185974) | Hydrothermal vent microbial communities from Guaymas Basin, Mexico - 4561-380 | ecosystem: Environmental > Aquatic > Marine > Hydrothermal vents | place: Mexico: Guaymas Basin | collected...
ATACTATGTTCCTTGTACAGTAGAAGAAGATGACAATGGGAATTGGACTTATGTTACCAATGATATACATGATACACCAATGTATGATTTTCAATACTTTGCTATTGCTATACGAGAAGATATGTTAGAGTTCTAGATAGTATCTCCAATTTTCGCCAAGCTCATCTTCATTTTGTTTACACTGTTGATTAAAAACATTCTTCATATCTTGTATAGTCATATATAGTAGCCTTATGATTTATATAGTGTCGTATCTGTTAATATATTACTATATGGATAAATATGCACTGCTTGTCTTGACATACTATCAAAGATTTGCATATAATTCAAGAAAGGACATTGTTGAAAAATTCAACTGTAACACAAATAATTTACCTCATCGCAATAATTAGAGTTGCCTTGCTTGCTCTATTCCTTAAGGTTTCAATGGATAACGGAATAGCATCTTTTGGTATTGATTACGACCAAAATAACATATATCATTGGATAGGATTAGCATTGCTGAATTTTAGTGTATTTGTATATGCTCCAAATGTATTACTTTCAAAGATTGCCGACAAGGTCAGAAATTTAAACCAACCAATAGAGATTACAAAAGACAAAGGTATAAAATGAGTTTAGAACAGAGTACAAACAAGCGAATAGATTTCGATAATAAAACACTCAAAAAGATTGATATGATGATACCGCACTATAGAGATGATTTAGATAGTGCACAAAAAAGCGATCATTATAACTATGTGTTAAAACTAGCAGTGGATTGTCTATTTAGTGATTTCTTGAAAAAAATGGAGAAGGATCAGTTTTGATTATTACAAAAGACGAAAAAAGAATTCTCTTTACATCAAGAGATATGGACACAATGGAGAGTAAAATCTCTTTCGCAAGAAAAAGAAATTTAATGACAATCCTGAGAAACAGATGTTATGCAATCGAAAGAATGGTTATTTTTACAAACAGAATTGACCAAGTAGTAGAAACACCAATGTATCATGTTGATATAGATGAAGCTATTAATTTTATGAAAAGCTATAGTCGTCAAGACAACAGAGGGTTTGTTAAGAAAAGCAGAAAAGAGTGTTGCGATTTTCTTGTCATGTTAAAAACAGAACTTCTAAATCAATCACAAGAGGCAGCCTAAAACCTCCTGTTGATTATCCTCTAAAATACCAACAAAATCTATTCAAACACTTCTGCCACCTCGACTAAAATTAACTACAAAACTCCTTACTTGAAAATGATTTGCTGGTTTCTTGAAAAAACCAAAACAAAACTATAACATTTCAATATGCAAAACAGAATAGAGTTTTATAGAAAAAGAATAAAAACACAGAATCCATCTTTAATACAAACGAAGAGAGATTTAGAGGCTTACAGAAAAGCATATTTTGAATGTCGAAAGTTCAACATTAAAAGTATTGTTTTCCAAGGAAGAGGCAAGGAGTCCAAATGAAAAGATTTTATGCTCCACTTATGTTGGTGTGCTCACTGTATGGTGATAGTGTTACTGTATATGATGCTGAGACAGCTTATGCAAAACAACAGGCAGCAATTATAAAATATATTGCTGAAATCAAAGAAGCCACTAAAGAACAAGAAAAAATCAACAGAGATCTTCAGTTGCAAGTAAACAGTATGGTTCCATTAAATAGTGCAACTTTATACAATATACAGCAATACAAAATACTAAGTGGTGTGACAGGGTCTTATGTTGATTTACAAGCAGTAAAAGTTAAGGCGAAAATGTTATTAAACGAAGCAGATACTCTTAATACAAAAACAACAAATTTTATAATACTTCAGGATGATATAAAAAAATCAGGATTAAATTTTTAAGGATGAATATGAAAACAACAAATAACCATTATGACAAAATAGCAAATAAATATAACAGCTTATGGCTGTTCTCTGAGGATTATATTCAGTGGTATCTAAAAAATGTAGAACGACTTCTTGAAATTCAACAAAACGATGTAGTAGCAGATATTGGTGGAGGAACAGGATTATTTGGTAGCGAACTACACAAAAATGCAAATTTAAAAAATAATATTGTTTGTGTTGAACCTTCAGAAAAAATGTGCAGCATTGCTGATTGTTTAAGAGATGTTGAGGTTATGCATGACACTGCTGATGCTTTCTTTAAAAAAGGCAACGAACAGGGCATTAGTAAGATTCTAATGAAAGAAATGATACATCACATTCCTGACAGAAAGAAGCTCTTTAAAGATATTTATAGTTTTTTAAATAAAGGAAGTGTTCTCATTGCTACAAGAGAAAAAGAAATTGAATTTCCATTTTTCAAAAAAGCTCTTCAAGAGTTTTCTGATAGTCAAGATGATTATCATATTTTTATCCAAGAATTAGAAGATGCTGGGTTTAGTATTTCCGTTGAGGTTGTTCCATATCAGATGAAGATAAGCTCTCGTTTTTGGGAGGAAGCAATAAGAAACAGATTTATGTCTCATTTAAGCTCCTTTACGAGCGAAGAGATAGAAGAAGGTATTAACGAATTAAGAGAGAGTAATCCTCAAGGGCAAGATTATATTTTTTATGACAATCTTGTTTTTATTCAGGGTAAAAAAAGGTAAAACCTCAACAAAACAAAAAGGATGGTAATTGTGTAGTTCATTGTCGTGTGTGTTAAATAGGTCTATGATTAAAAGAATTAAAGATGTTAAAAAAGCGGAAAAAATTCTTCAAAAATGTGAACGTTGTTGCCACGGACATGATAAAGGGCAAACAAGAAATAAGACATACAAATCTATAAGGATGAAATATGTAAGTTTGTTTTGGGGTGAAAAATAAACACCACTCTTAGGTAAAAGAGTAGAATTCATCAATCTCATCTTCTGTAGAGAAAGTCGCAATATATGAAGTTTCTTTTATTCTTTTGATTTTCATATCTATGTAGGCACGGTACTTATGGTTTTTTCTTTTCTCATGATAAACACCATTGTCTTTGCTTTTCTCTTTGTGAAGAAAAATCATAGATATTTCGTATCTATCCCCAAGCAATGTAACCAATCTATCTCTCCAATGTTTTTGACACAGAGGAATAAAAAGCTCTCCATAAAAAATAATATTTACATTTTCTGATTCTAAAGCTATATGTTCAAGGGCAGAAGTTATATGTTCATTCTCTGTAAGTTTATAGTCCCTTAGATACTCATCACTAGATTCTATATTGTCTGTTTCTATGTCTTTGTAATAGTCTTGAAAAATATTTTTCCTGAGACCGCTTAGTATTTTATCTTTACTTATAATAACAAAGGCTTCATCGTTTTTTTGTAATGTATTTTTCAGTTTTTCAACAAGGCTATCATTCTGGACACCAATAATAAAAATATTCTTTTTCATTTTTTTCCTCTTTTCTTTTAATAGTGAAAGAATATTACTTTTAAAACGTGGAATTTTCAAGAAACTTATCACTTTTTCCTTATTTCTTGAAAAAGCACTTCAATTCTGTAAGAATACATTGCAAAAAAAATAAATGCGGGAGTTTTAATGAATAAGTCTGAATTCGTTGATGTTGTTCAAGAAATTGGAGATTTCGACTCTAAGACACAGGCGCAGAAAGCTGTGAATGCCGTTATTAAATCATTAGAATCTATTCTTTTAGAAAAAAAAAGTGTAACTTTTATTGGGTTTGGAACTTTTGACACAAGATTACAAAAAAGTCGCTCTAGTGTAATAAAAAAAGGTGGAACAAAATATATCACTTCTGATAGTATTGTTCCAAGGTTTGATTCTGACAAAGTATTGAAAGAGAAGTTTAAAAAGAAATGCAATAAAAAAGAAGAACAGTATTGAAAAGAATTACAGAAAACGAGAGCCATAAGGAAATATATTGTAGTGTTCCGACTGCTTTTATCGACAGAACAGGGATTATTTTTTATGTTAGTGCTGCTTTTTGCGAGTATGTAAAACGAGAAAAGCATGAGCTTCTTTGTACGAGTGTCATTAAGCTATTTAAAGACCTAAAAGAGGGTGAAAACACTTCTCCTGTTCTTAATAATATAAGAAGAAGCCTTTTAAAAAATTCCGTATGGAAAGGGCAAGTAGAAATACCTTCTGTTGATAAAGAATACATAAATGTTGTTAGCACTATGGATAGAGTAAATGGGAAGGTTGATAGTTTTGTTGTGGCTTTGTATCCTGAAAAATTTAGCAATCTATTTTTTAAGCTTAAATACAAAGAGAAAGATGAAGTGGTGAAATGTTTAGATGGTAACACTTTTCTTTTGTTTTTTCAGCCAATTATTTTCAATAAAACAGGTGAAATAGATAGATATGAAGCTTTGCTGAGATTAAAAGAAAAAGGCAGTGTTTTGTCCCCTGCTCTGTTTTTAAAACAAATGAAACATTCTCCTTCATATAATTTGCTGACACAATATATAATTCAAGAAGTTGCTTTTCATATTACGATGTTCCATGTAAATATTTCAATTAATCTATCTTTGACGGACATTGAAAAAAACCAAAATTTTCTTCTTCAGCTATTCAAAGAGAAGCCACTTGTTCCTCATTATTTGACCATAGAAATACTTGAAGACGAAATAGCAGATAACAATAGAATTAAAAATCCTAAAGATTTTTTTAGCTTTCTGAATCTCATCAAAGAAAATGGTGTTTCTTTAGCTATTGATGATTTTGGGGTAAAACACTCTAATTGGAATAGATTTCTAGAATTTGAGCCTGATATTTTAAAAATAGATGGCTCAATTATTAGAAGCATTAAAACAAACAAATACATGATAGATCTATTGGTGTCTCTCGTTTCATTCGCTAAAAAACACAACATATCTACTGTTGCGGAATTTGTTGAGGATAAAGATATATATGATATGGTTAAAGCACTAGGTATTGACTATTCACAAGGGTATCATCTAGGAAAGCCTCTCCACGCTTCTCAAGTGTTCTCTAGTGCCTTTGTTAGAAAAATAAATTCAGGGCAATAGAAGCAATGGAAATAATTTTAGCAACAAGTTTCACAATGCTAGGGGGAATCTTTGCCTCGCTGTTTACTCTTATAAATGAGAGAATTGATAGAAAAGAGGATTTTATCAAAAAAGGTTCATATTGTCTATCTTGTGAAAAAGATTTAAAACCTTATCACAACATACCTTTTTTTTCTTTTTTGGTTCTTGGTGGAAAATGTTCATATTGTAAAGAAAAAATACCACCACAAAATTTCCTTAATGAGTTTTTTTTGATGGTATTGTTTTTAACAGCTTTTATTATTCTTAATAGTATTGAAAAGATGGTGATTTTCCTAATTGGATTTGTAGCAATTGCTTCTCTGTTGATGTTTTTAAAGACTAAAGGAAAGAATAAAAAAAGTAAAGAAACAGGGTGCCCGTACAAGATAGACACCCTGTGATAAAACATTCTCTTTAAAAGAAGTAGTTGTAATTAAACACTACATTTTTATAAAGAGAGTCCGAATACACTCCACCATAGTTTTTGATAAGATTATAAGATAGAAACAGTTTATAAGTTTTACTGTTTAGCTCATAAAACACTGAATATTCTTGCTCGTAGTTATCGTTTCTCATGTTTTCATCAGATGTTAAATAATTGATTGTTCCATCTATGTTTCTTGATACAGGGACAGATAGTGTCATATCTCCTGAAACTGTTGTAAGTGGAATCCTGTAACCTAAACCAAAGTTTTTATAATACCCTTTTAGTGACCCACCCATTGCATGAATATTAGAGATGTTACTAATGAGGCTATTTTCCGTTGGAGATGCTTTTCCATATCCATAATCAAGCTCGTATGCTAGTCTTAAGTCTTCATCAATATTTGTTCCACCCATTAATGCACCGTAATATGTAATTGAGTTATCAAAACCAAGAGATCCATCACCAGAGCTTCCAAATAGTGTTTTATCAAAAGAGAACATAACTTTATTATTTTTTGATAGTCTGTACCCAATAGCAGCACTTTCTCTAAGTTGGTCAAAACCAATGATTAAATCTCCGTAGTTCATTGTAAAATAGTTATCAAAACTAAAAACTTTTCTGCTATCAATAGAGATGGCATTTGTCATATCTACATTAAAATCTCTCCCCCAGTCATCAAAAGCCACTGTTTGTTCAAGGGCTTGTGAAGAAACGAGACTTGCTCCAACAACACCACTAAGGTTTAGTGATGTGCTGCTAACTGTAACTTTAGAAACATTAGACACAACACCTCCAACACTTTGAGAAACAATCCCAAGACTTCCTATTGGTGCGAATGCAGCATAAACATCAATAAGTCCATTTCCGTAAACATCATCAATCCCAGCAGTTCCTAAATCTTGAGCTGTATCAAAGAATATTTGAGCAACATCTTTCCCTTTGAGGTGCGGATATTTTTCAATCATCAATGCCATAGCACCTGATACAAACGGTGCAGCAAAAGAAGTACCTGTGTTGTATGTTTGAGTGTCGTCCACACTAGGAGAAAGAACTCCTTCGCCCGGCGCGACCAGATAGTGATCTTTAGTTACACCAGCTTTATTTGAAAAACTAGAAAGATTATTGTTCGCATCAACAGAGCCAACGACAATCCAGCCACCATCGCCATCGAGCATTCCACTATTTCCGTCAAGCCAAGGAAGTGCGGCAGGAAAAGAGCATTGACCATCAAGACTCCCATTTACTGCTAAACAATCAAGACCTTGATTTCCAGATGCGATAACAATTGTAGAATTTGCGGTAACAGCGTCCTCAAAAGATTGCTTGTCGAATGCATTTGCATCTGTTGTTCCTAAGCTCATATTTATTACTTGTGCGCCTTTGTTTACAGCATAATCAACACCTTTTTCAATTTGCCATGCCATACCGTTTCCAGATTTATCTAAAACTTTAATGGCAAGAATATCAGCATTATACGCAACACCTTGCATTGAAAATCCATCATATGTGCTGTTTACATCGGCTTGGTCTTTTGTTCCTGCAATAATTCCAGCAATAGAAGTACCATGACCATAATCATCGTACCCGCCCATGTAAAAGCTATCTATTGTCGCTCCGTTCCCATCTGTTCCGTTGTTATCTATTGAAAAAGTTACATTTGTATATCCGCTTCCTCTATCTGTCATATAAATTCCAGATACGACACCATTTCCATCAAGAAGGGCTATCGCTTTTGCCCCACTTCCATCTCCACTAATTGTTATAGTTGGGGCTGTTGTGTATCCACTTCCACCAGAAGAAAGATTAATTTTTTCTATTTGGTCAGAAGTCACACCGTCAACTGTCTCCTTAACGGAATCGGAATCTGTATCATAATGATACCCAGCATAAGAAATAGCAGATGATGTTAAAGAGTTTCCTTTGATATCATAGTTATTCATATCCACACCTGAGTCGATAACCGCTACCGTTACACCATCTCCAGTGTACCCATTGGAATATGCAGTAGAAACACCTAGGCGACCAAGTTCTTTCATTCTACAATATTCTTCAGTTAAATAATTAGAAGCATTTCTTCCATCGTTTCTAAAAGAAGAACAAGGGTCTAAGGGTGGAACTGGGTTGTTCATGGTCATAGGAGAAGGAATTGGAGCATAGCCTCCTCCTCCGCCTCCTCCACCCATACACCCTGAAAGAGTAATTAGTGCAACTGTTGACAACAATGATGTCATGCGTGATAATATTTTCATAAGAATCCTTTTTTCTTTTTATATAAAGTTATTATACTATAATATAGAATAAAACGCAAGTAAACTAAAGGATTCTTATAAGAAAATTGAAGAAGAAGAGCATACACCTAAAAGGGTGTATACTAGAATTTTAAGTTATTTGTACCACACATCAGAGCCATATGTTCCGCAGCCAGAAGTAAGCTTGTCTGTTCTTACCCAATAATAACAAAGGGAACCTTGTGCATGTCTGGCAACTGATAAGGTTGTGTGAGGGTTGAACCATCTTACATTACGACCACAAGAGGTGTATCCATTCCAGTAGTTACTGTAAGCACTTGTGTAATAGCTTTCTTTACAAACTTTGTGTTTTGTTTTTAAGATACAAATTGCACCTTTAGAATCAACATAGGCTGAGTTTAAATCAACAGCTCCAAATTTACGCCTAACTGCATCATCAAAGTTTTCTTTACCACATGTAGCAGGAACAGTAAGAAGAGAATTGCTTGTGCCTGATGCACCCGTTGAAGCACCACCTTTAATGGAAATATTTGATGTCGTGATTTTCGAAGAAGAAGAATCTTCTTGGAAAACATGAGTTGATTCACCTATCTCCATCATTTTAGCAGTAGCTTCCTCTCCAGAAGAAGGAATTATTGTTGTAGTAACTGTTGTAACTATAGTTTGAACAGGCTTGATATTTCTTGTTTTTTGTACTAACTCATTATTTTTGCTCGCTTCTTGAACATTTTCTCTAACTTGAGTAGAAAATGATGAAGGGCTAAAAGTTCCTGCATTAAAGTCAAAAGCATATGCTGATAACGAAAACATTGCAAAAAATAAAACTATTGATGTCGTCTTCTTTTTCATGATATTCCTTTTTATTGACACATTTGACTGTATGTAACAGTTAAATATGATTGTGCTGAAGAATTTGCTAAATCTGTAAAATAATAGTATTCTTCTTTTTTTGAGTTCGGCTTATATGTATATGTTACATTTGTTGTCGAACCAACTGTTGTCGAGGTGAGTGTTGAATCATCCCATACTTGACCGCCATACCCTGCTCCACATAAATACCAATTGTTTGCATCCTCTTCTACTCTGATATCAAGTTGAAAAGTTTCCAAGAGACTTTCATCAGAAGGTCTTTTCAGAGAAGATTCACTAATGTTAGCATTGACTTGAGGTGTCGCAGCCGTACAGTTTATTTTTGGAACACTTAAACATCTAAACTTGACATTTTGACCACCGATAGTATATGTGTTGGTACTAAGAGTTGCTGTTGCTTGAGTGATTACTCCAAAGCTTTTAGACTTTACAGAACTGACAACATTATCATACTCTTGTGGAACTACATAGACCCCTGAAAACAAAACACTTGACATAGCAGCCAAAGACAATATTTTTCTGAAAACCATTAATGTTCTCCTTGTGCTGAAATTTCAGCATATAGTTCTCTAATTCTTATAGGTGGATCTATTTCTCCAGAACATTCCGCTCTATAAATAACAGAAACGGCATTTGCAATTTCTAATGTTTCGCCAGATGCCATCATCTTTGATAAAGTTATGGCATTTTCTATGGTTTCTGCACCAGAAATACGAAAAAGTTCTACAAGCCATTTCTCAACCGTTTCCTTTTTAATTTTATAATACTCATGTTCTTTCATGACGAAGAATTCCTCCTAAAGAAATTAAACTGTAGAATTGAACTCTGGTGCGACCCAAGAGTACAAAACTAAGCAAAATTATAACACCAAAAAGTGCTTTTTTTGCTTTTTTTGATGAAAGTGTTATATTTTATTGTTTTGATAAAAACATTGAATTAATAACACTAAAAACATACTATTCTGCATAAGCCCCATACGAAGTTCTCTTGATTTTCTTAACCTCATCAACGGTAAATTTTTCTTCTTTTTGTGCATTGTGAAGAGATTTGATGAAAGTTACAGAATTCGGAAGACCATCTCCTGATATAAAGACATCAGCAATGCCTTTTAGATCACCTTCTCTGATTTTTGATTTTACAACACCATTAGGTGTGAATATCTCATAAAGAGGAACAAAATCGCCTTTTTTATTGACCTCTAATTTGTGTGCAACAATCGCCTGTAGTGTGTGTTGAAGTAGGTGAAGTTCGTTTTTAAGTGCACTCATTAGTGTTGATAATGCCTCCATAACAGTTGAAGCATGAATTGTTGCAAAAACAAGATGACCCCTAGCAGCAGCATCAACAACCTCTCTGATTTCATCATGCCCTCTAGCTTCACCAAACACAACAACGGAAGGGTTATTTCTAAGGAGATGTCTTTTTACATTTTCAAACATAGTATAAGATTCGTCAGCTTTTATATTGACACCAAGTTCATATTGTCTTACAGGTGCTTTTGTAGCGATATATCTATACTCAATAGGATTCTCGTAAGTAATAATTGTTCCCGTGATTTCCTCTGCTAGATATCCAACTTCTGATGCAATACTTGTCGACTTTCCTGCTCCCGTAGCACCAACATGAAGAATAAGACCACCTGTTCTGATTCCAGATGTAGTCAGTTGTCCAAATGGTGCTTTTACGGTGCTGTTCGAAACCAGATCTTTGATGAATTTTTCATAATAAGGCGGATACGACATTGAATTTAGAGATGGAAGAGTAAATGATAAATATCTAATAGACATACCAGCCCCAATTTCATCCGTACTGTAGCTAACACGAAAAACACCAAGACCATAAATAGCTATTGAAAATTCATATATACTTTCGTTTTGGCTTTCGTCAATGTCAACAAATCTACTAACAATAGAAAGCATACTTGTTTTTGTTGGTAAAAAATTATCTTTAATTGCTTTGCTTCTAAACGGTATATATGTTTTTAAAGATGCTACCATGATTGGCTTTTGTTCTCTAATAAGAATATCCGAAATTGGAAATCCTTTGTTTATCCACTCTGACTTCATTGAATAAAGCATATCACTAAACCAAATATTGCTATCACCTACTGCTCTCTCAAAATCGCCTTGTACTTCGTTGTCGCTATTGTTGAAAAATTTATTATTCTTTACTTTCATTGTTTTTCCTTTTCTAATATGAGATGTATGTTCTTCCGTATGATGGAGCGGAAGATGAAACATTTTTAAATGTATCAATATATAGAAGACTTACATAAGGGGGTCTTGCTATATTATAATAATTTTGCTGAGGCACAGGCGGGGCAGTTGTCGTACATGTTGTCACATCACTATTGGAGCATTGTGACATCATTGGATAAAAAGTTACTTGATTCCCAAAGCCGTCTGTTGCCATTCTTAAGTCGCCTGAAAATAGGTTTGTGGAAAGTCTTCTGATATAAAGACCATCTCCGCTCAAGTTTGTTCTCCATATATTATCTGTATCAAGATTTGAGCATGTGTTCCCTCCTGCTGTGTCACAGATACTTCCTAGAACATCAGAAGTATTGTCTCCAAAAGCTTTCCATGCCCAAGGAACAAATTCATCATCAATACTATTTAAGCCTGTTGATGGAGCATTGGCAACTTCAATGGATAATTGATTGTTATAGTATGTTTTAAGAACATTTCTTACTGTATTAAATTTCTCTACGGTAATTTGTCTTCTTTTTTCAAAAATAGATTGAAAAGAGTATGTGTATGTTTGAGGGTTTATTGTTCCATCGCCTTCTCTTCTAGAGAGAGTAACCGTTGCAACAGGGACTATCAAAGGATTAATATCACTACCAAGAGTATGAGCAGAGGCAACACTTCCTAAACCAAGATCGTATGTTAAGTTCGATAGGTTTGGACACAGTAAATCCATATTGGAATTTGTTACAGAATCAAGGCTACAATATGGCTGTAAAGAACTTAAGATAAAGTCCTGTAACGATTGTGAATTTTGAGCAGATAGTGAAGAAAAATCTATAGTATATCTTAACTTTTCTGTTGCCAAATATGTTGGAAAAGGAGAAGTTAAATCACAATTCGCATGTGCCCATCCCCATTGAGACAAAGCATCTGAATTAACATTTGTGCATATCGGCTCAAAAATATCAATAATTTGCTCAAGGTTGCTCTTCATTCCAGATTCAAGAGTTCTTTTATAGTCCATTTCTGTTTGAATTTGCACACCTCTATTGGATGATTTTAATCCTTTGATAGCATATCCTGTCACAACAATTAAAATCATTAATGAAAAAGCTGTTTCAATTATAGTCATACCAGATCTCATAGATCTGTTGCGATTGTTTCTTTGTGGAGACTTTCTCATCATCTGTTTATCCCCTCTTTAGCAAATAACACGATATCTCCTTGAAATTTTCCACCAGATATACTCACATCTTCGATAAACATTGGACACTTTGATGCAATAGATTCTATTTTGTCAATAAATAAAGATGCTTTCATATCTTTAAATTTAAAAATAATATTGTCTTCAAAACGTTGATAAACGAAACTGTCGCCACTTTTAGAAATATGAAGAACATCTTGTATACACTTTTCACTAAGTGGATTAACTTCCATTGGAATCTGTGTTTTACTATAAGTCTCAGAAACAGTTTCACTCTTGAGATATGTGTCTTTCCCTGAAAGGACATAGCCAACCATAGGATAACTCATCTGATATGAAACATCAGTTTTTATTTTAATGGCTCCACCTTTGAGTTTTGGATGCAAATAATAATATGTCCCATCCCCTCTTCTTCTTGCAGTTTCAGGAGAAAGAACAGATGCTTTTTTTTGAGAAAAGACGATAATTCTTTGTTTTCCATCATTTGTCAGTTCACTCTCTTGTATCTCTTTGATAGTTTTTTTCATTTTACTAATACTGTCTACTGTCGCAATACTTTTAAGTTTCATTATTTCCATATTGCTCAAAGCTGGAATTCTTGGTGGCGGAGGAGGAGGAGGAGCATCTTCTTCTGAAAAGAGAAGATAATACATCCCAAATAAAACAATACCAAAAGATACGACAAGAAGTGCTATCATTTGTTTTGTGTTGTCTGAGCAGTATGATTTCTTAATGAAATCAACATCCTCTTCTATTCTAAAAGCACTATCTCCACTAAAATAATATTCTGTAATATCTGAAAAATCTCCATCAGATTTTTCATCAACAATACCAATGTAAATATGAAATGTGTACTTATCACTTTTATCAAAAATTAAAACTTCGCCGGTTTCTTCATCGTAGTAATACCCTCTATCATGACCATTAGAGTTAAGGTATGCAACAAAGTAAATCGCTTTATCTTTTAAATAAGAATGTTTTTTCTTTTTAGGAAAAAGTTCGTTTTCTTGAGAAGAAGGTGCAATACATAGAAGTTCTGGTTCTCCATCAAAAACAATTTTTATTTTAGCAGAGCACTTATTCTTCTCCGAAGTGTTTTCATCAGATTTTTCTTTGCTTTTTTTCTTTAAGAGCTTTTTCTTTTCTTTCTCTTCATCTGTATTAAGAAAAGTAATAGTTCCTATACTAGCTAATAATTCATCCATTTTAATTGCAACCTTTTCGCTTAAAAGCTTAACTTTCTATAATTTGTCACTAGTGTCGTAGAGGAAATAGACTTAACTTTTTCTCCATCTTGAAAAATATGACCCGCTCTAACAATCCCTTTGTTTGTGATTGCTCTGCATCGTTTTTTTTCGCAAATAATCCCTTTTAGTTGCAGAGGAGCCATTGCCATTCCGCCACCAATAGGGCTTAATGGTGGCATCCCTCCCATCTTCGTTGATTTGCCATGAACCAAGACACCTGAACCACCGTGAGGAAGAATATTTCGAGAAGAAAACATTGAAGCAGGAGGAGCCATCATTTTTTTCATCTGTGCTTTTTCTTTCTTTTTCTTTTCAGCTAAAGCTTTTTCTTTTTCTTTTTTTTCTTGTTCATAGCTAATAAATATTTTATCAATCTCCTCGTTGCTTAACGAAGCTGCGGAAAGTAAGGAAGAGAAAGCTATGCTTGTTGCAAGACAAAGTTTTAAATGTTTCATATTAAAATTCCTCAATTTTATTAGGTGTCACAATAACGATAATTTGAGAAGCTTTTCCAGAATCATTCACACTTCCAAAAAGTCTTTCTGTGAAAAATAAGTTTTGGCTAATCCCAAGAGGAACACCACTTCTTGTATTTGTATCCTCTTTGAGGTCAAAACCCGTAAGAATAGCCGACTCTCCCATTTTAATTGTAACCGGAACTTGTATTTCGTTTTCTGTAATTTGAGGAAGTCTAAGCTCTCCCTGCGCTGTATTGAAAATTTTATCGCCTAAGTATTCAGAAACAAGAATATCCGTTGATAGGTTCACTGTTTCTCTATTTTCTGTTACTTGAGGAAGAATATTAACAATAATACCCGATGTAGCAAATTTAGCTTCTGTTGATGTTTCAGTGGAAGAAGCAGAAGCTAAAGTTGATGTTGTAATGTAGGGTATTTTATCAACTGCTCTAAAAGTTGAAAGAATACCGTTTCTTGTTTTAACTGTATACTCTCTAACCACTTGAGTTGTTCCTAGTTGCTCAAGTGCTTTGAAGGTTTGTGCTAAACTGTTTTTAGACCCTTGAATAACCATTCCTTGTGACATATCTGTTGTGTAGTCTCCTGTTGTAAAAGTTGCCGGAACTCCCGCTGCAACTTCTCCTAATACTTTTTGTAAGCTTAGATTGAAATTTGAACCTGTCTCGATGCTATTGTCAAGAGTAATACGAACAATTGAAACAGAAAGTTTTAACGGTTGTTGTTTTGCAATCTCAGTGCGAATAATCTCTCTGATCTCATCAACCTTTTGTGGTCTATCAACAATCGTAATATACCCTCTGTTTGATACTTTTATTACTCCATCTGGGTTCATAAAGCTACTTAAGTATTCAAGAAACTCTCTCTTGTTATTCTCTTTCACAGAAACAACAGATCCGTTTGTTCCCGAAGAAGCATCTTCTCCTAAAGTTTGTCCTGATGTGTATTTATAGTCAAAATACACAGGAACATCAATATTTTCAATCTTATAATCTCTAATTAAAAATCTTTTTTTGCCTTGTTCTGATGCAGTAAAATCAATAGCACTTAAAAACGAGAACAATGCTTCTTTTGAATCACAACCAGAATAAAAGAACGATGCATTTGATAGTGGCTGTTTGCCATCTGTTCCTCCTGAAATACTTGAGTATTTTGTTTTAAAGTTGAAGTTATATCCATAATGTTTAGAAAAATATTTAAAAATTTCCATTGGAGGAACATCAACCATTGATATTTTGATTGTAGGTCTTTGACCAAGCTTACAAGTTTTTGTTGAAACCATTTCGTCAATGACTTGCTGGTTCACAACTTTTAAAACATTTTGTCTATATTTGTATGATACACCGGTTTGGTTTTTGACTTGCTCTAAGAAATCAGATAGTGTCCCTCTGTGTTCAATAGTAACTTTGTATTTTTGTGCTGGGATAAAGCCCTCATCAAATCCAATATGAAGAAGTCGTGACACTTCTCTCATTGCATCTCCAACAGGTTTTTTGTAAAAACCAACATCAATGTTTTTTTGTCCTTCTCGATAAGCACCTTCCCTGTAAGAGGCAAGCTTGTTGCTTTTAGCATTTCTGTAGTTTTTAATCTTTTCCATCTTTTTTTCAACGTCTTGAGAAAGAGTTTCCGAATTCTTTGCATTGCATCCAACCAAAAATGCAGCAAGTGCACCGGTAAGAAGAGATATTTTAATCATTTTGTTCATTGTTTTAATTCCTTTTTTTTTAGATTACATTATTTTAAAAATTACTTCTTCGCTCGCATCAATGACGCCTTCTCGAAGTCTTCTACATAAAGTATCAATTTTATTGACACCAATCTCTAGCTCACAAGCTTTCTCTTCAATGGCATAGCGAGACGGAAGCCCGTTTGAATGAGACTTTAACCACTCTTTAAACTTTACATTAGGAGAAAAATATTCATAAATAGGCACCCTTCCAGAGTACCCACTGTTTCCGCAATGCTGACACCCATCCCCTCTTCTATAAAGTACAACATTTTCATTTTTTGCCTCTTCAATCAGAGAACTGAGAGAAGAGAGATGTTGATAAGGAAGGTCATCTTTGTTCTTTTCAAGAAGACTAATATTTGTATTGTGAGTGTCTTCCTTTTTACAGTGAGGACAAAGCTTACTTACTAAAACCTGATTAATGGAAAACAAGATTACAGGGATAGAAATATTTGGTTCAACTTTAAAAATCTGTTCTAAACTTTCATAAATAGAAAAAGCACTTGAAATGTGAAGAGTAGATAGAACCAATTGCCCGGCTTCTGACATTTCAAAAACAGAATCAATCAATTCTCTATCGTTTCTCATTTCCCCAATATTGACAACTTTAGGTGCTGCCCTTTTCATTGCTTTTGCTAATTCTTTGAAGCCAACACGCTTGCTTTCATCTTCTGGAATATACACTTGATGTTGTGTAACATTGGAGTTTGGAATAAAATACTCAATTGGGTCTTCAATAGTGAAAACCCTCTTTGTTTGATCTATCCCCACAACCATGTTGGCAATAAATGTAGATTTACCTGAGCCTGTAATACCTGAAGATAAAACTAAACCATTTTGACGCTTACTTAAAGTATTTATCTTTTCAATCAGCTCATCGTCATACCCCATTGCTTTAAAATTTGGCTCAGATAGCTTTTCTCTTTTTAAAATTCTTCCTGTGATTGACATAGCACTCATGTTGCCATCGGGAATAAATGCTAAACGAACATCAATGCCATCAGACCCAATATTAGGGTAAGAAACTTTTGCATCTTGAGGGGCATTGTGGTAATCTGCTTTAAAATCCCCTTTTGTAAACTTGGCTGCCGCATTTTTTACAGCAACAAGAAAGTCAAACCCATCTTCACTACTCATCAGAAATTCATTTTGAGGAACGAGAGAGCCGTTGATTTCAAAAAAGACTGTATATACTGACTCTGAGAAGGTAACTTGTATGTCACTTGTTCCTTTTTCAAATGCACTTCTAGCAACATCTTCAAAGGTAAATGCACTTTTTTTAATAAAAACATTCTCGCCTGATGTATCTTTTGTTTTAATGAGTCGTGTGTAGTCATCAAAAGGAAGTAATGCTTGTTTTTTTGTTTCTGTTATTGATGGACACCAACAGATAGCAACTTCAACACCACGCAGAAAAAATCGAACCTTATCAGAATCAGACGACAATTCAATGTCTTGCTTTGTTGCCATCTCTAGGTGGTCTGTGGAAAACACATCAGAGAAGAACCTGTGGATAATTGTTGATGTTTCGTAGTAAGTGAGCATCCCTAGTTGATCAAACATTTCAACAATATGAATTTTCATTCTGTCTTTTTGTTCAGATGCTTGCTTGTATTTCTCTCTTCCTATCATTTTGTCTTTAATATAGAAAGAAACCTGATTCCACTCTTTCCCTGCTCTAATACTATTAGTGCTTCGGATGGGTCTAATTTGTTCTAGTTTTTCTTCAAAATCTTTCAATTTAAAACCTTACAATGTTTAAGTATCCGCAAGGATCTGTATTGCTGTCGTTCATGTCTGTGAAGTCATAATAAAAGCCTTCGCCCACAACATAACTTGACGGAATGCTATTTTGAAATAGCCCTCTGCCAAATTCTGCATTATCTGAGCATGCAAAAGTGGAAACTGTTGTTCCTGTTTCTGTTGAATCTAAAGAACCGGTGCCACCAATTGCTCCAACAAAACTCCAAGTGTAAGAAGCCTTGCTCCACTCAGAACACCCATTGGCATGAGCAAGAGTGGATACGGCTTTACATGTTCGAATAAGAGATGTTTCTATCGTCTCTCTGTCTGTTTGTTTATCGTTCTGATTAAAATCTGTTTGGGAATATCTATCAAGTCCTCTATTATCAGAGAACCGAGAGATAGAAGTATTAAAAGTCCCATTTTTATTTTTCAACTTTTCTGCATACTGATTTTGCATCGAAATTGAAGATATAAAAATTAAGCTCATCAAAGCAGATAAAAAAAGACCGTAAACCATTATATTTCCCTAGTTACAAGTTACATTTGCTAAAGTTGCTGTAACGATATTCCCTGCAACAGTTGCAGTCCAAGGAGCAGAATTTGTGTTTACTTTTTGGCTTGCAATTGAAGCAACGGTTGGATCGTCAAATGCAGTAGTTGTAATAGTGATTGTTTGTCCAGAACCGGCAGAACAGTCATAAGTCCAATTGGCTACGTCTCTTGAATTTGTGGCACCGCCAAGCTCGTTTTCAAGAAGTGCAATAGTGCTGATATTTGCTGTTGCTGCAACAGGATACACATTGTTATTTGAACTTTTCACTCTTTCTGTTGCACTTAAAACTGATGAAACCGTTTGATAAGCAGCATCGCCTTTCATAGGGATATACATTTTATTGTAAGCTGCTATTGAAGCACCGATAACAACTAGACCAATTAGAATTGCGAAACCTGTTTCTACAATTGTCATACCAGAACGATTTCCGTGCTTACCTTTTTTTACTCTTCTCTTCATTTGAATCATTTTTCTTTTACCTTTGTAATTTTATTTTTATTTTTATTTTTTTCTGTTTTTTTACTTGTAGTTTTTAACACATATCATCCTCCTATTTGATTTGTAACAATTGCCATTACTTCGCCAAAGACATATAAGGCAAGAACAACTGGAACGGCTGTAAGTATCGTAGAAATATTATCCATGATTTTACCTGTTTCTTTTTGCAGTGTTTCAATTGTTTTTAGTCTATTTTTCAGCACATCTGCAATTGTTTTTTGGAAATCTGCATTTTCAATTCCTATCTTGATATCAGCACCCTCAATTGCATCAACAACATTGTTGTTTTTTAGTATATTAATTAAATCAGAAACATTTCCTGCCATTCTTTTTTTTGCTTTTAGTTGAAATTGCTTCACTAAAATTGGTGTAACTGCACTTGAGGAATATCCAACAGAGAACATTGTGTCGAGTGTTGATAGGATAAGTAATGACTCCAGCTTTTTAAAAACAGGCTTTAGCAAAGGGACTTTTTCTGGAATAAAAAAGAACAGATATATAAGAATAGCAAGCATAGTGCCTGTAATTAAAAGGTAATCATTCATAATAAACATTGCAGTGGGGCTTAGTTTTTCATCTGAAACACTGTTAATTACGGCAAAGTTTTTGACAACAAAAGAAAATATTGAAGCTAGGATTACAAACATAATGATTGGTGTTTTTAATCCTTTTTTTACAGCAGCAATATTGTCTTCAGCAATTGTTTTAACAGGAGCATATTTGGCAAAGATGTCGCCGGCAGGAATATTTTTCTCTTCTGATATTTTCAATAGTCTTAAAATATCATCATCTAAATATTTTTTATACACATCCCATCTTTTTTGTGAAGCTTCTAGTTTTCGTGCAGCTTCTCGAAGTGATAATGAGACGGATTTAGAGTCTTTTTTCAGCTCATCTGAATAAGATTCAAGTGTCTCAAAAATAGAAACACCATTATTTAAAGATGATATTTCTGCTCTCATGATAATACCGGCTATTTGTTTTCTTTCTGCCCCGCCAAACATTATTTTCTAATTACCTCAACAATAACAAACTTGCCATCAAGTTTCCATTTAAGGTGAACACCTGTAGTCATTTTGAGATAGTTAGACAATTCTTTAGTATTGTGCATCACAAGATTCTTATTCATAGGGATATTTGCATTCCCTTTGACAATATAGTTCTTAAGATTTTGACCTCCAAGGTCTTTGAAAAATCTTTGAACAGTCATAGGTTTAACTAAAGCGACACCAGAAACTAATACTTGCATATCGCCGTTTGTAAATTCAATTTTTAATCGTTTAGATTTAGCAAACTGCTCTTTAACATCTTTTTCTAGGATTTGTTTTGCAATTTTGTGGCCATACGGGCTTGCACTAACTATAAAAAATTCTTTGCCAAAAAAATCAACATCTTGAATTTTAACAGCCCTTGCTCTTTTTCTAAGAATCTTTTTGAGTTCATCTTTTTCTTTCTTAGTGTGATAAATACCAATTGGATATTTCACTTCCCCGTTATTTCTCAAATATAATATGTCGTTATATTTTTGAACATAAAAGTTGTTTTTATTGAAAAATTCAATAAGTTCCTCAAGAGTTCCACCTTTGAAATCAAATTTTTCAATCTCTTTATTTTTAAGGTCTTTTGTTGAGATTACAATATTGTTGTTGTTGAGTTGGAAATAATCATTCAGCTCTTTAACTGAGTTATCCACACTGTAAGTTGCAATTGGAGGGACTGTAATCTCTTTCTGTTCTTCTGTTAGAAGCATTTTTGGATAATTCTCTATATATGGCTTAGCCATTAAAGAAGAACCAGAAAGAAGCAATCCTAGTAAAATACTGTTAATTGTTATTTTTTTCATTTAACCCTCTTGTAATTTTTCAAAATATTACACTTATTAACAGTACATTTTCAAGAAACTAATGTTTTTATACCTTTTTTAAATGTTCAACATCAGCATTTACAACATCAAATGGAATAAATTCTGAGTTTTTTTCTCCTTTTAGAAAAACAGGAATGTCTGAACTTTTTTCATCCGCAGCCACAATCATTTTTATCATCTCGGATTGTCGGATAAAAAGGCTTCTGTTTACATTTAGCATCATCTTGATTGCTTTTCTCTTCCATTCAACCTTAGAAACAAGAAGAGCTTGTACTTCTTTCTCTGGAATAAAATGCTCTGCAATAGTATCAGCATCGTTATCATTAGAAAGATCGTAGTGTTCCATAATAATTTCTAGTGCTACCTCATCATATCTTCTAAAATATTCAAGTAAATATCTTTGAAAGCGTTTTTCACTCGAGTAGTTCTCTTTTTTACCCCACCCTACTGTTGTAGTGTAGGCGATTCCAAGAAACTTACTCAGGTCTATGTCGCTTCTATTTTTAGATAATGTTGCTCCAATTGCACCACATGAAATGATTTTTTGCATTTATTTCCTCCGAAATGTTAGTTTATTACTTTTTTATGTTCTCTACATAAAGATATTAATTTAAAATAATTAAAATACTTTATTAAAAAAAATCATTATTTTCAAGAAATCGAGGTTAAAAATGGCATTTAAGAATGAAAAAGCCGAAGGTCAATTAAAATTACACACTAAACAGCAATCTTTTAGTGATGCTATCGTTAAAGAAGTAATAAATAACCCGCAAGACAAAGAGCCTGTATTTTTGTCTTCTCTTGCATCGGCTGGTTCAGGGAAAACAGCAACACTTGTGAGTTCAGCGGTGGAAATGACTAAGCATTTTCAGAAAAATATAAAATATGAAATTATAAACGGTGAGACTTCCAATATTCCTGTCAAGAAAGCTCTTATTGTTGCTTTTAACAAAGAGATGAAGAAGAAGCTTGAAAAAGATTTTGGGAGCAATTCAGAAATTCAGGAAGATTTCTTTGAAATAACAACAGTTAATTCTTTGTTTTTTAGAAGAATTAAGCAGTTTGAAAACGAAGAGAGTAAAACAAAGGGATTTGAATTAAATTATAAGCAAAGCACTTTTAGTAAAAATGACATTAGTTTTTTTGTCGAATCGTTACTAAAAGGTGGCACACCTCTATCTGCTTCTGTCGATAGTAAGATTTCATTTTCAAGACCGTTTATTGGGGACACTCTTGCTACAGAGAAAAATATAGACATTCTCTGGAGTTTAGTGAATATGTATTTTTCTTCTCCTTTTTCTCCATCGCAAATGAAACTACTTGAAGAATCTTCTGAATTTTTTGGCAAAAAGAAAGTCTCTTTAAAAGATATTGATATCGATAGTGATGATATTGAAAAAATAAAAAGAACAATTAAATCACGAAATTTAGGAAATAAAGAGCCGAAACAATTCTTCTTTGAAATACTTATTAAAAGAATTGAGCAGTTGGCAGTCGCTAGAGAAGTAGAAATAAGAAAAGAAACTAAAAGATTTGAAGTTCCTGTTGAAAAAGTTGATGCATCAGGGAATGTAGTTGGAGTTGATACTCAGGTGTTTGAGCGGGAGGAAGAGGTTGTAGAGCTACTTGGAAATATTATTACTGTCCCTCACTGTTTTTACTATAAGAAATTTTACAACAAGATAATGAGCGATGTTGATTTTTCAGAAAAAGTTTTCGGTCAATATAATGCTATTTTAATTGATGAAGCACAAGATAATGATAGAATAGTTTTTCAAATACTAGTTCATTTAGCCAAAAATAAAATCGTAAGAAATTTTGCTTTTGTTGGTGATCCGCTTCAGGGAATTTATGCTTTTAAATCTCCAGATCATTTTGACCTTTTATCATTCATTCAAAACAATGAAGAATATATTAGAAAACAAGGTATTAAATACGAGGAGCACCCGCTTGATATTACATTTAGATTTGGTGCTCCTGTTGCAAATTTTGTAAATAGCATCTTCAATATTGATACAAAATCAACAGTAAACAGGAACTCTTTTGTTTATCCAGAAACAATCGACATGAATAATATAGCAAGAATATCATCTACACTCGCAGAGATGGATAGTAGCTCATTAGGGATTGTGTGCAGAAGCAATGCAGAAGCAATGAAAATATATGTAGAACTTAAATCAAAAGGTGTTGAGAATGTTATTATTCAAGCCTCTGCGAAAGATGAACTTAAGGCTTTTGTGAAAAATGGTATTCAAGTTATTACTAGAGAAAATGTTAAAAGTGAGTTGATGACTATTTTATCTAAAGAACAAGGAGAGGAGTGCGGATATATTGAAATATTATCAAATGCAACAGCAATCGCTTTCCTAGCTAACAATGGATATTCTAATCTTGTTAGATTTTCAAAAGATGAAATTGACAAATACATATTGCCTGCTTCAAGAAAAAGAAAAAATGTAATAACTATTGGTACGGCTCATCTGTTTAAAGGGGCTGAGTTTAACAATGTAATAGTCGCAGGAGATTTTTTCAAACAAGATGATAATTTTAATTTTGCAGAGATTGCAGAAAGCTATGCTCATGAAGAAATTCCTCTGAGTTCAGAGATGGGTGTAATTGATGATTTGTTTGGAGAGAAAAAGGAAGTGGTTGCTACAATTAAAGACACTAAAGAAGAATCGGCAAAAGAGCCACTAGTTTTGGATGAGGTAACAACCCATTATGATGATCAAGTACCGTTTGTTGACTTGTTTGACAACCAAGAAGAGATGAATATATATTATGTTGCATTAACAAGAGCAAAAGATGGTGTGTTTTTTATGCCATCCGCAGTAGAAAATCAATTAAAATTTCACATTGATCCAAACCAGACTATTCCTAAATATATAACAGATGTAGTAAACAATACTATAGAAATCAAAGAAGAAACAAAGGAAGAAATTACTGAAAGCCTTGGGTTGTTTGAAAAATACTTTACTGAAGGGCTAAGTAGCCCATCATCTTAAATCGATGGGGTACTTGTTTTTTCTTCATCTTCTGAAACTAAAATGCTTTGTTTTATATCTTCTTCAATTTCATCGGTGACAATCTCAGCATTAATGATATTTGATAGATATTTTTTTTCATTATCTAGCGAAATAACAACACTATCTTCCAATTTTCCTGTCATAACAATTTCATAGGCTATTAAGTGGTCATTCATTCTTGCATTGGTGTTCCCTGCAAAAGGAACAATTCTTTTTATCCTTTCTGGATTCAGGCTTGATATTTTGTAATCTCCTACTTCATCAGTTATTGAGATTGTTCCAGAGAAATCTAAAAACTGTCCATAAGAAGAAAGGAGCTGACCATCAAGGGATGAGAGATACCCATTTTGTGCAAGAGTAAAATTTGATATCTGTTGTCTGTTCCCAACTTGACGGGCAAAAGATTGAATAGCCGAAGAAACAATATCAAGAGAGCCTATATAATGCCCAGAGTGGATAAAGTCCATTGCTACTCCTTCGGCAAGAGCTACATAATTTCCAATTACCATTATTTGTTCTTGCTTCCCTAAAATTGATTGACAATCCACATTAAAGGCTTTAGAGTCCGTCTCCACTATTTTAATGTTGTTATCACTTAGGAAAGTGCTGTAGTTTTCAATAATATTATTCATAAAAGCTTTGAGGCTAGAATCAGAAACGGCAACTACGATATTTAGAGGGTTCGCAATGTTTTTTCTTTTTGCCCCCGCCATAAGAGAATAAAGAAGAGATGCTTTAGTCATAGTAACTCTTGAGGTCATTTCTCTTATATTGAGATTATCATCAAGCTCTTCAGTGAGTGTTTCAACAAATTTTTCATGATGAGCAAGACTATCAATAATTGATCTATCATCCGCAGAGTTTAAATTAATGCCAAATTTCAAAAGAGGTAAAGATTTGTCAATTCTATAGTTGAAATTAATTTGACTTTTTAGTGTGAATTCTTTTTTCTCTGGTATATCTTTATATAGGACACCATTATCGTTTAATGAGACTAAAAATTTGACATTTTCTTTTTTTAAGGTGTCAGCATTTTCAATAAAAATATCTTTTGAAGCAAGAGAGCTTATGTGAGAAAAGAAAGCTTTTCTTGATGAAGATGAAAGAGAACAGTCAAATAAAGGAAGAGAGACTGTAGTATTTTCTTTTTTTGTTGGAGAGTCAACAAGATGCAAGAGATTGGTAGGTTCTGATAACTTAATAATGCTTTCTGTTATTAAATCATAAATCTCTTCTCTTTGAGCTGTTTTAAATAATGGCTTCTCTCCTTTTTTCAAGAAAGATGTAAAATCATCAAACAGCCCATCTTCAACACTTTTTTGACTTCTGTTACACAGTTCGTTGTATTCATAAAGCTCTAAACCAAATAGTGTTTCACAATTCTCTTTTACTGAATTTTCAATAGCACTGAAAAGTTCTTGATAAAAAGAGAAAACAGTATGTCCTAAAACCGCCGTAAACATTTTTCTTTTTTCTAGATAAGCAAGCTGAAGCAACGATTCTTTCTCTTTTGTGTTGAGGTCAAGAGAAGGTAGTTTGTCCTCTTTGTATAGTTTTAGAACATCTTTGTCTTTTACATTATACCCTATTCCGTGCGGTCTTTTAAGGGAAACATTACCGTTGTCAAAAATATCAAATATATAAGAAGATAGACAAAGATTAGTTTTCTCTGGTGTGATTTTACAAATTTTATTCTTAGGGTCTTTTGCTGCATTTTCAAAAGCAAGTGGAATTTCAATATTCTCATCAGGGTTTGATTTAATATTTTTAATAACACCTTGGATGACTATTGACAACTCTGAAATAGGACTGCCTCGTTTCTGCTTTGAATTAGACATGTTAATGCTTTCTAATTGACTTTCAAACGATTTGTCTTTTAGAAGTTCGGATAAAATTCTTTTTGAAGCCTCCCAAGATACATCAGAGATTGAAGATACTGAATTAATTTTAAGTGCTGCATCAGAAATATTTGAAGATAAGATTTCTGATGTGCTTTTGTTGCTTTTAAGAGATTCAAGAATTGCAATAATTAAAAAAGATTTTATTTGATAAACATTGCTATATCTCTTAATATTTTCAGATACTTTAGATGGCATCTTATTGGAAACAGATTCATAGGCACTAATAGGGTCTGGTGTTCCCGTAGCCAGAATAATAGCTGCATCTGGGTAGTTTTCCCTAATCTTATCATGAAAAGCTCTTAAGGCTTCTCCTTGCTTCCCTTTTGTACCTTTGTGTGATTCATCTGTTGTTACAACAGCAAGTTTTTTACTATCCTCTAGCCCCCAAATGATTCCCGAACTTAGCTTTTTAGTGTCCTTGATATTTAAGCCTACTGATTCTCCGCTAGAAGATACTGCCTCTAATACATTTAGAACGACTTTGCTTGAATTTTGAGTGATTCTTAATTTTGTTGGATAGCACTCATTATTTTGAAAGTAAGACAAATTGCTCTTTGAAGGAGAAACTGACGAAATTCTAAGAATATTTTGTGTAAAAACATTCTCATCTCTTTTTTTTGTTGGGAGAGACATCAGTTCAGGAGGATTAGACTTGTCAAAATTAATTTCAAAATCTATATTGTAAACAGGAGCATTCCCCTTCATTGGATAGCATGAAAGAATAAAGCTTGAAAATGTATTAGTCTTTTGATTTTCTTTAAAATATATAGAATCCATAAGAAAATTTAGTCCGGCAGTCGTTATCGATTTTGCTAGTATTTTTGGTAAATTTACATTTTCAAAAAACTCATCCGAAATCTCTTTCGCATCTGCAATTGACTCGCAAGCCCCAGAACTTACTAGTGTTTGAGGTATTGCATTAAAAATCTTTTCTACAAATATAAACTCTGTATTAATATAAGAAAGAGGTACTGCATCCCCATTGTATTTTAGAGATGAAGATTCCACTGCTCCACTATTAAAAAAAGACTGATTTGTATCTGTGTCTGTTAATATTCTTGACACAGCAACACTTGACACTTTTTTAATTAAAGAAGCATATTCTTTGATAAGTTGATGAGTTTTGTTAGAATCAGGGTTATCACAAAAAGAATTAATGGCAGTAGATATGTCTTGAGAAACTTTCTTTGATGCTTCTTTTGAAAAATCTTTCATTCGCTTTGAATTCTCGTGGACAAGCAACACCCCTTTTCCTGTGTCAACAATATCTTTTAAGTCTGATGGGATTTGTAGCGAATATCGACATAAATCACGATTTGCTTCGACACCAATATTTTCATTTACATTATGTGGATTAGAATAAAGAATGTCAAGCTCAGTAGTAAAGCTATCTAACCTAGTGTTTTGTGTTTTGATTGTTTGTATGCTATTTGAATCCGCTGTAACACTATCAAAATAGTTTTTTCCGGCAAAGATTATTCGAGCCATATCGTTTTCGGATATTTGTGATACATTTTTAGAATTATGATATTTTTTTATAAACTCAAATACTTTTTTTTCTAAAACCTCTACTGTTTCTTTTTTGTCTTTTTCAACAAGAAACCCACTAGCATAAAGATGGATTACATAAAAATATACAGATGTGATAATATCTTTTAGCATTTTGTGTTCTGATAGGTCTATTGCTTTTTGGAAAAATTCATATTCTGGATGATCTATATTGTTTTCACTAATCATTTTTTCAACAGAAGAGCTTGTTGAGGTTTTTACAATATCATAAATTTTTTGAAAATCTTTTGTGTATGTTGAAGCAAGTATATCTGCTGGGGACTTATTCTCAGTCGTAGGGTTTTTCAAAATACCATCCCGCTTAAGAGTAGAAACAATGTTTGGAAAAATGAACTCAGATAAAGCAATTGGCAAGTCTGTGGAATCCACTTTAAAATCTGTTTTTTCTCCTAGTACAGTTGAAGAGTCAGAAACAAAGAAAGGATAAAGTTCAAACATCTGACCAATAATATCACTATTGTTTTTGTTTTGTATAAAGAACACTGAAGGAAGTTCTTGAAGAAGAGAGAGGAGAAACAGCATAACTTCCATCGTTCTTGTTTTTCCTGTTCTCATTTCCCAAAACAGTAATTCTAGATTAACATCACCTTTTAAATAGAGAGCAATAAACCCTTTTGCTTCTAGGACTTGATGAGGTTTAAGCCCTAAAATCTTATACAAGAAAATATTAATAACTTCATTCTTTCCTTCACTGTCAAGACCGTGAATGCTTTTATTGTGAACATACGAAAGAAAAGCATCTGATGATATAATTTTAATATCGGCTTCTGCTTTGAAATTATACTCAGCTGACAACTCGTTCAAGATACCCATTACTTTTTTTGTCTCTTGCGATTCTCCAAATTTTTTAAAAAACACATTTTCAATAGCTGTTCTTTTTTTCTCATCTAAAAGAAAATACTCTTTTCCTTTTAGGTTTTTATCCCAAAAATTTACAATACTATTTTTGAAAATAATTTGATTTTCGCTCATCTCATCTGGGAACATTTTGTCAAGTTCCTTAGTGAAAGAAATTGGCTTTTTTGTTAAAAGCTCATCAGAAAGAAACTTCCCATTGTTGTTTTTTAGTATGGTATTGATGTATGAAATCTTTTTAATATCAAAAGAATAATTTTCCTTTTCTCCAAATGCCTGAATATGGCTTCCAAATATTCTATCAACAGTTGAGAATATGTCTTTGTTTTTTTCTTTTGAGCTTTTAACATAATCTACAATCTTTGTGAAAATTGCATCTATATTTTTTTCCGAGAAAGAAGCATTTTTTAGAGTGTTTTCGGCTTTGATAAATCCATCTTTTTCAAGCTCTTTAAAAAACTCCATAACAGGGATGTCAAAAATAATCTTCTCGCGCATTTTTTCATCTACCCCAACAAAATGCTCAACCATTTTTACTAGACCACCTTTGTTAATTACCGGTTCAATCTTCATAACAATGTATTTGCATTCAGCAAGTCTAGAAGAATAGGAAGAGGAAAGTGTTTTATAGATATCTGAAATGTCCTGTTTGCTATCAGAAGGAAGAAGCGACCCTACGGCACGGCTAGAGAAGTTGAAAAACTCATCAATATCTTTTTTGTCGTTTAATTGAATCAGGGTTGGATACAATTGAAACTTCATCATTCCTGTATGTGAAGAAATAGAAACTATGCTTTTTTTGTTAGCGGGAAGCAATTTGTTTTTCTTTTTATCTGACAAGCTAAATGAGGCTGGAAAAACAGATGGAACAGGAAAACCGTTTCTCTTTAGCTGTTCTTTAATAATGTCGTGGTATTCAGGTATTTTAAGCCAAGCCATAACATGAAACAAGGAGTTTGAAATATCCTCAATGCTCATATCGGGGTTCTTCATATTAATAATATCAGGGAAAATTTTACTTTTTAGCCCTATGTTGTTCAGTGATGAGAAAAAGTTCATATCGGTGTTTTTAATATTAGAGGCATATGTCGTAATCGTATGTTCTCTAGGGACAACACTCAAAAAGCTATTCATTTTATTAGAGAAAGTATTTACAAAAGATTTCAAATCTTTTTCGTTTGTTTCATAGGACATTGATTTTGATATGTCACTGATGAAATTTTTCACAACATTGTTTGCTTTTTTTAGAGACGAAGCAGATTCAAGCATCACAGAATAGATATCTCTCTTGCTATTTTGAAGAAGTGATTTTGCATCGTGAAGAGAAAGTACCGCATTATCATTAAGAAACTTGCTTGTGTCAACAGGGGCAACCGTAATGGAAATATTTCCATTAGATAAATAACAAGGGATAAAAGTTCTATCATCTTCGATTAGGAGTATAGATAGTTCTTTAAAAATTTCTTCTGTTTCTTTTTCCGTCTTTCCTTGAATATGATATACAGATGTGGAATGGAATATTTTCTTCGAAATTGTTTTTGTTGCTTCATCTATAGATGAAATATGTGTTAGGGTTATTGAACTGCTTGATTGCTTCTTGCTTCCACTACCAAAGTGATAAAACCCATCAATAGCCGACACAATGGCACCATTATAGATTGATTCAGAATGCTCATCAAATGATTCTAGAATCGAAGGAGGGATAACACGAATATCATCATTGAAAGTTTCAGTTCTCTCGGAAAAAGAAGGGATGTAAAACTCCTTAGCATAAGAGAAATTTTCTTGCAGCTCCATAGATAACTCATCAATATTTAAGATGTTCATATTTATGATTGGTACAGAATTATTCGAAGCACGCTTTATTGCCTCCCCAAAATGACCAGAAGCCACCAGAGAAGAGGATAGATATAGTTTTTTTAATTTTTCCATCGGGAAGTCATCAGAAATAATATCCTTAAATAGATGGCCACCTGTTGATATTGACAACACATTTTCAGCTATGTCTTGAATTGTTTCATCGTCCGAAAGAGAATTTGAAAATAATATTTTCATAGTTTTGTTGTGATACTCGATGCCTTCTGTGTAGTCAAATTCTTCTTTAGTTACTCTAGAAACTACACTGTGAACCATTGAAAAAAACATTTGCTTTTGAATATTAGAAAGTATACCTTGACTATCTTTTTGGCTTATATCGTGAGGTGTCGTGCTTATTGTTTTGTCAATTAGTGAGTTCTTGTACTCATATATTTTGTCAAGTGATTCAAAATCAATATCAGGAGAGTAGTATAGAGATATGTTTCCATCATCATCATATGTGACACCAGCAAATATACTATTGCAGTTCTCTGTTTTAAATAGCTCCTCTAGTGTTTTTCTTAAATTTTTATCAGAAATAGCAAATAGAGTACCTTTGGAATAGAGTTTGAAATCATGAGTCAGTTCTATTCCTGATTTTTTAATTTCTTCGAATTCTAATATATTCTTTTTGTTGTTTAGTGTAAAAGAATATGAGGACGACAATGTGTTCTTTACTTTATCTCTTTCTGAAGTAAAAGCTAGTCTACATCGTCTCTCTCCGCTGGAATTGATGATTTCTCTCAATGCCATATTGACGATATTTTGTTTATATGTTTGTATCTTAGAAGCTGCCATTGTGTTGATTCCTGAAAATATATTTTTCACAATATTACAAGGTTTTTAAAAGATGATGGGTTTTTGGCGGGCAAAAAAGTGATTTTTTAGCAAAACAACAAAAAAAAGCTCTTTTTTGTGAAGACAAAAAAATGAATGTTGTTTTCCTTAAGAAACTTTAATAATTTTATCACTACTAATTTTTTTAAAAAAAGCTTTTCCCTCGGATATTTTACAGTATGGATTCTGAAGGACAATGGATAGTTCAGCAACATTGCAAGAAAAAAATGTCTTACCAAGCAATTCAGCAAAAAGAGACTCTTTGATGAGTTTAAGTTCTTCAATTTGGTCTTTTTTTTCAAGATCCCAAATCGACAAAGGAAACGGTTTTACCGATACAAAAGTTTGACCTTTTACTAATTGTGTCATAGAAAATATATTTTTTGTTTTTTCTCCATCAAAAAGATAAAGGAGACTTTCGTTGAAGTCTTTTCTTATGTCAAAAACAATGTCCGAGCACACTGTTTCTAGGAGTTCTTCAGGAACATCTTCTTTTATTTTAAATAATTCGGCACAAAGAAGAAGAGAATTCCCATAACTTCCATCTGAACCGACATTCAGATATATATGAGGGACAATATAGAAGCTTTTCTTTTTAATCATATTTTTCCTTTTAAGAATAAGAAATAAGCGATTCAAACACAGGGGAATGTATCGCAGGCTTACTTTCTTTTTGCTTGCTATAAAAAGAAGTGTAAATTAACTCTAAAAAAACAAGACCAGCTGAACCATCTTGAAGAAGAAAATCTTCATTTAAAAATTCACCAATGCTAATATTTTTTCTTTCTGTTTTACATCTTCCCAGAAATAGTTCTTTTATATGTTCTTGTATTGTATCATAGTTTCTTTTTTTTAAAGAGAAAGCCATCTCTTCTGCAACAAGAAGGTTGGAAAATGAGAAATATCTCAAGTTTTCTTTTGTGTCAACAATCTGAAAAGAGTCTTTTAGAATCTCTTCTGCGATGTCGTCAAAGCTTTTGGATAATATCTGTTTTCTATGACTCTCAACAGCAAGCTGAATTTTATCTCCGGATAAAACTTCTGATAGCCCAGATTCCATTATCTTCTGAACAAGTGTTTCTATTGCTCCAATTTGCCTCTTGTCTATTTCTTTTGACTCTTCTTCAACAATGTTTTTCATGAGGTTTGAGCTAAGAGAGTTGAAAAGATGCTTGGAGTGCTCTTCAGATTTCTTACTACTCTCGTCTCTTTCCATTAAAACTTCTATTGTCTGTTTCAAAACCCTACTCCCTTGCTTTAAGTCTTTGAACACTTCTTTTAATTACAGAAGAGTCAACTTGCTTAATGCTTTTTGAGTAAAAAACGAGAAAGTCTAAAAGCTTATTATAATTTCCAATTTTGTCATTTGGATCTTTAAAAAGAACTCTGATATTTTTAAAAGATACTATTTCATCTTTCTCTTTTTTTTCATACTTGATGCTTGGGGCTTCTTTTTTTTCAACATCAGATATAAGAGAGTCTATCGTATTACTGTCTTCAGCTTGCAAATAAGCCCCTAAAGGAATTGTGTATATTTTAGTAACAACATCTGCGTTGACAATCGGTTGCAGAAAAACTAATGCAATCAGCATGTAAGAAAGTTTCATTTATTCTCCTTTAATTAAAAGAAATTTTATTTTTTTCCCATAGAGGAAAAACCGTGGTTGTCCGAATATCGAAAGTTTTAGAATTGGCTTTACTGATTCAAGAAAAAGCATTACAACCAAAAGAAGAAGTACACCACTAGTAAACACAGCAGCATTTATCTTGAGAATGCCATAAACAAGTATTGGAGAAACGGAAAGGAGGGATAGAGCTATAACTATCAAATCTGTTTTTCTCTCATCGTATTCAATTGCAATACTTAAGGCCAATATGGATAAAATTGCTAAAAAAACAACATAAATAGAAAATAGAAAAACAGGGTCTCCACGAAAGACATAAAATATAATAAGTGCTGAGATAAAATACAAAATAAGTATTGCAATAACACTTGGGAGAACCCATAGTAGTGTCTTAAGCACTAAATTATTAAAGTGCACTTCTTTAAGCTTCATGACCCTCAAGTTGGCTTCTTCATCTTCGCTTGTTGGATCATCTTTTTGATGAGGATTATATGATATAGTTTTTTTCTCCAAGTCTATAACAGTGTCCTTATCTCCAATTTTATGAAACACAAGAGGGAAAGACGCTGACATAGTTGAAACAAAATAAGAACTCATTATTGCCCTACCTCAGAAAGAAATTTAGAAACAACAGTTACAGTGGAGGTTCCATTCGATGAAGATATATTAGTGCTCAGTTTTGATTTTTTATTCTTATATTTCTGTAGAATATTTAGAGCTATTGCTTTTTGAAAACCAACAGGCTTTTTTAGACCGTGTTTTTTCTGAAAAGATAGAAAATCTTGCTGGAGAGCAAGATATTCTATGTAATTATCAATATTAATAAAATCACGAAAAGCCAAATATCCATATTGAGTTAAAGGGGTTCGAATTATGTCTTCTTTTGAAATCTTGTGCAAAATAAGGAAATCTCGTAAAGATGAAGACATGATTTCACCGGACAAGTCAATATCAAATCCTACAAAGATTGTAACACTGTAACCTTTTTTCTTGTAAGTATGGTAAAAATCAACAACTTCCTTGGCTTTTTCGCTATCAACTGAGATTATGTTTTTTCCACCTTCGTGTTTAATATTTGGAAAAAAAGACATAGGGATAACATGTGTGTCTATCCTTTTCTCTCCTGCCTTAGAATGAATACCTATATCAGACTCAGATACTAAAATGATTCTACTTTTCATTTTTAGCACATCCTATATTGTAGTAGTGTTGGCTGACAAGAATTGGAGAATAGCTGCCATATTTTAGTTTGTGCTCCTTACCAGAGATGGAATGTTTAACTTTTAAAGTTTGTCCTGCATAGTAAGTATCTTTAATATCAACTCTGTTTCCATTAGGAAGCTTAACATTTGAAATTTTAGTAAAATCACATAATGCAAAAGAGTTGGAATCAGATTGTGCTTTTGCTTTTGCTTTTTTATCCCTATACTGCTTTTTCTTCTTTTTCTTCTCTTTATATTTATTAGAAGAGGTCTTTTTGGTATACAATTTATATGTTTTACCGTTTGATGCGAGAAGTTTTGCCACATAAAACCCTGTTCTCTTAGCAAAATATATCTCGGTTATCTTGTACCCCTTAAAAAGATCCTTGATGCCAAATGTATTGGTGTGACCACTTCTTTCTTTATAAACAATGGTTTTGTTTTTGAAATTGATTTTTCCTCTAAGTCTCCATTGCTCTTTAAAAAGTTTAAAATCAGAATACACTTTAGAATCAAAAGAACACTGTTTCTCTTGTACCTTCTTTTCAATATAAACTGTTTTTACCTTTTGTTTTTCGCACTTTGAGGATTCTATTGTTTCTGTTGTTTTAATTAGTAAGACAGGAGTATCGCGAAGAAGATTTTTCATATCTTTGATAAATTTTTTAACAACAATAGGATTTGTCGTATAGGAATTATCTTTTCCTGAAAATACGATAAAAGGGTTTAGTCCTTTTTCCTTGAGTCTGTTTAAGGCAAATTCAGCATCAGCTTTTCGTGCATATTTTCCATAAACCATATAGTTCTTATTGTTTGAATTGTTTTTTGCAATAACGGAATTGAAGAAATTATTCTTATGTGCTATGGTTCTATAAAAGATAATTTGAACTGTTGAATCGCTCGAAATATCCTGAACCACGAGCCATTTACTTTGTATATCCTCTAGTGCTTCTTCTTTTAAGCCACTTCGTAAACTGTTTTCAATTTCAGAATATGTATCATACACTCCATCAGTGTAGTAACTAAAGCTCTTGTCTGATGCAAAAAGACTTACAATTGTGACAATAATCAAAACAAAGCTTTTAAGAAACATACTCTACTCTATCCGATAAGCGATTGGAAGAAATCAACGACAAGAGCATTCCACATCTCTGTAAATGTTTTGTCAAAGAACACTGCACCAATGACACCGTATGCAACATATACAATCAACACTCCTCCAACAATAGCCCCGACAAGCCCTGCATACTTAGATACTTTTGGTTGATACTGCCCTTGTTCCTCTTGTCTTTCTTGGTATTCTTTAACTTTCGAGAACAAAAAGCCAGCGAAAGCGAGTGGAATTAATGCTGCACCCCACATCCAAGCTTTAATAGATTCTTGAACGACTTGTTTACCAGATGCTCCTGCACCAGAGAGTTGTTGAAATTCTTCTGCTGTTGCATCTATTGACATCATTAAAACAGCGATAGCAATAAGAAAAATTGTTTTTTTCATTTTTTTATCCTTGTATTTTATAAATAGTATTATAGTGGCTCTTTCTATACAAAAGCAAGAAGTTTTTATAAAAAAGCTATATTTTTTGCTGTTTTATAAGAGGCGATACCTTCTATCTTATTAGCCATATCAAAAAAATCTACATCTTCTGTTCTTATTCCTATTTGTATATTTTTTACAGAAGCTTCAGCTAAAAGTATTTTAAATACATCAAGGTTGATATTGCACCCAGCAACATCTAACAAAATAACCATTTCATCTTTTGTTTTTTGAATAATCTCTCTTAAAAATGGTGAAGTCAAATCTTCCTCATCACAGGAATAATAGTGTTTAACATAAAGAAGAGTCGTGTCTTTAATTGAGTCCATGATTTCATCATACGAATCAGTTTCTAAAAACATAGCTTTTTTGAAAAGTCGTTTACTCATAGAAGAATAAGACTTAATGCAATCATCAGCATTTTTTCTTCTATCTATATATAATATTCTTTGCTTTTTAGCAATAGCCTTTAATGCAAAGCCTTCTAGAGTTTTATTTCTAACATCTTCGTCAAGATATAAAAAATGGTATCTAGTTAAATTGCTCATTTTTTTCCTTTTTCTTTGATCGTTTGAGCTGAATAAAGCATTGATGTGTTGTAGACCAAAATTTTTGTATTTAGTCCTTTTGTTTCCACTTCAACAGTGTTTATGTCAAAAGAGCGGTCAAGGTTGTTTTTTATTTTGTTTATCCAAAATCCTTTCTTGGACAAAGTCAGGTCTCTTGATATTTCTGCTTGTAAAATTATCCTCTTTAACTCTACTGTTTTTTTCAGCTCTTTATCATACTTGTCTAATTCCATGTATGCTTGTCCAATAAGACCTGTTGATATTCCTATATTTGCTAATGCAAGTGCAACACCGTAGTAGCCCGAAAATAACAAAGTAGGAAGGAAGGCGACAGTTAATAAAAATCTCATTGATTGTCCTTTTGTTGGTTTTCTTGCAATTCCCCGTTCATAATAGATGATTGTGCTTTAAGTCTAAGTATTTCAGCTTGCAGGATGAGTGATTTTATATCTAGTTCCCTTGAAAGTTTTAGTGACTCTTTATTATTTTGTAGCTCTTGATTATAATAAATGAGAGATTCTGAAAAAGATGATAGTAAAATATCTTCATCGTAAGTGAAAGCCATTTTGTCAAAGTCGCTTGCCTCTGAGATTTCATCTTTTGCTTTTAGAAGAAGAACATCAGGATCAATTGTATTGTCAAGACTATCAAAGTATTGCTTTTGAAACTCTTGATACGAGATAGAAAGAAAATTGTTTTTCTTAATGTTGTTATTCAAGATGATTTCTTTGGCACATTTTACATTGTCCCCTTGCTCACAGATAAATAGATTAGGAGAAATGTCGTCAAGTTCTGCATTTCTCACTTCATTTTCTGATGCCAATAAAGCGATGGAGTAGAATAGAAAAAATGTAATTATTTTTGTCATTTTCTACTCGTCTCTTTTTGTTAAAATACTAGGCTTGAGATCCGTATAAATTAATCCAAGTGGGTTAGCTATGCTTCCGTGAACAGAGTCAAAGAGACCGCTAAACTCAAGGGATATATTACCTCTTCTTGATTCATATTTTCCAATCTCTGTGTTGTATGCATTTGAAATAAGGTTAAATACAATCTTGATTGAAAAAACATCGCCATCCGTCTGATATGAAGTTACACTAGATTTGACTACAGATATTGTCTCAGGAAGATTATCATTATTAATCAAATATACTATATATTTTTCAAAAGATAGGAATTGTCGTTGTGATTTCTTATCATCTTTTTTAATATAGTTCTCTTTAAACTCTTTATACTTTGGATTGAATTTTTCCAAATCTTCTACTGTGCTTATTTTCTTTTGCAGTCCATCACTAAGAGAAGTCCAATCAGATATAAAATACTGCTGAACATTATTTAAAATCACTTGTCTGAATTCAAGAGAATTGATACTCATTGAAACTTTTTTTGTAACAGAAGGTCTTCCGAGTTTATCTAAAAGAACAATACCGTTACTTTCTTTTTTTAGAACATCTAATGCCTCAGAAAAATCACTTTTTAAGTAGCTCATTGTTGTGAACAAATAGTAGTTCATAAAAGCAATTGCAATCCACATCATCCATGAATTAATAGATGTAAACTCTCTAAATGCACTAAAAAAACTTTTCTTATTTTCTCGTCTCATGTTGTTCCTAAAACTTTATTGATATCTTACAGAAAAATATATGTCATTTTCCACAAATTTGTAACTTTTCTTCAAATATTTCTTCCTCAGAGTGTATTCTTCTCTTGAAATCAGCAATAGCTTCTTCGATAGACGAAAATTCTCTCATCTGAACACTATACGAAGCCTTCTCTTCTTGTTTCTTGATTTTATCTTCTTTTTTTTGTTTTTTCTTGGTGCTTTTTTGAAAAGAGGAGAGAAGCATTGGTTTTTTTCCATCAAAAAATAGTTCATCCTGATTAAAAAGAATTGTGTCACATTTTTTTATCTCTTCATAAGGCTCGCTGAACCAATCAAGTATTTTTTTATTTGTTAAGTTTCTGCTTTGAAAAAACTCTTCGGTTAATTTTTCTATTGTGCCAACTCTCTCTTCTTGACCATTATTTATCCCGAGTTCATCAGTGAAGATGTCATCTATAAACCCTGACATGCTATCAACATTACTAGGAGATACTGCTCTAATAACAGATAAAAAAAGAAGTGAATTTTTTTTGTTTATCTTGTACTCATTGAAATTTAATGGTGTTGTGTATTTATTAAAAGATGGCATTTGTGGATGAGGGTGGACATCAAACCCTTTGATTGTAATAAAATTATTGTCTACTCGTGGATATGGGATAATTCCATTTGAATAACATGTCTGTAGGTAATTAACAGCTTTTTTAACTTTTTTTTTCACAGTGTTCCTTTTTAGTTGTTTTCCTCAAGAAGTATTCTTTTTATGGTTTTTGATATTTGTCCAGAAAGAAGTTTTGTATCATCTTGAGAAAATGAAAATGATTTGATTCCACCATCTGAAACTAAGAGATTTTTAATAGAGTTGTGTATATTTAAAAATAGTATGCGATATGAATCTTCTTGCTTCTCTTTTTGTAACATTTGCTTGAAATCACGAAAATGCTCTTTAATTTTTTCTTCTATTTTATATTCTAATGTTTTTATTTGTCGCTTGTTTTGTTCCATCCAAAAAATTCTTTCCAATTGCTCAGCTCTATGTGATTGAAAAACAAGGCTTTTAAGTTCATCATCGTTTTTATCACTATCAGAGAAAACAAATTGAACAAAGGTTTCTTTAAAAACTTTCTTACTTAATATTTGTGTTTGATTTTCTTCTTCAACTTTTAAAAGAAGTTTAAAGTTTTCCAAAAGAAGAATTGATGGAGAAAGAGCATCAAGGGTAAATACATAAGGGAAAAAAGAACTCTCCCCTGTTGATGAAAAATATAAAACATGGTCGTCAAAGATGAGCATTTCTGGCACCTCATCAAAAGAGCCCTTGTTGATAATTCCAACAAGGCTAGTTTTGGCAAAATTAAATGGTGAAAAATATGCAGAGAAACAAGATTCATTTTCTAGTTTTTTTAATAATGAATATCCCTTTTCTCCATTCTCTACAATATTGTTTAAAAATTTACTTTTTGAGTATATGTTTGCAAAGCTATACAAGGAAGCAATGAAAATATCATAATCTTCAAAATCAAATTCCTTATTGAAACTTAGATATGAATTTACACAAAAGTCTAAAAACTCAAAAACTATAGAGTCTATTTCTTTTATGTTGTTAAAAGTCATGACAAGGTTTGTTGTTTCTGCAACATACCCTATGACACAACACCTAATCATTACTGATGTGTGAAGCTTTTTTAAATCGTTTTTAGCATCACCATTTTCTGCATCAGATAAAATAAATTTTGCCTCTTCTAGTATGCCATAAAACCCATTCGATGCACGAGAGGAGATATTATTAAAAACAGTCTGCCAAAGAACACCTTCTGTAACACTACAAAATTTAAACCCTTTTAGTTGGTTCACTTTTAGCTGATTCACTTGAAGCTCGTGAAGAATGGAATAGTAAAGGAAGAACGGTGTTCGCTTATTTAGACTCTTACTCATTTAGAACCTTTATTTTTATGTAAAACAGCATCGATATCTCTATTTACCCATTCTTTAGAACGTATTAGTAGTTCATTCTTCTTTTGCTCTGCTTGAAGTAGAGATGACTTATGGTTAAGCATTAAAAGCTCAAAACTAGGAACTTTTTGAATTTGCTTTAACAGGTGGTTGTTCATTGCTTCTTTCAGCATAATGTCTTTTTTGATATTAGATATTTGCTTGTTGATTGAGGAAATTTCTCGATTCTTTTTTTTGATCTCAAAACTTTTATGAATAATCTTCTTGTATAAAATATTAAAAGCGTCTTTTTCAGCATCAAGAACTGTTTGCTTTTCATCCGCATTAAGAGACAAGCATGAAAACAAAACAAGAAAGGTTATAAAGATTATTCTCATTGGACTATACCGAGCTCTTGTTTTGTAGCCTTTATAAAGAAAGGTTTTGATGAAATTTCAAGTTTCTTATACATTAACACGGATAATTCTTTTTCGATTTCTTCTATTTGTCGAAACTCTGATTGAATTATAGCTTCTCTTGCCATCTGGCGAGATGCATCAAGATTATAGTCTTCTTTCTTTTCTGACATTATAGATTGTGCTATTGTTGAACTTGTTTGAAACAGCACGTCGTGAGGTGTTGTCGCTTCATCAACAACATCACGATAAGCAGCAATGCTTTTAGTTATGTCTATATTAGCTGTGTCTATGTCCTCTATAAGACCGTATCCATTGTTTAAAACATCAGTGGTACATCTATCTGCTTGGCTTGTTGATATACTGTTTCCGCATTCTTTTAAAAGTTTAGAAGATAAGTCAACCTCTTTGTTTCTTTCTTCTCCTGCACGATTCTCAAATGGAGAAGCAAGTGTTTCTGTTGCTTCGGTATGTATACTGATTTTAACTTTAGACTCGCTGATAACCGCTTCTTCTCCACTGCTGTCTACCTCATCATATTCAGGGTAGCAAGAGTTTTCGTTATAACCATTTTGTTTCGCATCTTCAATACATCTTAAAATGTTTTTACCAACTCTAGTGTTCACATATATTCCGCCATTATGTTTGGCTAATATTTCTTCATACTTTGTTGTGCCATAAACCTTAGTATGGTTTGGAGCTTTTTTTTGCTTCTCTTCAAATGTCATACAAACATTACCAAGAAGTTCAGAGTCGGCATAAGTGGCATAACTTGATGTAGCAGAAGTTAAATGGTTTTGAATTGCACTCTTGATTAGATTTTTTCTGAGAGGATTTGAAGCACTGTTGCAGTATAGATGGAGTCTACCTCTAAGACATTTTGTTGGATCTGCTTGAGCAGAAAAAGAACATCCAGCAAGGTTAAATTTTACATCTAACATAAAAGCTTTTTTAATTTTATCGTCAAGACTATCTGTGATTGCATTTAACTTGTTTTCGATAGAACAAATATCAAAATCTCCCAAAGGGAAAAGATTGGCAAGTTTGTCAGAGATACAATCAGTTAATGAATTAGTTATATCTGAAACATAACTAATGCTTCCTGCTTTTGAAGTGTAGTTTCCAATATCAAAAGAGCTTAAAGTTGTTCCTGAAACAAGAAAAGCTCCCATTGAAATATTTAAAAGTAGTTTTCTCATTTTACTGCTCCATTAGTGATTGGATTTTGTTGTATCCATTTGATTCAATATAAGGCTGGGATGAATCTATTATTTTATTGTCGAGAATAACTATGGATTCTTTTTCTAGTTGTGTATTTTGATAATATAGATTTTCTGTAACAATATCAACAGCATTAGCACGGGCAGCTCCGTCCATATAGTCTGTTCGAAACTCCATAGGTAGAACCTTTACGATTTCTGTTCCCCTGTATACAAATTCTTCTTTAGATGAAGAAGCCTTAGAGAGCATCTTTGTTTTTATTGCACTTGAGGTTTCAATGTTTGCTATGGCTGCATCGCGTTTCTTAACATGCCCATCTTTTTGATTAATAATTGAATTGATACAAGCTGTTGGCTCTGGCAAGTTTTTACATTTTGAATAGATCTCTTGTGATAATTGGCTTTCTGTTTCTATCGCACCTTTAATATATGAAGTTGTTGTTGAATTTGATTGTGTCGCCATGAAACTAACATCTTTTTCTGAGTCAACTAAAGTGTCTGGAAGAGTCCAATCATCAACATTGAAACATTTACTTTCGTCTTTTTCATCTTTAAGACAATCTTGAACCTCTTTTGATGCTGTTGAAAAAATTCCAAATTTTTTCACACTTTTTAGAGAACTATCATCATATATTTCAGAAAGTGTTCTCCCGCTATTTGTTTTCTTTGAGGTAAACAATTCATCAATATAGTTACAGTTCATAAAGTCGCCAACGATAGTTCCTCCACTACCAAGAAGTTCTTCTGAAGTTGAAGAGATGCTGTTTGTAATCGATGCTTGATATGCTCCTATTCTTCCGTTTATATTTCTTACTGAATTGCGACAAAAATCTCGAAGTGCATCTTTTTGACAACTTAGAGGGTCTGCTGTTTTAATCGTACAACCTCCTATTTCAAAGTCTAGTCCTAAATCAATATCAATTTTGTCTAATATTCCACAGATTCGATAGAGGTCAATATTATCCATCCCTGTTTCACATTTAACATCAAAAACAGGCAACCCAAATGATGAGGTGTAATCATTTACAGCATCGCTAACCATATCTGTTGCTATGTTTGTGACACTAAGAGAAAAAAGTGGTGTAATTCCGAGGCAAGTTGCAAGTATTATTTTTTTTATCATGGAAGCTCCAAAGGTTCGATTGTTGTAATTGCATAGCTTTGAGAGGCTGGTCTATAGTTGAGTTGTATGCTTCTTGCTATCACATTTTCATACTGCTCAACAACTGATTTTTCTACGAGGGAGATACTATCAATAAAATATTTATTGGTTGCTTCTCTGTTTGATTTATTTAGGCTAGAAAGGATAAAATCTTGTTTTTTTTCAGAGATAATTTTTTGTGCGATTGTGTTGTCTGTTAAAACCAAATCTTCTTTATTTGAAATTGCAATGAAAGCATTTTCATTAAATGATTTTGCTGAAATTTTTGTCTGATTGTTATATCCTTCTGCTTCTTTCTTAGAAAAAGCCAAAGAGTTTGACAATACACAAGATTCTCTAGAAGACGAAAGAGCACATTTTTTTACAACTTCTTCCGAAAGTCTTTTTTTGGAGTCTAATGGATTTTTTGGCATTTGCTTAGCGGAAGAGATTATTTTATCCGAGGTTTGAGACACTTGCTTTTCTGCATCAGAAAGAGTTTTGGGAAGCTTAGGCACCGAAACTATTGATTTATACCCATACGGATCTTTAATCTTACTGCTTTGAGGAAAAGGATACATTGGTAGGATATATTGCTTACAGGCACTATCTTCATCGAAGTTCTTCCCACTAATAGCAAAAATATCTTTAATACTAGAGAGAGTTTGACCAAAACATTTATCTAAGTCAATACTTAGGTCACACCCTGCAATCGAAAAGTCAATTTTTGTTGTGTCTACATTAAAGCTTTTGCACTCTACTCCTACCAAGGAGTCGATATCAACTCCTTGTATCATATCAGGAACACTGCCTTCTAGTATTGCCGGTAACACTCCTGACGACAAAGGGCTAAAAGATAAAAGCAATGTTAGGGATATTGCTTTTGTTTGTTTAGTTAAGGCCATAGCAATTCACTTCGCCCGTCAAGTCTAGACAAAATCTTCTTTTTTCAGCTTCGCTATTGAAGCGGACTTTATAACCATCTTCTGAAACGGCATAGTTGGCATTATAAGCATCGAGAAAATCTTTAATTGTTGAGTTTTTATGGCGAATATCAACATAAATTGTATTTTTAACATCTTTCACTTTTGTTGGAACTGTGGATATTTTTTGTTGACTCATACTTGGAATACTGAACCCATCAGATATTAACGGTCTCTCGTTTGAGGCTGTTTCGTAAGTATATTTTTTTTCCTTGTATACAGTTGCTACTCCTTCATATAAAGGAATTAAAAAGAGGTCATCTGCACTAAAGGCTCTTTCTATCACAGGAGCATCTATATGTATCTTGTATCCATCTCGTGTTCTAGTTTTGTATACTTCTGGATAGGCAATTTTTGACGATTCTATTAGAAATTTTCCGGCTTCCAATCGTTTTATTTTTGCTTCGTACTCTTTGAGGAGAATAGCGACATCCTTCACGGCAGCACTATATCCAAGTCTGTAATATTTGTCTTTTGATTTGTTCTCTCCAAGATTGTAGTAGAACTGTTGAATTGGAGAAAATTTATTTGTCTCAAAACCATTATCGGCAAGAACATTTTGAGTAAACAGAATAGGAAGTAGAGATAGGAGTAACGTTGTTTTGATTTTCATACTATGCCTTGTCACTAGAATTTAGTTTTTTTTCTATTTCTTGTCTAACACTTCTAGATGATTCAATTTCGTCATTTAATGACATTGAGATGTTTTTAATAACTTCAAACATTTCAGCCATGCTTTTCTTGATCTCCTCAATTTCCTCACGAACAATGCTAGTCTCTGCTCTAGCATCGTCAAAACCCTCTTGTATTTTGCTTACAACAATATCAATAGAAGTGGCTTCTTTGTTATTGCTGCTATAAGGTTCATTGTTCGGATTGTTTAGAGATTCTGTTATTCTTAAAAGAGAAGCTTGTATCTCTTTTAATTCACTCAGAGAGCTATCGCATTCCGATGAAATGCCTTCAGATTCGTCAACAAGACCGTTTGTGTTTTGCTCTATTCTTTCAAGCATTTCCGACATACCTTTTAGTATGTCGTTGTCTACCGATTGAGCAGTCTCATCAATTTGTCTATCTTGCTCACTAGTTCTTTCATTAATTAAAGTATCTATCTTTTCTGTGATCTCTTCAAAATCTAGTTTCTTTACTGTCTGGTCGAGAGCATCAAGGATTTCATCAATAGCATTATTGCTTATCTGTTCCACATTTTGATTGGCTTCTGAGTGAGTGATATTTTCAGAACTATAATTATTGTCAGGTTTAGATTGAGACACTAAAGATTCTAGCATATCTGTGATTCCAACCAAGCGTTGTGAAATCTCCTCGAATTCATCACAAGAGCTTTCTTCACTTACTTCAATAATAGATGATTCTTGTTCAAATATGGTATCTGGAACAGCATGAGATTCTATGATAGGTTGATTTGATAAAATGTTTTTTAATTCTGATACTTGAACTGCAATGTTGCTGAACTCAGAAAAAGGAACTTTTGACACACTTGAAACAAACCCTCTTAGCTCATCAACAATGTTCATATATTCTTCTGAGAAAAGACTCTTTTTGATGTGATATAAAGATGAAGACAAATGCTCGTCAAGTGCTTGACTGTAAAGTTCCTTATCTTTTGAATAGTCGGTTCCTGTTAGTTTTGCTTTTTTCTGAAAATTTCTTTCTATTTTAAAAGAATTCTCAAGGAAGTGATTGTAAATGGCACGAAGCATCACGGAAGTAACACTTCCAGAGAAGATAATATCATTACTGAAACTATGGTTTTCTTTATTGAGAGACTTAACAATCTCAGGCATATCATGAGACATAAAATACACAACAGAAGCGAGTTCATCTTGAACATAGTCAACATTTTTTATTTTTTTGTTTATCTCATTACCGTGAATTGTATAGATATTGTCAAGGACATCAGTGTGTTTAATGATAGACAAATAAACATCAGGATTGTTTGACGAGAGCTTTTCAGAAAGAATATAAAATCGCTTAAGCATTTCTTCTTTGCTTATTGAGGCATCTGCACCTTTTATAATAAGAAGAAAATCCTTTCCTGCTTGTGCTTCGCCTTCAGAAGATATGATTCTTGTCATTTCCATAAAAGCTGTATTTACTGAAAAAGAATTTACTTCCAATTCTTTGTTATGATTTACTGTATTCATTTTTTCCCTTTTTATGTAAGTTATTATAGATATATGAGATTGTTAGGATTCTTTTTTTCCTGTAATGTTCTAGGAACACCTTTGTAGCAATCAACAATATGAAAATCAGAAAGATTAAATTTTTTTATTTTTCGTTTTCTCTTGTAGACTGAAACTGTATAGATAAGTCTTACAGTTAGATATGTAGACAATATTCCTAAGCTGACGACTAGAAATATTGTTAAGATGAAAGCTAGTTGACCTTCCATGTATCATTCCTTGTATTGTTTAAATGCAGTATTTTACTCATATTAACAGTACATTTTAAAGAAACTGAGCACAAAGTGTTATATTTTATGCTGTATATTTGTCAGATATGTTCTCTTGTATAAAAGAAAGCTCTTCTTTTGTTGGCTCTCTGTATCCATCCTTTATGAAGTCAGCCGAAATAATTTGGTTGTTAATTTTTGCTGTTTCTTCTGCGGATATTGCAAAATCACGAAGATTAAAAATATCATGAACTTTGTCAAGAAATGAATATTTTGTTGATATATTAAAATAGTTGTATGCAGCAAGAAAAATATTAACTAGTGCATCTGATTGAAAATCTTTTGATTGACCATCGTTCTTCCCTGAAACAATTTGAATAAGTGTCTCTTCGTCATATATTTCAACAATCATTCGTGCTGTATAGTCTTCCATTTTAACAACCATAGTTCCTGCTGGCAAGTTCATATACTGACCTACAATATGCTTAAATGCGACTATTCTAAAATAAGCCTCACAGAGTTCAACTATTCTCTCTGTAAGCATCTCATCATTATTTTTTATATCTTCTATATCAACAGGGACGGGGAGAGGGAATGAAGCTATTTTCCCTAAAAGTTTTTTATCTTTTTTGATGAGTCTGAAGTTTTTCAGATAACTTCTTGTAAAATTTTGTCTTGAACGAGTAGCATAGTTACTCATATAGGATGAAAAATGCTTTGCTTCTTTATCTATGAGATCCTTGATGAGTGTGTGTGAAAAGTATATATTATCAATACCGTTATAACATCTAAATTGATGAATATCATTGTTGAATTGACTTTTCAAAAGAGAATAATATTCCCTTTCAGAAAGAAGAGTATCATATTTTTTTTCTTCCTTTAAGTCAAGATATCCTTCTGTGATTAGTATTAAGTCTTCAAAGCTTTTTTTGTCTCTAAAGATTTGATAAACAGTATGATATACCGGACACAAATTAACACTGTCTCCTTTCTCTCTTGAAAAATACTCTTTATAGTTTTGGAGAATATCAAGCTCTTTCGCTCTTTCATACCCATCAACTTTTATGGCTGTTTCTTTGAAAAAACTTTGCTCAATATGTTCAAGCCACCCTGCTCTAAAATAAAATTTATCAGCATTTTTTCTGGAATATTCTCCAATATTAAAAATAAGATAACTTACGGGGAACAGCATCCAAAAAAACAAAATATCTAACCAGCATATAATTTTATATTTAATTTTGAAAAAGATAGATGGCTTAAACCCACTTCTTTTTTGTTTAATTTCTAATGCTCTTTCTAAACCTTTTTTGCTTGGAAAGAAGAATAAAATAGATATAACTGTGAGAACGCCTCCACCTATTGCAAGATACAGAGGTGTATTAAATTGTTCGGTACTATAAATATCAGACCAATTAACAAAGAATTGAGAATAAGACAAAAGATCATTCGTGTTGTTAAAGACGGATGAAACAAAAAGTAAACTAAATACAAGAGCGACAAAGTAGACTAGTCGCGTTTTCCACTTGAGAATTTTGGCATGTTCGCCTCTTCTGTTTTCTATATTTCCATAATCACTAGGTTGACCGAACGACATATTAAACCTTTTCTATATTATCGTATCTTCGAATGAAGACATTCTTTGCCTCGCCACCTCGATAGAATGACTGAACAAAAACAGCATCATCTTCCTCGTTTCCGAGAAGGAGAAGTGCAAAACCATTGGCAAAATTTCTTATCATCTCTGGGTCAAATGACTTTTCTCTCTGGATATCAATTTCTGCCGTTTGTGCCCATTCTCCATGAGCATCTTTTTGAACCTTTGGAACTTCAACCTTTGACTCACTAATCATCGATGATACCCACTCTACTGTTTCTTTATCTTCTGATTTAAGAATCCATTTTGTTGTATTACCAAGTGCTTTTTCTTGCGATGTAACATTGTCCCCTCCAGCCTTAAGGTCAGCATACACTTGTGTTGATATAGCTAAAGATACAGAAAGAGATCTGAGTTGTGCAAGAAGGATATCAATACCATCAATAGGATAGGCACCGTACTCATCAAGAATTACAAAAGTAAATGGTTTAGGTCTTCTTCTATCCTTAATAATATTGACAAGAGTTTTATGTATTGATAGCTTATCCCCTCCGAGGGCAACAGCAGCAATTTCTCTAATTGTCATAACAATCATTTTTCCTAAAATTTCTGTTTGTGCCGGTTGGAGTTCCAGAGGAGGAAGTAAAACATATAAAAACTTATTCTCTTTCATAAGCTTTTCAGGTTTTATCTCTGGTTTTGATTGCCCAAAAATATGTTTATACATTGAGAATACACCCTCTAGTGTGTCCCATTGTTGTTGTGCATAGTTATGCTGCATTACTGCATCTGCCGGAGGATTTTCTGCTGTTCCACCTTTATCTTTATAGAAAGCATCTTTCATGTCTCTAGTTTGCGATAGTCTTAACCCCCATTCATCTAGTTCATTATCAAGAAAAAAGTCTTGAATATCTGAGTCATCTTCTTTGAGTTTGTCTTGAAGATCTACATAGTAATGTCTGATATCTCCTATTGATAAAGCACCCTCCCCCATAAACGATTGATTATTTTTCTTCACAACACCATAAAGAGTTTTTCCGATAATATCAATGATTGGTGTATATTGATTCCAGATTTTTGTAATAAAACTATAAAGTAAAACAAAACAGTTTGAATAAACTTCTTTGATGTCAACGAACTCGATACCTATTTGTGCTTGAAATATGTGAGCTTGTGATGGGTTTTGAGTAATGTACTCTATTGCCTTTTCAATTTCTTCTAAAAATGGATGGATTGTAGTTTTTTTAACTGTAGAAACCTTCCCAAAAAGTACAGGATTATTTTTAATTTTCTCTGATATATCTTTTGCCATACATTGAAAAACCAAAGTGTAAAAAAAATAATTCTGAATTGATGAATTGGAAAAAATCATTTCAACACTAAAACCTTCTTGAAAGAATTTATTTCTAATGTAGATGGAGTTTGTTACAGGAAAAAGCATTGCTTTTCCACGTTTAAAAAAGTAGTCAGCATTGCCACCACCATCGCCACCACCAGCGAGAGAGCCTAAAAATTCAACGATTTTAATTGGATGCATTATTGTTATGGGAGAAAAAGTATTTGACTCTCCAAGCTTTTCAGCTTTTAAAAAGTTTAGAGAATATGCACTTGTTTCTCTATAAGCACGAACAGCTTGAGATTGAAATTCTCTAAACATATTTTCATCACTTTTTCCGTCTGAAAACAACAAGCCTCCTCCCATCTTGAGAACATCGTCAGAGATAGATCTAACCCCTTCAGTTTTTCCACTACCGGTTTTTCCAATAAGGATAAGATGTGTTGTTAAGAGGTTTTTTTGTAATCCAACATGTCGATATTTTTCTCTATCAGACTCAAAAGTTTTTTGCATATTTGCTAGTTTTTTCTTGCCATCTCCGCTATCATCCTTGACTACTGAAATATGTTGATGTACTTCCTCTGGGAACACCTGATATCCAACAACACTAAGAACTTCTCTTGATGCTTTTGGTGCAAAAATTGAAATATATTTTTGTGTTCTTCTTTTGTCGAAAAAGTATTCTTCCAAAAGGTTATTCCATAAAAATAGTGTAAAAACAAAAAGTAGTGTGAAAAACAGTACGGGTGAAATAAAAAAAACAGGAAACAGCATAAAAAGGATTCTGTATCTAAATTTTCCTTTGAAATGGGAAAACTTTAAATTGGATTTATATTTAGAGTTGTATGAGATGAGGTCGTGTGTTTCTTGCCTTTTTATATAAGTTGCCATTACTTATTATCCTCTCTCTTGATGAGCATATTGTTGATGATAGACTGATTTAAAATCATCTCTTTTGTTATGCTTGATGACATCTTTTCTACCGATGCTTCTAGTAAAATCAAATCCACTTGTTTCTTTGTGTCAAAAGAGCTTTGTTCAAGTAAAAGTGATTTTGCATTTTCGAGCTTAGCAAGGGTTATAAACAATGAGCTTCCAGCACTGTTTGTCTTACTGAGCGCCTGTTCTGTTTGTGGTGTCGAAAAGGACAATCTGCCTTCGTTGGCTGTTCTCATCTCGTTTATTTTTTCTGCCATATCTAAGAAGATACAAGCTTCTCTTTCTGTAAAATCCAAAACGGTTTCTGTGAGGCAAGAGCTTCCAATATTTTCAACACCGGTTCCGCTTGAGGTATTTGAAAATGCAAGCAAATTGGAACCAAAAACAAGCCCTGTTATGGTTAAAAACTTAAAGAATATGGTTTGTATTGCCATTCAACATCTCCTTCGTAAATAAATTTACATCCTATTGAGCCACCATCGTACATGATAAACATCATATAGTCAGATATTGCATCCAAAACAGTTGAATCTTCTTGTGATATTGCTTTAAATATCTTTGAAATGTCTTCTTTTAAAGCAGCTTTTTCACTTGGATCAGTAACAAATATCTTTGTCCCCATCTCTTTTGCGATTGGCTCTGGAATATCAGAGAGCTGCTGGGAGATAAAAATTAATTTTCCTCCATATTTTCTCAATTCTTTTGATGCTGTTTTTAGCATTTTTGCAAAAACAGGATAATCAAAAAAGTTGTGTGCTTCTTCAACAATAAAAAAAGTATCAATTGGTTCTTTCATGTCTCTTAATTGTTTTTTTGCACTTTCTTTAAGCATTTTTATCCATCGTTTCATCAGCATCCAATAGATAACAGTAAAAGAAGAAGGAGTGTCTTTCAGTGAGTCAAAATCAATATGAGCAAAGTCAACATCATTTTCGTTTATTTTGTTTGAATGAAAATCAAGAAAATAATACGACTTTAGAGCTCTGATTTTAACAGAAAGTCGCTCTAGGATATCTTTATCTATTGCATTGTATTCCATCTTATTTTTTTCCGTCTCTAATGCAGTGATAATATCAGAAAGAATAGGTTTTTTTAGGTGAGAGTATTTGTCAGATAATGATGAAAATTGTGCCGTGTCTGGGTTGTACCCATCCTTCAATATTTCTGCATATAATTCACTGTATCCATCTTTCTCTAATAATATAGATATTGGGTAGTTTACAAATGAATTAGATAAAAGCAATCTGGTTGTAACAGTTCGAAGGAAGTCTTCTTCTGTACCACTAAGGATATCTTCATCTTTTGTCTGAAGGGCAAAATTCATTATGTTTATCATATAGTCCATCTCTTCAATAGAGACTTTGCCGTTTTTTACTTCAATATCAAAAAGAGAGAATCTAAGATCATTAATGTCTGCACTAGTAATGCTCACTTGCTCTGGATGATGTTTAGCGAGTGTTTCTAAGAGTCTTCCTGATGTATATCCTACATCACCATAGCGAATCTTGATTTTTCCGAGCCTTGAAGCATGAGTTCTTTCTTTATTGAGTCCTATCATCTGCTCAACCATTCTTATGACTTGGCGAGATTTACCGGAACCATTTCGACCTATCATAATAGTGTGTGGAGAACTTGAAGCTTCTTTGAAATTATAGGAAATGAAATCTCCACAAATATCCTCTCCCCAAAAATAAGAAAATGCTTTGTTACTCACTCTCTTCTTTTTTGCTGTTATAAAAAACTTTTTAGCGACATCAAGAGAAATAAGACTGTCGAAGTCATAATCTCTTTCCATAAATAGAGAGTGAGCCATTATTGAACTCCCTGTGAGATTGTTTTCAATAAAGCTTATTCCAAGGGAGTTACTAATGGATGCCAATTTTTCCAACGAGTCATTATTGAGATATAATATTGCATTAGAAATACATACATTTTGAGTAATCTCATCTCCAAGCTCCTTGTCTTTCCCGTTAAGTATCCCATCGCAAATTTCTGCAAAATCTTTATCGCCATATTTTGCAATTGTTTGATATTTCTTCAGAAGAAAAGTGGTAGAAGAAGCCCTAAAATCAAATCTAACCATAAATGTGCCATTCCAATTCATGTTAAAAAGTTGCACAATTGAAAGCTGCTCTTTTCCTGCAAAACTCTTACCTTGATACATTTTTCCATCAATAAGATTTTTAGATGTTGAAGCTTGAATAATGGCTTTAAATTTATTATTGATTAACTCTGTACTTCTGGGGACAAAAGATTGTATTTCCTCTTCAGAATCTACAATTCTATTGTCTTCAGTGATTGTGCTTGAGGAGGCATGGTAAATATTAAAAATAGCATTAACTATCTCCCCTCCACTCATAAGAGGGGTGTTGTAGTAACTAGACAACGATGATAGATTGTCTTGAGAGTAAGCAAAGACATAAACGGTTTTATTTAGCTCTCTGCTAACAAATGCAACATATATTTCCCCATCAGATGAATGACGAATTTCTTTGATTAAGTTATCAAAATTGTTAAATTTCTTTTCGTGATTACTGCTATTTTGAATTTCCACACCATAAAGGACATTTCTCCCAACCATGTCAAACCATACAGAGTTTTCCAAAATCCTAAAAGCATTAAGGCTTTTAAGCAGCTCTGTATGCTCAAAATACGAAATAACTTTCCCAAAGACAACATCAAGTATTCCACAAGCAGTCATATAATCTTCTCTTTTTTTTTGAAAAGTATATATAAAAAAATATTTTTTTTAAAGAAGAAAAAAAATACAAAGAAGAAATGCAATCTCCTTTGTATGAAGGCTAGTGTTTGATGATTGCTTTTTTAAGCTGAAGAATAATATCTTCAATGTCGTTTTCTGTTGCAAGATTAAGGTCAATAACACATTTATCTTGTGTTATTTTAAGAACATCATTTTTCTGTTTGGATGTTAAGCTTGCGAGTTTTTGTAGTGTGTCTTTTCTATTAGACACATCGTTAATAAAGTCATTGTATATTGGCATTATAAATTTAGTGAAAACTTCGTCTGCATCTAAGTCACTATTTTTTTTACATAATTTTTTAGAGGTTGATTTGATGGCAACAATAACAGATAAATCAATCTTCTTTCCATTTTTTGCATCTTCAATAATTCTCTCGTGAACTCCAGAGAAAGACATTATCTTTTTGAGATACGAGTACGAAAAAGATCCACTGAAGAACTTATGTAAGTCACTTGTTGTCTTTACTCTCTCCTCTTTAAACATGGTGTCAAATAATAAATACAACTCAAAAGGAGACAAGTTGCTTCTGTTGGTATTCTCTTCTACACTAATCTTAATCAACTCATCAACACTTGTGCTTTCCGGAAACACAAAAGCATGTATGGTTGGAATATCTGCCATAACTGCTGCTTTGTATCGAGTTTCCCCTGCAACTAAGTTATAAAACCCTTTGCCATCTTCAACAACAATTATATTGTGGAGAAATCCCTCATTGCTAATACTGTTAGCTATATTAGAAATCAACTCATCATCAAATATTTTACGAGCCTGATATGTAAACGGCTTCTTGATTTTATCAACAGAGATTTCCATCATTGTCTTGTTTTTTAGTGATGGAGCACCAACACTTAGGGAGAAGTGATGTGTTTCTGTTTTTTTAGGATTACTGCTTGTTTTTTCTTTAATCTTTTTTTCTTTAGCTTTTAGTTTGTCTTCTAGGCTCATTAAGCTATCCTTTTTTGAAGTATTTTTAAAGCCATTTTGAAGTATTCAGAACCCTCTTCAATAGATTTATTAAAAGAGCTTGATAAATCATAGATAGGACATTTCCCTGATGAGGATGTTGATTGTGGATAAATGACTGATTTTTTAATTTTAAAGATAGCATCAGAACTAATGTCAAAACTTTCTAGTGTTTCCTTTAAAACGATAAGGTTTTCCACTTGGTCATTAAGAAGTCTAGCGTCAAAACAAGTCACAACAGCATTTTCAATAGTACAAGTATCTTCAATTTTACCATTTTCCATATTTTCTGCATTTAACTCAGCAATACTACTTAAAAGGTTTCGCACACCAGACACACTAAGATTTTCTGGTAATGTTATAAGATTAAGGAATTGCGATGCAATATAACTCTGCTGAAGAGATGCCTGAAGGGATGGTGGTGTATCAATAATAATAAAGTCATAATCTTTTCTAAGTCTATATGCAACATTTCTAATAAAATTGCTATCACTGATTTTTTCCATTTTTCCGAGCATTCTATCATCCGATACAAGTGCATCAAATTTACTATTAGTAAAAGAAAAAGATGTAATACAACCTTTGAGATCTATAATCTTATCTGTTTTTAGAAACTCTAGCACAACATCTGAAAAACATTTTTTTCCATAATCTTCATCTCCAAGATACATCCCAATATTTGACTGAGGATCTGTTTCAATAAGTAAAACCCTTTGGTTCATTATTGATAAAGCAGAGGCGAGGCTAATAGATGTTGTTGTCTTCCCTACCCCTCCCTTTAGATTACAGTTTGCAAAAACAGTAGCAATGGATTCTTCTGAACCTCGGACATCTTCTTTTTCTAGTGGATATTTAGTAAATACTTCATTGTAATGCTCATTTTTTGTTGAGGTGCTAATGAAAGAAAACTCTTTATTGTTTTCTATTTGGCTAACAATAAAATCAACAACATAGGTGTATGTTGCATATCGGATATTTCTACCTTTCTTTTTTATGGAAGGGATTACCCCTTTTTCTAGTAGTTCTGTTACTTTTGGTTTCGAAACACAGCAGTATGCTGCAATTCTATCTAGTCCTATTAGTGATTCGCTAATTTGTTGCACTTTTAAAATCCTTTTATCTTTTTATCTTTTTATCTTTTTATCTTTAAATGACATTTTAGTAAACAATAACTTAATCAAACCTAAAAGGACACTTGTTGCCCTTCTGAAAAAAACAGAAAATTAGACAAAAGTATTTTATTTATTTGTCATTAAAAAAGTTCTCATAACTTAATCAAACCTAAAAGGACACTTGTTGCCCTTCTGAAAAAAACAGAAAATTAGACAAAAGTATTTTATTTATTTGTCATTAAAAAAGTTCTCATAACTTAATCAAACCTAAAAGGACACTT
>Ga0256836_1000096_pt1 | contig 53694 bp, 55 predicted proteins | sample 4561380metaG_FD_185974 | JGI IMG/M metagenome (GOLD analysis project Ga0256836, IMG submission 185974) | Hydrothermal vent microbial communities from Guaymas Basin, Mexico - 4561-380 | ecosystem: Environmental > Aquatic > Marine > Hydrothermal vents | place: Mexico: Guaymas Basin | collected...
CGCTACTATAGCTAAAACATCCTGGGTAGGTACTAGATACACTCCTTTAATTAAAAAACATGTATCTAATAAGACTAATGACTTCACATTACATGCTGAACAAAACATCATAACATATTGTGCTAAAGAAGGTATTCCTACTAGGGATACAACTATGTACATAACAACTTCACCATGTAAAAACTGTGCTAAACTAATAGCACAATCTGGAATTAAGCATATTTTATATAAAGAAAAATATAAAGATACTTCCGGTATAGATTTTCTAAAAGAAGTAGGTGTGGAAGTAAACCAATTAACTATAGACTAGTAGCTAATATGCTACTAGTCTATATAATATATTTTAATTTATTTCATTTGTACCATCATCTTGATCTTGATCAGCGCCATTATCGTCTACATCATCATTATCATCTTGTGCATACTGTGTACTTTTAGTACTTATTTCTTTATATACTTTATCACTAACAGTACCATCTTCATATGTAGCTGTTATTTTAAAATAATATTTTTCATATTCTCTTAAATCTCTAGCTGGTATGATAATAGTTCTTGGTTTACCTATTACATTAGTATAAGTTTTAAAATGTTTTAATCCTGCTTCACTAACGCTATATACATCCCATTTAGTACTAACTATATCACAATTATAAGCTATAGTGAATTCATTATCAACACTTACATCTAAATCATAAATAGGTCCATAAATCTCTAATTCATCTTTCTTAACATTTATAACTCTAGTAACCATTTGTGAAACATCACCACTACTAGAATGTAACATAGCTTTTATTTTATAAACACCGCCGTCTTTTAAAACTACTTCATCTATCAATATACCATCTTTATATATTTCAGAATTTAAAGTACTCCAAAGATGATTATCATATAGATCTGTTATAAAATAACTAGTAGCTACATGACTACCTGTTCCTGTTGTAGAGAATCCAGTAACACTAATATTGAATAATGTAGGTATATGATTTTTAACATCACTATCAGTAGTTATAACGGGTGGTGTTATAACACCTGGCATATCTAAGTTATCGTCAGTAGTGTATACATCATCAACTATAAATACATCTAAGTTACCCCAGATAGTCCAACCTGTGCTAAGTAGACTTCTTGCTCTAGCGTAATATTTATCATCAGGATCTAATATTTCATTAAAAATTATAGAAGTTAAATTAACTTCATCATTCATAGATTGTAATATTACATTAGAAAATAAAGGATCTGTAGCTATTTGCCAATCAGTAGCATTATGTGTAACTCCTACTGGTAAGTCTAAATCTGTTATTCTTATTACTACCATTATTTACTCCTAAGGCAATCTAGCATTTATTATTTTAAGCATTTTTAACATAGCATCATGTGTTGGTTTATCTGTTATATCTGAAAGATCTATTTCTTTATCAACATAACCACCCATTACAAATTTACCATAATAAGTATTATTATGCTCATCTTTCATTTCATATAGTAAATTATTATAATCATCTATTCTAGACATATCTAAATTTAAAGTAGACCATAAATATATACCAGGAATAACTTTACTCTCTTTACACTTATATACTTGTAAAGGTATTTCTAAATCATGATCAATATCTAGTATTTTAATAGTTACATTAGAACCTGGTTTGAACTGTCCAACTAATACAGCTGCTTCTTTATCAGAATATCTCATAATTTACTCCCACTCTATATATCTAATAGAACTGTTATTATCATTAACCACGGTATCACCAACAGCTAAAACAAATTCTTTACTAGCATAAGCTGTTAACATACTTCCAAAAACAACATATCCAGTTATCATATATTCCCCAGAATGTGGGAAATTTAAAGTAAGAGTTTGTTTGTCTATCATAACTGATGATATCTCTTTATATTTACCTTCATATTTATAATATAATTTATATAATATATTTCTATATAAGTTAGTTATAAAATTTACAGTTACTTTAGATAAATTATTTTCATCTTTAATCACATTAATAGCTACATTATAATTCCAATTTTTTATAAGATCAGCATTAAGTCTAGTAGTTGTAGTTAATACATTAATAATAAAATAAAGTCTAGTAAAGAAAACCTCTTCTCTAGTATTAGTATATTCAAATTCTAATGAAACTACATCACCATTATTAAATTCAGTTTCTGCAAAATTAGCTAAATTTAAACTATAAAATCCATCTATTGATTTCATAACAGTACTAACATAACCAGTAGTTAAATTTCTTAATGTATAATTAGCCGTTACTTTAGACTGATTAACTAATACATTACCATAAACAGTATACTGTGTAAGCATAGTTTCTCCATATATATTTAAAAATAGTCCAGAACTATGCTATAAGCACAGTCCTAAACATTAGATTCCCATTCATAATTGATAACTTCGTCATCAGGATAGTTAGAACCACTTAAATCAAAAGGTTTTGTTTTTACCCAGAAACCAGTAATTTCATAACTACCATTATCATTATACATTAATTTAAAGTTATATTTAGAACCAGTAGGTGTTACTCCTGGTATGAAGTCTAACATCTCACCTTTTTGAGCATTACCTATAGATGGGTATGCTGAAAATACTCTAAATAGATCAGAACCTTCTAAACCATATTTACTTTCAACAGCAGATACAAAATCAGAAATTTTATAGCCGTCGATAGGTAATGATAGTAACATCCAACGATCTGGTTCTAATCTAACTTTACCAGACATTTTAGTAGCTGATACATCTAATACATAGTTACTGTGTACTGCTTGTGGTGCGATACCCTCTACATCAAAAATATATTCACCAGTATTAGCTAACTTATGTGCATAAAAACCATAACCAATTTCAGTTAATGTTGAATCAACAACTGTTGTTCCTTCAAAATCATATAATTTAAATGGTAAAGATAAGCCAGTATCTACTGCATATACAAATAATCTTGTTGTAGGTGAACCAACTCTAAAAAATTGTGGTAATCCATTAAGTTTAACTACTAAATAACAATCTTCATTAGGTGCTGTAAGTGTATATTGTTCGAACGCACCATCAGCAATACTAGTTATAGTAGGATCACTTTCAGTAATGTCATAAATAACTGCATCACCGTTATCATCTTCAGTTATTCTATATACAAATAATTCTTCACCAGTTGTATTACTAGTTACCTTTATATTAGATTGACCTTTCTCAACCATTTCATATTTTAACATAAGTGTTCCTTTATATTTTGAAATATTCGTACAGCCCGAAGGCTGCACTGATAAAACAAAATCTATATCACTATGCGAAGATAGAGAATTTAGATTCGTTTTTAAGAGATGCGATACTACCAAGTACCTCATCAAATCTACCATCAATATGTGTTGTTTGGTCATTAATAGCAGTAGCGAGTTGATCAAGAGCAGTATCGATATCATCGATTCTAACTTCAATAGCACCACCATCTGCGAATAATCCAGCAACATTATCAAGAGCATTTTTAATAGCAGATAAACCAAAACCAGAATCTTCTAGAGTTGTTTTATTAGCATCTACTACAGTTTTAACTGCATTGATTTTAGAAATTAATGAGTTTTCATCATCAGTATCTGTAAGTGCATCAATTTTAGATTCAATAGAAATACGTGCATTATCTACAGCAGTTCTAATTGCAGAGAAACCATAAGCAGCATCTTCAGCAAGTGTTCTGATTTCAGAAACATCATCTTTAGCAACAGCTAAATCATCAAAGATTTGAATTAAACCTTTACCAGCAGTAGGGTTATCAGTTGTACCATCAGCAAGTTTATCGTCACCTTTAAGCATTGCTTCAATGTCAGCATTAATAGTTTTAAGTGCTTCTAGTGATGAACCACCTTCAGTAAGTGCTTCATTAATTTTCTTAACGAAATCAATTACATTATTAACAATATCATTTACAATACTCTGGATAGTACCAGTAGTAGAGTTTGTTCCATCATTAAGAGTTTCACCAGTAACAAATGTACCGTCAACATTATTAACAGCGATAGTTGTAGTATCTGCATCAGAATCATAAGATGAAGAAGTTACTACACCAGTAGCACCAGAAGTATCACCAGTAACAGTAGCGTCTACTACAAGAATACCTGTTTCATCACCATTAAGAGTAAGAACAACATCTTGTGCGTCATCTAAAAGTTCTTTAATATTTGTTACAGTGCTATCAACAGTTTCAATCTTACCAGCAAGAGAGTTAAGAGAATCTTCATCTAAAACATCTACTTGAGTTTTAATAGAAGATACTTCACTAGCAACAGAATCTAATAGTTGCTTAACATCATCAGTAGTAGCTGCTTCAATAGTTAGTGGGTAAGAAGTATGTCCCATATTCAATTCATAGTTAGAAACGAATACCACATAATCACCAACATTATTAATAGTAACAGATGCTTTGTATGTACCTGTGTTACCACGTTTATCAACAGTATCACCAGATGCAGCAGCGCCTTCAAGACCATGATCAAGTGAGAATGTATTAGCGCCAGTATCGATCGCCATAATAACATAAAAAACACCATTAAGTAAAATAGTGTTACCTAGTTCAAATCCTGATGCATCATCAACAGAAATAGTTCTATCATCTTTAGATGCAGCTGCTGAAAGTGTTGTACTAGCAGCAGTAATTGTTTCGATTACCTCTGTAAATGAACTAGTAGCTACCTCAGAACCATCTGCGTTAGAAATAATTTTACCAGAAAACCCTGATGGTTTACCAAGTATATCTTTTGCGGTATCTACGAATATTTCAAATTCAACACCAGCTTTTTTAATAGAAGCCATATAAAATCCTTATTTTTGTTTATTTTTAAGTTTTAGATTACTATTCTAAAACTTGTTGTGTTATTGATATCTTCTACAACATTATCGACATCGTCCATAAGTTGATCGAATCTATCATCAACTAAATACGTTTTAACATCTACTGATTCAGTATATTGTAAACCATATTTACTATCTTTAGCTTGTACTAAAAAGAAACCTAGTTTAGTAACATATAATTCAACATAAAATACACTTAAATTACCAACTCTGTCTACAGATACACCAGCTGCAACTGCGTTAACTAATCCTCTGTTTAAAGTTAATATATTTTCATCAGTATCTATATTAACTATTCTATAGATATTATTATCTATACTAACTCTATCAGCTTTATTAAAGACTGATGCATCAGCTACTTTAACATTAACGGCATCTTTAGGTTGATCACCATCAGTAGTTGTGCTAGCATCATCAATTGGTTCAATACCCTCAGTCATTGTTGCGCTATCTATAATTTTTGTATTAGTAGCCATATCAAAGATACTGACTTTAAAGTCAGCACCATATGCATCTTTCGCACTAAAAGCAATCATGTTACTTGTGTTAATTTTCATTACATTAGACATTTATTAATCTCCTATTTTTTCTATTTACAATTTGGTCTAAACATGAAGAACATGTCATTACCAATACTAATATCTGAACATGTACCATCACCACTACATGTTATATCAAACTCTTTCTCAAAACTAGCTGACTCACCATAATCATCTGTTGCAGTAAGAACCATTCTATAATGACCTTCTGAATCAAAATCTATAGTTTGTTCATCGCCATCTACGTCTAGTATAGTTTTAGCTAATGTAAATTCACCATCACTAAACGGTACTAATACATAAAGTTCCCATCTATATTTTTCTATAGTACCATCAATATCACTACAGTTTGGAATAAATTTAATAGTTTTATCAGAAATTACACTTAATGAAAAGTTAACTAATGGTAACCAGTTAGTTATATGTAATTCTTTACTATAAGTAAATTGTTGGTCATCAAAACCATCATTCCAAGAAATAACCTGTGTACCATAGTGTAGTTGTAGTACTTCAATAGTTTTATCATAACTATAATCTAAAGTAGTATTAGTATCAACAGTATCATCTGAAATAAGACTATTGTCGTCTCTATCTCTAACAATCCAATGATGTTCTATATTAGTTATTCTATTATCCTCATCTGTAATACCAGCAGTGATAGTATCAGTTTCAGTAGTATGTATTAATGTAGTAACGCCATCAGGATCAAATGTAATATCACCAATTGGTACATTATATTTAATTCTAATATTTTTACTATTAGTATCATCAAGATTCCAAGCATTAGTTACATGTATCGTTGGTGAATAATCACCTATAGCAGTATATTGGTGTACATTATTACTTTCATAACCATCTACATTATCATTATCATCATTCCAATCATATTCTGTAGTTAAATTACCTACTGAATCGAATATTGTAACACCATAATATGTTTTTCTATGGAAGAAACTATGATCGTTATAATCCCAAGTCATCCAGTCATAAGAATCATTATCAGCAGTTATATCTCTATTGATAGTTCCTTCTGAAGGTATATTCCATTTTATAGTTGGTTTAACTTTAGGTTGCAATTGTACATCTATAGTGTAAGTAGATTCACTACCGTCATAAGTAATAGCATGAACAGCAAATCTATCAAAAATACCGTCTCTACTTTCTGATGTAGCACCACCACTACCATCACCTTGCCAGAATGTTAAAATTATAACATCACCAGCATTTAATGTACCATCTTGTGTTAATGAATCATTGTCACCAGCATTAGCGCTGTAATATTCACTATCAGTATCACGTACATCATTCCAAACATTTTGGGTAACATAATGTACTTGGTATTTACAATTTATAGCATTACCGTTTTCATCATATACGTTACCGTTAAAACCTACATTCAAGCCCATTTTAATTCCTTACGTAAAAATTCTTTTACTGTTAATTTGTTCTAATTTATTAAAATCTTTTTCAGATAAATCATTTTCAACAACTTGTACTCTATCCATAAGATACCTATTAGTGTTTTTATTAACAACTCTTATTAGATATATATCAACAGCTACAAAAGTATGTGTGACGGTATAAACACCATCACCTATATCCAAAGGTTCAGACATAGTATGCCATTCACCATTAGCAGTCATTGATTTATATTCCACTACTAAATCAGGATTTTCTTCAGCCCATAATATATTTATTATATTTTGCTTATCTTTATACCATTTATTCATTATTAGACCCTTATACGAAGAGTCTAGATCCTGTAGCAACAGCTAAACCATCTATTTTATTATCAATGATATCTAGTTTATCCATGATTGTTGTTTTTATAGCATCCAGACCACTAGTGGTATCATTAAGAATACCTATAACATCGTCGTTATTAATATTATCTACAGTAGTTTTTAACTCAATAAGTTTATCAGTTATAGTTGATAACCCAATATCAGCATCTTCTAATATATTTTTATTAGCAGACACTAATACATTAACAGAATTGATACTATCTAAAATAGTAGACTTAGCAGTATCAATATTAGTATTGACATTTTCCATAGCATCATCTATACTATTAGATAAATTACCTAACCTAATAATTAGATCATTATACTTATCAGATATATTATTATTAGTAACAGCAACCATATCAAAAATTTCTTTAAGACCATGACTATCTAAAGCACTAACAGCATTGCCTTCAGAATCTGTATACTCTTTACCTTCTAACATTAATCTCATATTGTCAATAGCACTATTTAAAATAGTAGTACTAGTCCCGCTATCTGAAATACCAGCATTAATCTCATTAATAAACTCCATTACAGAATCTATAGGACTCAATACTATTGAATCTATCGTACCAGTAGTAACAGTACCATCAGGCATTGTTAATGTTTCGCCAGTAATATATTTACCAATAACACCATCTACTATTACTTTAGTTAAATCAGTATTAGCGTCATAATTTGACTCAGTAATTTTACCTTTAGCACCACTATCAGTACCTGTTATTTCAATACCAGCAGTTAATGCTGCAGTCTCATCACCAGTTACATAGATGATAGCTGTATTATTTATAATTAGTGTTTTAAGATTATCAACAGTTACATTAATACCATTTATAGATTCTTGTAAATTAGCTAACGCGTCATTATCTAATGTATCTAATTGTGACTTAACAATATTGATATCTGTTTGTAAATTACTAATACCAGCACTGATATCGTCTAAACTAGCATTTACTACTATTAAATTACCTACTAAAGTTTCTACTAATGGGTGAGTAGATTCTACAATAAAAATATAATCACCAACTGTATCGAATGTTACTGGTGCAGTATATACACCAGGATCTTCTTCTGTAAATGTTGTATCATATTCCTGAAATGTTATATCAGTACCTCTTAGTTTATATTTAATAGATAAGGTATCTTCTATACCTGACAAATTATGTTTAACCATTATACCAGGGTAAAATGGAACACCTGCTTTTCTTATAGTTGACATATAGTTCTCCTGTTATTATATTAAAGTATTAATCTGGTATTACCAGTATTACTTTCTATTATTGTTTGGTTTTCTTCTACTTCTTCACCTAATGTTATTAATACACTAGATATATCCCTATTACCACTAACTACTTCATTTTTAATTTCATTTAGTTCATCAATAATTATATCTTTATTTTCAGTCATCATAGATCTTATTTTTTCATAGTCTATAACTGGACTAGGTTCTACTGTATTTTGTAGTATAATAGGAAATTTTTCTAAATTTCTATCTATATACAAAGTGAACTCTAATGATTTATTACCTTTAGTAATAGTAATATTATGTGGTGTTTTAATACCAGCATCACCATTAGCTTTATCTATATAGTAAGGCACCCATAAATCTATTTCACCATTACTATCACTTAATTCATTAAAAACAATATCACCATTTTTATCTTTTATAAGAATATTAGCATGAGATATAATGCCACTATCATTATTTGTAACCACAGCATTAAATCTATATGAATGTATTAGATCTACATTATCAGATTGTCTAAGTAATTTATAACCATCTAATAATTCAGAACCTCTAAACTCTATAGTGTTATGGCCTGGTGAATCTAATACATTAGCTAAATGTTCATAACCACCGAATCTACCATAGTAAATAGTTAAATCACCTGTTAACTTAGGGTAATAATAAAAAGCACATCTTCTATTATAAATTTCTAAAGTTTCTAAACAATTAATATTATTCATTTCTTTAATTTGCCCAGCTGGTATAATGATACCATATGTACCATTTGAATATCTAAAATTTATATTTTTTAATATAGAATCCATACCAGAAATTCTACCAAATCCTCTAATACTACAATCTATAATTTCTACTAAATTAGTACCTTCGAAAAATCCCCAAAAACACCAAATATCTATATGCGAATCATAAAGTAATAAATCACCACTATTATCTTTAGTCTTATGACCAAATCCATAAGTGTTATCAGGTTCAGTCATACGTAATCTACAACCACCATAAGTTGAGCCATCTAATCGTTTTTTACCTAATTGTAATTTAGAATTTTTTTCTATCTGAAATACTTTACCAGTATGTTCAATTATAACGTCAGAATCAACTATAGCGCCATTATTTATAATATATATGTCTAATGTTATTTTATAAAAATTATCTCTTTTAAATACTTGTCTAGCTTTACCAGAGCGTCTAGCTTTATCATAAATATCTTTAAAAGATACCACTGTGTCACTTATAGTTATTTTATTACTAGTGATACTTATACCCATAGACACTCCTTATATATTAAAAATAAAAATTTCGATATTCAAGAAATACTAACGCTTACTCTTTTTGAGTAGCGTTAGTATCTTTTTTTAAAGCATCAATTATATTTTCTAACTTACTACAATATTCTTCTTTATTAATTATAGTAATAGTTAAATCAACAGCTTCATTTCTAGTAATCCCATAATAAATCTTATTATCAAAAGATATTTTTTTAAATTTAACTTTTGTAATAGATTTAGGTTTAATTGGTATTTCTGGAAGTTCTCGCTGTACATAAACTACTTTAGTAGGACCTGGTACTTTAACATACTGAACTTTTTCAAAACAACCAGTTAAGAAAATAGTTATAGTAAATAATAATAAATATTTTAACATTATAATCCTCCTAACTGTTTATTAAGATTAAACAATATTTTATCATTATTGTCTTCTTCACTAATTATAACCTCACATTTTTTAAGCTTATAGACAGTCTTAACTTTAGGTTTAGTGTTAACTTTAAGTTTTAAAGATTCTATAATATTTAATAATTCTATTTCTTTATGTTTAGTAACAGAATATTGTGATTTACAAAGTGCTACAGATTTATTAGCATCTCTTTTAATATCATCTAAAGTTTTTAAATTATCTAAATTCACTTTTGATAATCTTTCAACTTCTCTAGAAGATTTATCTAATTCAGTTTTATACATGTGTATATCTTCATTAAGATTATTTATAGTGGATTTTAAATTTATTATATAAATACCAATAAATGCTATTATTAAAGCAACTAAAATAGTTTTCCAATTTTTTAATAAAAATGAAATACCCATTATTTATCCTTTAGTACTTTACCAAATTCCCAAGAATATGCTGGTATCTTTTTACCGTCCATAACTATATAACCATGTTCCATCCAACCAAATATTCTACCTTTTATAACAAAAGAAAATACTTTAGCAGGATCTAAAGTTTGGTTAAATTTATAATTAAAATTATATGCAGGGTTTCTTAAAGTCCACCAGAACACACTCCAGAATTCATATAATGGACATCTAGATCTATTATCACCAAGATCAAATGTATTACCTTTTATATCGGAATTATCAGCATATTCAACTGCTTTTTTAAGTTTTTCAACTATGAATTCAGGCATCCATTTTTTTCTTTCTTTATTAATAATAGTTAAGTTAAAACCTTTACTATATGTATCCTCATTAGCATCATCATCTAACAATAGCCAAAATGGTAATAAGAAATAATATTGTAATGTATTAACTTTATTCTTTTTAACAAAACCATCAATATTACCATGTCCGTGATTAAATAATATCCAACCACCTAACACTCTCTTAGGTTCTCTTTCCCAAAGTCTTTTTAATATAATACCATTTTCTAAATGATAGTTATAAATTCTATTTCTAAGATATGCTCTAAAAGGTATAACTAAGAAAATGAATGGAAAAACTATACGTCTAATAATCACTGTAAATAATACAAATAAATAATATGAATACTTATACATAATTACTCCTCTACTTTAGTTTCGAAATGACTTTTTAAAATTAATGTTAACGCACCGAATACAGCACCAACTATCACATTTAATGTCATAGGATCAATACCTTTAACATCATTAATCCAAGTAGGACTAACTATTAACCAAGCTAAATACATAAAAAATGCTAAAACTATATATCTAGCGCCTAATTTAATATTAGGTTTTTTACAATCACATTTTTTCTTTTCTTCACTCATGGTTTAACTCCTCTTTTAATTTGTCACAATCTATAATCATAGACTGTAATTTGTATATATTATTATCATTAGGTATTTTAAAACATTGTTGAAAATCTTTATATTTTAAAATCTTATAATAATCTTTTGGTATTTGTATATCTTTAAACTTTTCTTCAGTATATGTAATTATAGTTAAAACATCTATATAAGGGTACTCAGTAGCTAAAGTTCTAATATAGTCCTCTACTACCAGATAACTATATTTATTCGTTCTAGGGTACTGCAATGTAACATTAGACATAACATATGTCTCTTTTAAAGATCTTATAGAAAAATCCTGACTAGCATCAGACACTATAGTATGTCCTAAATTAAAATTAGAATTTTTAAATTTAGAAGAATACACTCTATATTTTCTAGGTATTCTAGTATCAGATCTAAAATAATATTTTGTTGTAATATTATATTTATTAACTTTATCATCTAACCTAACATACCCAGCTATAGGTGATTTATAATTTAAATCATAACATACATTATAATACCTATTAACTAATAATACCTCACAATTATCTATATACTCTTTTTTTAAATCTGTGAACATACCAGCTATCAATAATACTGGTAACCAAACTAACACTAAAATCTTTCTCATGAATATTCTGTCCTTATTTTATTATTTTCTATATAAATTTTCTTTATTAAACTAACACCATTAGGTACATCACCTGATAATGTAAAGATTATTAAATTCTCATTTCGCATATCAGTTATCTTAGTTATTACTTTATCATCAGGTAATAAATACTTAGTAACATAGTAATCATCATTACTTGTATCTACAATATAAGGGAAACTTAATATATTTTGTGCTATGATTTCATATGTTGCTGGCAACACTACTGTTTTAATATTTTCAGTTATTTCATCGCCAGTTATGTTATCTTCATCACCATTACAATTATCTAAAAGATTACATAATGGATAGTTATTAGTTGCTAATAATTTAAGATTATTTAATTTTTCTACTAATAATTCATTCATCATTATTATGTCCTAATCTATGTTTAGATAATCTATACATATCAGCAGGTGATAGATCAGATGGTGTAACATCAATATATTCATCTACTAATAATAGTTGTAAAATTTTACTAGCTATCTCACTACAGAACCATTTATTCTTATCATCCATACCTAATTTAATAAATTGTGATAAAAATATACCACACATATCATATGGGTTACCATCTCTTTCAAATATAAATTTATAAATTTTATCATATTGTTCATCAGTAACCAATATTTTACCAAAATCTATAATTGTCCATTTATCAGTTATATATGGTTTAAGTGGGTGTATGTAAATACCTTCTTTAGGATCTGCAGAGATCCACATATTATCTAAAATTAATTCTACATGATAATGTATACCTTTAGTTCTAACTTGTATACCTTTAGCTATTATTTTATCTATCATAGTAGCATCATCACTAACTTTATGTTTTAAAGCTATTTTAACTTCCATACTTTTCATATTGAATTCCTTATTTGTATTCAAAAAAAAGAGATATACACTACTAGCTATATTAGCTAGTAGTGTGTTTAATACAGATTATCTAATCTATTATTCCAACCTTTTAAATATAAAAGATATTTATCAGGATTAGAAACAACTAAGTCAGCATAATATCTACGCATATTAGAAATAGTTTCAAACTTAAAAACATAAGTCATTAATGGTTTATTAAAATCTAAAGACTCTAAAGCATTTTTAGTTTTAGTACCATACTGACCATCTACAGTTGAGAGTTGTTCTTTAGGTATATCTAAAATATTAGATTTTTGTAAATGTATCAATGTTCTTTGTATAGATTTCCAAGTACCTGTTATAGAATTAGTATAGAGATTAAAAATCATTATTTGTAACTCTTTAGGAAATAGTTCTAAATGAGCACCATAAAGATACCTATCGTAAAATTCACTTAACATGACTTTTATCATAGTTTTATCTAAATGTTGATCTACTAGATCTATTTCTTCTTTAGTCCATTCTGAAGAAGGTGTTTCTATATTTAAAGTAGAAGCAACTGTATCTATATAACTAAATATAGCTGCATCACCATGTGCTTTTCTATATACACCACCTGGTGTGGTGATATCATCTTCAGTAGAATTTCTGTGTAAATATTCACCTTCTACTTTTAAAATGTAATTCAATAACTCATCTGTCATATAAAATCCTTGTATGGAGTAGTGTGTGACCACTACTCTAAGTTTGTGATATATTAGCTTAACATATCTAATTGTGTTGTTAATGGTTCAACAACAGTAGTATCTTTTTTAGAAGCTCTTATTTTACGTTGGATAGCTCTACCTTGTTTAGTAAGAGTATCGTATTTATTAATAAAATAAGTTCCGTCGAAAGTTTTAGAAACAACTGGTAATTTAACAGATTTATCTAAAATGTATGCTTCATCAGGAGCTTCTGTTAATTCATCAAATGATAAAGTGTATTGATTTAAATCTTTTCCTAATTTAAAAGTATAAACTTTACCAGCACCAGAAGCTGTAGTATCTTCACCATAAGCACCTACTAGAGCCACTAGTCCATCACTAGATAATGCTACACCACTACCAAAATAATCACTAGCTTCTATATCACTAGATTGGAACATATTTACTTCAGTCCAATCATCATCTATAGTAGCTCTTTTATAAGTATATACTTTACCAGCATTAGTAGCTGTAGCATCTTCATTAAAAGCACCTACTAGAGCTACTAAACCATCACCAGATAATGCTACTGATATACCAAAATAATCATCAGCTTCTACATCACTAGATTGGAACATATTTACTTCAGTCCAGTCATCATCTATACTATCTCTTTTATATGTATAAACTTTACCAGCATTAGATGCTGTGGTGTCTTCATATAAAGCACCTACTAAAGCCGTTAAACCATCACTAGATAATGCTACTGATATACCAAAATTATCACCTTCTTCTATATCACTAGATTGGAACATATTGACTTCAGTCCAGTCATCATCTATAGTAGCTCTTTTATAAGTATATACTTTACCAGCACCATCAGCAGTAGTATCTTCAGCATGGGCACCTACTAAAGCTACTAGTCCATCACTAGATAACGCTACTGATGTACCAAATTTATCATCAGCTTCTATATCACTAGATTGGAACATATTAACTTCAGTCCAGTTATCATCTATAGTATCTCTTTTATAAGTATATACTTTACCAGCATTACCAACTGTAGTATCTTCATAATATGCACCCACTAGTGCTACTAATCCATCACCAGATAGTGCTACCGATCTACCAAAATAATCATTAGCTTCTATATCACTAGATTGGAACATATTTACTTCAGTCCAGTCATCATCTATAGTATCTCTTTTATAAGTATATACCTTACCAGCATCAGAAGCTGTGGTATCTTCTTGATAAGCACCTACTAAAGCTACTAGTCCATCACCAGATAATGCTGTACTGATACCAAAATAATCACTAGCCTCTATATCACTAGATTGGAAACTATTGATTTCTTTAGGATGTTCTAAATCTAAATCATACACTATTTCAGATGTAACATTATTCACTGTAACTTCAGAACCATCTAAAATAACTTTATCATCTACCATTATAGGTAAATCTTTTTCAGTTTTACCAACATATTCAGTTGTTGTAGAACTTACTTTTTCTAATTCTACATTACCTTTATAATAAGCATCTATGATATTAGAAGTTAAATTATGGTTAGGTAGCATCATTTTATATTTAGTAACACCATTATCATCAATAGTAGTAATATCACCAGGCATTGCTTCTACACTATTAACTATTAATAATGAATTTTTAAGTGGATTAACAGATACTAAATAAGAACCATCAGAAACTGTTAATGGATCTAGTTCAATATGTTCTTCTGGTAATGTTAACATTTTAGAAGGAGTATCTTCTAAACTAATAGAAACTTCTACTTCATCACCATAGTAAAATGATACTGGTAATGTTGATACTGGAGTTTGAAGTTCCATTTTGAAACCATTTAATAGCTTATAAGTATAAACCTTTCCCGCATTAGATACTGTAGTATCTTCATTAAAAGCACCTACTAGAGCTACTAACCCATCACTAGATAATGCTACTGATCTACCAAATCTATCATCAGCTTCTATATCACTAGATTGGAACATATTTACTTCAGTCCAGTCATCATCTATAGTAGCTCTTTTATAAGTATATACCTTACCAGCATCAGTAGCTGTAGTATCTTCTCTTGTAGCACCTACTAGTACTACTAGACCATCACCAGATAATGCTACTGATACACCAAAATAATCACTAGCCTCTATATCACTAGATTGGAAACTATTTACTTCAGTCCAGTCATCATCTATAGTAGCTCTCTTATAAGTATAAACTTTACCTGCATTAGAAGCTGTAGTGTCTTCAAGAAATGCGCCTACTAGAGCTACCAGACCATCATCGGATAATGCTACTGATACACCAAAATTATCATTCTCTCCCACATCACTAGATTGGAACATATTTACTTCAGTCCAATCATCATCTATAGTAACTCTTTTATAAGTATAAACTTTACCTGCACCAGGAGCGGTAGTATCTTCAGCATGGGTACCTACTAGAGCAACTAACCCATCACTAGATAACGCTACTGATACACCAAAATAATCACCTTCTTCTATATCACTAGATTGAAAACTATTTACTTCAGTCCAGTTATCGTCTATAGTAGCTCTTTTATAAGTATAAACTTTACCAGCATTAGAAGCTGTAGTATCTTCATTACGAGCACCTACTATAGCCACTAGACCATCGCCAGATAATGCTACTGACCCGCCAAAATAGTCACCTTCTTCTACATCACTAGATTGAAAACTATTTACTTCAGTCCAGTTATCATCTATAGTAGCTCTTTTATAAGTATATACCTTACCAGCATTAGAAGCTGTAGTGTCTTCATAATGAGCACCTACTAATGCTACTAACCCATCATTAGATAACGCTACTGATATACCAAAATGATCACCTTCTTCTACATCACTAGATTGGAAACTATTGATTTCATCAGCTATTAAAATTGGTTCAGTATTTTCTACGATATTTCCTAATTTAAAAGTATAAACTTTACCAGCACCAGAAGCTGTAGTATCTTCACCATAAGCACCTACTAGAGCCACTAGTCCATCACTAGATAATGCTACACCATTACCAAAATAATCATCAGCTTCTACATCACTAGATTGGAACATATTTACTTCAGTCCAGTCATCATCTATACTATCTCTTTTATATGTATAAACTTTACCAGCATCAGTAGCTGTAGTATCTTTTTTACGTGCACCTACTAAAACCATTAAACCATCACCAGATAATGCTACTGATCTACCAAAATAATCACCTTCTTCTATATCACTAGATTGGAACATATTTACTTCAGTCCAGTCATCATCTATAGTATCTCTTTTATAAGTATAGACTTTTCCAGCATTAGTAGCTATGGTATCTTCAGTTTCAGCACCTACTAAAGCCACTAACCCATCACCAGATAATGCTACTGATCTACCAAAATGATCACCTTCTTCTATATCACTAGATTGGAACATATTGACTTCAGTCCAGTCATCATCTATAGTAGCTCTTTTATAAGTATAGACTTTTCCAGCATTAGAAGCTGTAGTGTCTTCATCACGTGCACCTACTAGAGCCACTAATCCATTACTAGATAACGCTACCCCAGCACCAAATAAATCACTTTCTTCCACATCACTAGATTGAAAACTATTTACTTCAGTCCAGTCATCATCTATAGTAGCTCTCTTATAAGTATATACTTTACCAGCAGCAGTGGCTGTGGTGTTTTCAGAATCTGCACCCACTAGAGCTACTAACCCGTTACCAGATAATGCTACTGAACTACCAAAATGATCATCAGTTTCTATATCACTAGATTGGAACATATTTACTTCAGTCCAGTCATCATCTATAGTAGATCTTTTATAAGTATATACTTTACCAGCATCAGAAGCTGTAGTGTCTTCAGCGTAAGCGCCTACTAGAGCAACTAATCCATCACCAGATAATGCTATTGCTGTACCAAAATGATCATTTTCTTGTATATCACTAGATTGGAACATATTGATTTCATCAGGTGTATCTAGTAATACTAATTTTTCATTAAATGCTTTACTAACAATATTAGACTCAACAGCACTACCATCAACACTTAATACTTTCTCACCAGCTTTAGGCATTCTACCTAGAGTTTTAACTTCTATTTTATCATCTTTAGAACCAACTACTTCTATTACATTAGTAGCATACTTTAACTCTGTTTCTTTTGCAGCAACCCAATCTTTTTCACCACTATCTTGTTCTGTAATATTCTCTATATATACAGCATTATCTTTTATAGAAATCATTTATATCTTCCTTATTATTAAAATTTAAAATTTGTACTAAAATATTTATTAGTATTAAAATCTGCATTACTTAAAGCAGTATCACCAATGATAGGTACATAAACTATATTTAAATTATATGTAACTAAATTACTTCTAACTTTACCAACAACACTACCATAAATAGTTATTGTATCTGTAGTGTCAACACCATCACTAATATCTGGTGCTCTATATTTAAAAGTACCATTAGTATTATTTATATTACTTATAGTGCCCTTATCTACAGTTATCTCATAAACTGTACCAGGTACATGATTAGTTATATTAACACTAATTTCTTCATTTTCATTTATACCAGTTGGTATATCTAAAACAGGACTAGGTGCAATAGGTAATAAATCTAAAATATTATCTACAGTAACCAACTCATTAGCAGGAACACCACCAACTTTTAAAGTATTGACAGCCTGTTGTACTAGTAATCCTACAGGAGTGCCGTCTATCAATGTAGCCATTCCATTAGAAGCTATTAAAACTTCTCCAAAACTTAATTTTCTATTATTATAAACTAAATATCCATCTCTACTTAGTCTCCAAGTATCAGCCATAATTATTCCTTATATTTTTTAATATTCAAATCCATCATTATAATCTTTATTAGCTTTATAATCAGGATTAACTAATGCTTGATCTGCTCTAACATTATCAGTATATATGTTTATATTTTTACTAAATGTATCAGATCTAATACAGCCTTTATCTATAGCTATAACATTTAAAGTAGTTATTACATCAGAATCTAATTCTGGTGTAACTAATTTTATTTCACCAGCAGCAGTAATACTAACATCACCCACTACACTAGTAGCTTGGTATAAAAATTCACTATTATAATTTTCTATAGTACCAACTAATGTATCACCACCATTTACACCATCACCAATAGTAATTATTGGTGTTTCAGTAACTGGTATAGTGTCTCTATAATTTAATTTAGTTAAAACATTTTCTGCTAAAACTCCACCTACTTTAAGTGTATCATCAGCTAGTAATGCTCTTTGAGCTATCTCGGTTTCATCATTAAAGATATCTCCTAATAGATTAGCAATATCTATAATATTATTATATCCATCTATTAGTTTACCGTCATTATATCTTATAAATTCACCTAACTTTACTTTGGTATCTTGAAAAACAAGATTACCATCTTTATCAACTCTCATCTTTACAGACATATAATCTCCTTGTGGATTACTCTATTACTACTTACATAACAGTATTTCAAGAAAAAGAAAAAAGACCACAGTTAGCATAAGCTAACTATGATCTGTTACTTACTAAGCAGTTGTTTTTGATATTCTAAATGATTATAACTTTTAGCTATACTATTAAAAATATCTATACGCTCTCTATTCACATCTAAATGGTTAGGTATATCTTTACAATAAAAATAATAGTATCTCATCTCTTTACCTTTGAGATTTCTAAGCCTACCAATATTTTGCTTATTAGCTTGTATAGATTTTAAAGATACTGTTTGTAACACAGTTATAAGATTAGGTAAATCATAAGCTGTACCAGAAGAGAAGTGTGTTGATACTGTTATATCTGCTTCCATAATATTTTCATATGGATCATCTTCTACATATCTATTAACTACTAAATTAGGATATAAATTTCTTATTTTATTAGTTAATAAAGTAGCCATATTTACACTAGCGACAAATATTAAACATTTATCTTTTTCAACTCTACGTTTGATATAACCTTCTTTTAAATAATGTAATACCATTTCTATATAACTATGTAATAGTCTAGATCTTCTTAACATAGAACTTTCAAACAGGTTATGATTATACCCTTGTGGTCTCTTATATTGTATAATTTTAGTATTAGAAATACTATATCTAACAGCATATACATTTATATACTTATCAATCTCTACAAGATTTGATATTCTAGCATCACCAGGGAACATTAAATCATACATTCGTTTTAAAGACTTATCTTTAGTTACTAATGTAGCAGTTAACCCTATGAATTGTTTACCATCTAAAAATAACATAGATCTAAATATACTATGAAATTGTTGATGTGTTTCATCATTAACTATAGTACCCACACCTAATATTCTTGTTAAATCCATAGGTGTAATAGGGTATTTATAATCGTTCCTATAATTTTGTTCATAATCTTTAATGAAATTATACATAGTATTAGTAGTTAAAATAATAAATTTATAAGGTAAATCTTCTACGCCAACTTCTTCTACTTCATCCAGAATCTTTAAAACTTTACTACTACCTTGTAATACAGCTATTTCATCTAATGTAGTATCAGTCACTTCAGTTATCTCTTCTACCCATTTATCTACATATCTAGGTAAAATTAAAATAAGTGTACGTCTATTCATTTCCACCATAGCATGTATAGATAAAATACCTTTACCTTTACCAGTAGCTAAATCTACTAACTTATATTTTTTATTATCATTTTTAACAAGTATGTCATTACCTTGTTGCTGATAATCTCTAAGTTTTATATCAGGAGAAAACTCAGCATCTAAAGGCATAATTGGATAATCTCTATCTAGAGTAATATTTATATCCTCTCTAGTTATACCTTTATATGCTAAAGTTAGCATAAAATCTTTTAACATATTAATATTGAAATGATAAGTATCATCATGATTAATATGTGCTAAATAGACTTTATCTATTCTCTTCTGCATTTTTTTAATTCTAGGATTATAATCCCATCTATGTGTTGTTAACTTAAAAGTAGCTATATCTATACACGATGTAGCTAAACTGCTGTATGTCTTAACTATAAAATACATATTTCTAACTGTTATAGCTACATGCATATTTGCTCCTTTGTTATTTTATAATTTCAGTACTTGTTAGACTACCATAGTAATCTAAAATAGTTTCGTTAGGCTTCACTAAAGTATCTAATAAGTGATCACTTCTCTTTTGATCAGAAAATGATCTAGGGTCAGCAATTTGTTTTGGTACTCTTTGGTAAGCATATCCTGAACCTAAACTTCTATTAGAGACAACATCCATAATACCAGCCATTTGTGGATTATCACAAAATCTACCTAATCTATAATCTCTTTCTTTTAAAGACACCACTGTAAACGCATAGACTATAACTTCAATAACTGCTATATTAACTTCTAGTTTACTATTAACAGTATCGAATATTTTTTGTAATAAAGACTCTCTAGTCTCTATACTATATTCACCTTTTACAGTCTTTACAGATTTTAACATAGACTTAACTTGACTAGCTAAAACTATATAACTAAATTCTATTTGTGGTAGTTTTAATATAGGTAAATTAGACTTCCATTTATTTAGATTTATCACATATCTATCACGAGCATCTAAAGTATATCCTACTTGTACTATGTATTCTAGAAATTTATATGTGAACGAACCTTTTTTACTTCCATCTTTAACTACTATAGGATAATATTCAGTTTTACCATTTTTTTCTATAGATAAAATGAATGACTCTATTCTAGATATTCTAGCTGGATCAAACTTTAGCATGTTTTTACCAGAAATTATATCTTTTAAACCAAATGCATTGGACTGTGATACTATTAAATTTATATTAACATCTTTATTAATAATACCTTTTTTAAATGCATACCCATCGTTATCTTTAATGATGAAAAACTTATCAGCAGTGGCGTCTAAAGAGATGGTAGTAGAAGTAGCGGTACCTGTTAAGTGTTTAGTAGATAAAATACTTTGTGTGAATTTTTGTGTTAATGTAGCTGCTGATATGTGACCTATGTTAGTATGTTCATGTATACTATAAAATAATTCACCATAACAAGCTTTACATATTTTGTGTTTATTGTTATGTTTACAATGTAACACACTTCTAATTAAAATAGTTTTACCTATAAGATGTGTATCTGTAGATTTTATAAACCCACATTCCTCACTTTTAGGCATTTTATAATATTTACCAACTAAGTTATTTAAATCACTTTTACCAGAAACATTCTCCTCACCAGATCTAACATACCATTCTAAATATTCTGTGTTACCACAATCACAGTCATCTACCTGTTCTACCTCCATACAAACTAATTGTAACTCTCTAGCAAAATATTCGCTATCCTGAATTGCTTTATCTGCTAGAAATAGTGCCTTAGCTGCTGATCTAGATTCAGCGCTAATATCATACATACTATTCATACCTAATGTAAATGAAGTAGCTAATGGTTTCTTAAAAATACTACCATCCATCTCAGAAACATAACCTCTAGATGCTAAAACTTGTTTAGCCTGGTTAGCATTAATCTGTCCAGAAATATAACTTCTAGCTAATGGTGATGATTTTATTCTCTCATCACTATACATTATTTTATCTAAAATTTTATATGACTCTTCTATACTATCAGGAGTTTCTTCATTAGATACTTTCTGCATAGCTTTTATTAATTCAGGATCTAATTGTATTTCCAAAAGATCTAAGATATTCATAGATGATGAAAAGTTCAAATTATAATAAACAACTTCATTATAAATTAAATTTAATATCTGATACATTCTTTCATAAAGCTGATCTCTGAATGATAAATTATTACCAGGTATTAAAATATTTTGTATCATATCTTTAAATATGACTTCAAATACTTTATTAATACTTTTAGATGTGAATATATTATTACTGTAATAATTAGAAATATTATATTCAGATTTAATGGGTAACTCTGGTATTAATAAAATTAATTCCCACAAATATCTATTCATTATCATCTCTGATGATTTTACTTCACATACTTTATTATCCTCGAATAATATGTGATTAGTACTTCTATAACCACGTAACATCTCTAGTCTATCTATACCCATAAATTCTCTTACTGGTATCGCTTTTATTTTACCCATTACATACTCCTGCTCATAGTCAAATTCATTTAATATACGTATGTATAATTTTAATACACGGCATATCTCTATATTAGTGATATATGGTTATAAAATACTCCAAACTAAAATTTTAAATAGTTTATTGAATTTAACTTTTTTAAGGAGTCTACCATGCACGATAATAAAATAATTATAGACTCTATCAAAAATACTATAAATGATATATCATACGATAAAAAACGGCTTAATAAAATAATTGAGTCCATAAATAAAGGTGATGTGACTATAGATATAAATGATAGATTAATAAATAATTTAAATAATTTAGAAATTGAAGATAGTGTTATAGAAACAGCATTTGAATACTTAACACTAATATTAAGTAATTTAGAATCACAAAAAATAAATAATACTAAAAATGTTACTAACGAAATGATCGTTATATTAACACATGTGCTTAATGGTGTTAGAAATTTAGAATACTGTGCATTACAACTAACTAATGAAATAGAAGAACATAAAATTAAACTATTAGAGTATAAAGAAAAAAATAGTGTAGCTATAAAAGAACCATCTGTTGATAGTACAAAAAAAGAAAATAATAAATCTGATATGCTTAAATCTTTTTTACCTAATAATAAGGTTTCTAATATAGTAGTATGGCTTATGGGTTTTATATTGTTTTTAGTTATTTTATTTAAAATTGATAATATAGCTACTTCTAAAAGTTTAGAATCAACTTCCGAATTATTACATAATATTAAAGGAAAAGAAAATGTTACAAAAAATAGATAATATCGTATATAAATATCTAGATAAAGAGTATTTAGATACTATAGAAGGTTTAGATATAGATTATGATCCATCTAAACCTACCATAGTTATAGCTGATGATTTTTCATCTATAATTTCATTATTTAAAAAACTAATGAAAAGAGCTAAACTAATAGATAAATTTAATATTATTTATCTAGAAGGTACATTAGCTCCAGTTATTTTATTAAAAACATTATTAAAATATCCTGAAATTAAAATAGATATTATAATAACTGATATAACGTTTGGGCTAATGGGTATTGATAAAGATAAGCATAAAAAATTTATAGATGGTATCTTTATAACTAAAATACTAAAAGAATATAATGATGATATGGTGTATCTATTTGTAACAGGTCACATCATTAATAAAAGCTCTACTCATGAATATTACGATGAATATAAAGAATTTTCTAACGATGAACTTTTAGACCATGTAGTTTATAAAGATACACCAATTTCTACTAATCTTTCTTTAATAGAAAACTTATTTAAAGGAACAGAGTTTGAAAAATATATTAAATAAAATAAAATTTAAAAATCTAGAAAATTGGATAAAAGCATTTAAGATAACTTTCATGTATGCTAATATATTACTTATTCTGATCATTATAACTAACGGTATGCTCATGTACACTACTGATAAATTAATTTCTAAAACTGTCATATCTGCTATAGATACTTTTTATAGTATAAATGATGAAAAAATTAAAAATAATTTATTAGACACATATTTAAAAGATCTTGGTGATACATTTTACATATTATATAAAGATGATAAAGTGGTAAAAAGCAATATAAGTAGTGATCTTTACTATAGTGAACATACAGATGATCATATTAAAAAATGTATATTTGTTAATAACGATATATATTTAAAAACAAGAACTAAAGATATGGTGCTGTATGTACCAATAGTTTCTATTAATAAAGATCATTTTATAATAATGATAATATTTTATTTTCTTTTTATAATTTTAATTACTGCAATGTTAAATAAGTTAGTTTTTAAAGAAAGAAATAGTTATTTAGAAGCTATAACATCTAAAGAAAGAGAATTACATAGAGAGATATTAACTAACATAGCTCTTAATATTAATCATGAAATGAATAGTCCCTTATTAGTAATAAGAAGCATTTTTGATGAAATAAGATATGTGTTACATGAAGAACTTAATAAAAAGAAACAATGTCCGTATAATGACAATGAATGCGTTAGTGATTTTGTAGAAGTAATAAATGATGTTTTAAATGATATTGACTTAGGTGAAGATAGTTTAGAATCTATATACAGTATCATAAGACCTTTAGGTGATTATAAGAGTATCGAATATAGTAATGGTAATAAGAACTTCTATATGCTAATACAATCTGCCATAAATATGATTAAATATAATAAATCTTATTTAATAAATGATATAGCTATAGATGAAACATTAGAAAAATATTCTTTATACCATGATAATGGTATGACTAATGGAACATTCTTAACTATGGTTATCAACCATATAAAAAATAGTTTAGAAGCTAATGCTGACAAACTTAAATTCTATATACAAAAAATAGATGAAAAATATATTTATTTAGCTATAGAAGATAATGGTAACGGTATACCAAAAAAAATAGTTAAAGATATATTTAATGTTAACATAACCAGTAAAGCTGATATTAGTAAATACGAACGAGGTGTTGGTATGTATATTAATAAAATTTTACTTAAAGAAAAATATGATGGTGATGTTTGGGTTGAATATACTGAAACTAATAAAGGAACTATATTTATATTAAAAATTAGATATGAACCTTTTAAATACTACAATGATGGTGTAAACCATATTAAAAAATAACATATACTAAGTAGCATATTAGCTACTTAGTATAGTTAATTAATCTTCTTTACTGTATACTATTTCAATACCAGAGGCATTGAAAATACTTTCTACTAACTTAAGACCAACATCACCACCATAAGGTAGTTTATTCCTATCAATAATAGTATCTATATTAGTAGGAGTATCTGATCTAAGTATCGTGTTATAGATAGTCTCATGTGTTTTAGGACTACTAGCTCTATCTTTAAGTTCAGCAATAGCTTTACGACCACCATAGGCAGCTATTAACCTAACCTCAGTTTCACCAAGAACCCTAGTAGCACTATTTTTATAGTTTATATTTGGTCTATCGAATTTAGATACACCAACTGGTAACCCGTAATGGTTTGCTTTAGCTGATGCTGCTGATAAAAAGTTATCTGCATTTTTAGATAAACATATCATATACAATGGTGCTATCAGTATATCCTCTAGAGAAGTTTTAACTGTACCATCAATATTAAATAGTAATTTACCTATCTTAGGTGCATAGATACTATTGTGTATTTCTGTAACAATACTATAAGCCTTTTTCTCATTAGATACTTTATAATAGATATAGAATTCTTTTTCTATAATCTCTAAAAGTATAGTTCTTTTAACTTCTAATGAATTAACCGCAGAATAAGCTTCATATTGTTCATTACCAATAATTCTTAATAAACCTAGAATATGGTCGAATAAAGTATTAATAGTATTATCATTAGCATTTTCTACTAATTCAATATTACTAATATTATCTTTATTATTACCAATTAATGTTGTTTTAACATGGTGTTGTATTTCTCTAGAAGTTGCTGAGAAATATTGTATATATAATTTAGCTAAGTTCATACGACCAATAGTAGATGTACTATCTGCTATAATATCTGCTCTATTACCATATTCATCTATAGGCATCTGATCATCTGGTAATATACTAACAATAACACCTTTACCACCATTAAGACAACTTAATTTAAGTCCTTTCTTACCTTTAATAACATGTTCCACAACAAATGTTACACGGAAAAGATCTAATTCTTGCTTCTTAAAAGTTTTCTTTAGCTTAACTCCTTCTTTATTAACCATAGCATATGCCTCTACCATAAGTCTTGAAAGTTTTTCACTTGTAGGTAATTGCCAGTTACGAACTCTGTGATAATGTTCTTTCTGAACTTTTTCATAAACGTCTATCAATTTTTCATAATAGTTGATTAAACTTTTATTATATTTCTCAGCTATCTCATTAACACCTGTGTATATAGATTTTTTAAATCTATCGTTAGTATGTACTATTATGTCTACTACTTTACCTTTAGGATGTTTAGTATAGAAAGGTTTATCAAACACACTATCATATTCTAGAACATCTTTCTTAGATATAAGTGCTGGTGCTAGTTCTGTATTATATTTTCTTAAAGCTATAATAACACCATCTTCATTAACATACTCACCTATCTCTGGAAATGGTTTATAATTATCCTCATCACCATATAAGTTTAAAGGAAAACTATCTGAACCATATTCAATAGTTATCGTTTCAAATGTTTTATGTTCTAGCTTTTCAGCATATGATTCGGATATAACAAAACCATCTTCAGCAACCTCAGGCATAGTCATTAAAGCCAAGTTAGCATTTAATCCAAACCCGAATCCGTTATTTTCTTTAACTGATGGTGAAGTAGCTAATACAGTTCCTGCTGGGATTACATAACCAGGTACTAATGATTCTAATAGTTCATAATTCCATTTATATTTAAAACCATAATTTTGATGTATATTAAATTTATATGGTACTGAATAATAATCTATCTCCCCTGTAATTAAATCTTCATAAACTATAACTATTTCAGCTATAGCGTTAACTTCATCAGCAGAAATACCACTATATCTATCTATAACAGCGATCACTCTAGAATCATGCTCAGCTTTAACATTCCATACATTATCAGCTAGTTGTCTCTCTAACCCAGTTTGTACTATTGGTTCTTCACCATGCTCTAGTGTTACTGTTTGTGATAAATGTGCTGCCATCATAACATTTCTAGATGCACTATTATAATTAGTAAATGGGTTAATAGCATGTATAGATAATAACTCCTCTTGTACTGGTAATCCTTCTAACTCTTTTTCTCTATCGAAAATATTTCCTGTCACTGGTATATTATAACTCATGTTTCATTTCCTCTAATTTTGATATTATTAACAATGCTAAATCATCTATAGTTTTTTCACTATATTTCCTAATTACTTTATTAGTGTTACCATACGGGTTGTTAGACTCATTTCCCAGTAATAGTAAATCTTTGTTACCATAATGTACATTCACATACCTATAGTTACCTCCTGTTATTTTGTAATTAAACATTTCATTACCTAATGTTTTTGAATAATGTTGATTAAGATATTCAACTACATCAATAGCCTGTGTTACTAATAGTTCCCAATATGGTGATTCTATTACTCTTTGTTCCTCTGGTGACCACATATAATTTCCTTTTTTTAAAATTTAATTTAATGTATGAATAGTGAACATTATTCCCATCATATTAATTAAGTGATATATGTTTATATTTTCACCCAAATTAAAGGACCAACATGATAACTGATATGATTAAGAATAATGAAATAAATAAAAAACTTATAAGTGATTGGTATAACTCTATAGATGTAATATTACATAATAGTGATATTAAGACAATCAATATACCAGGTAACATTGGTGATAAATATAAAGGTGATCTATATGGGTTATTTTTAGAATTAGGTATAGCTCCAGAATATATTTATCCACATATTTTAGCTAATGGATATGTTAATAGTCAAGATTATAATGGTAAAAAATTAGATATGGTTATTTTAGATAATATGGTATTAAAAAATTATTTAAATTATTTTAAATCTGAATAACAACACTAGTAGAACTTATAAGTTCTACTAGTGTTAACTACGTCTATCAAATTCTTGTTTCTTATACCACTTTGCTTTTTCAGAAGATAATTTTTTACTAATATAAATCATAAGATCATCTTTAGTTTCATAATCTTTTAAATTAGCTATAGCAAAAACACACTGATCTATTTCATCAATATTTGGTTTATCTTTAGTAAATATAGCAAACTCATCACCGCCTATACGAAAATAATCACCCTTAGGAAATTGTTTTTTAATTTCATTGGCTACATTAATTATTAGTTTATCGCCAGCAGTATAACCAAATTTATTATTTGTATAATGTAATCTATTAATATCAACTATAGTTAAATAGATATCTTCAGTACTATTGTTATAATCTATAAATGCTAATTCATAATCTCTTCTTAATAACAATCCTGTTAATAAGTCATATTTATAAATTTCTAGTTGTTTTTCTAAATAATTTATTTTCTTTTTTAATAAGCTATTCTCTTCTGTGAGTAACGTGGACATATTAGTGATCTTCATTTTTATTCCTAGTTTGTATATATTCAATTAATTTAATGTTAAAAAAAAAAGGATACTTATGTTATATACCTCTTATATGGGTAATTTAAAAAATATTAAAGAAAAGAAAATAGCTATAATGCGTTTTTTACCAGATTGGAGTAAACCATATATAGACTCTAATTATATTAAATTAGCACCTAGTAAAGACTTATTAACAAAATATAAAGATAAAATAGTGAACTATGAAGAATTTAAATTAAAATATTTAGAAGAAATTAAAGATATTGATATTAAAAAACTTTATAAGAAATTTAAAAATACTACATTGTTATGCACTTGTAAACCTGGTATTGGTTGTCATAGACATATATTAGCAGAACACTTAATAAACAATGGTTATATGGTTAAAGAAAAAGATATAGATCGTGTACTTAAAAATATTAAAGTTAAAATATTTAAAAAGGTAACACCGAATACTGTAAATAAAAATAAAGATATCTATTTTCTATACACCGATAGTTTATTAAAAGAAAAGAAAAATCATTTTAGAGATTTAGATAACACATTACCTATTACGATTAAAAGAAGTGATAAGAACGTGTATAACAGATTTTTAAATGATAGTGAGTATCATAGTAGTATTTTAGAGAAAGATGTCTATATGGTACTTCTAAAAGCCATACAGGGATATGTTATAGGTATATCTGAAGATTTCTTTAATACAGATTTAAAAGATCTAAGAGATCATGCTCCATTATTATATATAATGGTGTATACAAGAATAAGAAATAAAATAGAAAATAAAAAAATATACTAGATAACTAACCAACTTATAAGTTGGTTAGTTATACTTACAATGACTCAATGAGCTCATCAACTTTTTTATCATAGTATTTTTTAATTTCTTCTTTGGACATGTTTGTTAAATCAACATCATCAGTTGTAACTACACCACCATCTTTAGGTCCATATACAGTGTATTCTAGTTCATCATTAGAATTAATGAATATTTCAACTACACGATCTTTTAATTTAACTACTAAATCATCATCGAGAACATCTACATCATTAACTTTTACTATTTCACTTTTTTCTACTTCCATTTTATTTCCTTTATTAATATACTAGCCTACTCCATACCTTATAAGGTATGAAGTAATGCGCTATCTGTATGCACTATCTAAATCTATTTATACCACTAGGTCTAACTTGTTGTGGTTGTTGCTGATACATAGGTTGTTGTTGATACATAGGTTGTTGTTGCATCATAGGTTGCTGCATCATAGGCTGTTGCATCATAGGTTGCTGCATCATAGGTTGTTGTTGCATCATAGGTTGTTGTCTATTAACACCCATTGGTTGCGCTTGTTGTACCTGTTGTTGATATACAGGTTGCACCATTTGTTGTGGTTGCATTTGTGGCATTTGTTGTTGCACTGGTTGCACAGGAACACCACCACCATATAATAGTTTTTGCTCTAATGTTAACTCAGGAGGCTGTACTGCTTGTTGTGGTTGTGCTGTTTGTTGTTGTACCACTTGTTGTTGTCCCACAGGAGCTTGTTGTGTTACAGTTTTAACATCTTTAGTCATAGCATTAGCTAATGCTTGGTTAGTATTAGCATTATTAGCTGTAGCTTTCATACGGTTAATATCTAAGTCACTAGGGATAGTTAAAAGTTCTGAAGAGAATTTAGATAACTCATTAAGTTCTTTTTGTGCTATTTTAAGATTAAACTTATTTTCATCAACAGTTTTCTCATCCACAAATTTTAGTAACTTTAATAGCGTGTTGAATCTATTAGCTACTTTAAGGAATAATGTAAATAGTGCTATGAATCCAGGAGACTCATTGTCATTACTACCTACAGTGATAGTGTTGTTTTCATCCATATCTTTAAAAACATATTTATAAAGAACTTTGAACACTTTGATATCTTTAGGTCTTAATCTAAAACCAGAAATCTTAGTTTCTTTATCAGCTTCTTCTAACGCTTCTAATAACGGGAATGTTAGCACTGCTAATCTGTTATATTTAACTCCTTTATAGTTACCAGTCTTTTTAAGATACAGTTTAACTAGTTTAGGATTAACAGATGACTCAAACGATTTAGCATATAGTTTAACCCAAGTATCTATAGATTTAGGATCTATAATTTCTTTAGTTCTACCATTATCAGCTACGGATAAGCTAGAGATAAATTTATTCAACTCTAGAGGAGTTTTAGTTTGTAGCTCTTTTTTCATACCTAGTTCTAAAAGAAGTTCACCTATAGCCGAAAATGCATGTGCTATTTTAGCTTCAACTATATCTTTAGTTTTCTTTAAAGAAACTGTATCTCCTTTAATAACATCCTCATTAAGAGGATTATATAAAACTTTAGTAGTTTTAAGTTCACCATTTTCATCTGGTTCATTAAGAGTATCGATGTGTTCTTTTAGTGGTAACACCATTGGTTTACCATTAACTGTGAATAGTACAGATTTACCATTACCTGGATCAATCTTTATATAACCTTCTTCATCATACTCAATACCTAGTGATGTTAAAACATCTTTATAAAAATCTATTAAATTATTATGTTGCATTTCATTTCCTTATATCATTATTGTTTCATTACCAGCTGTTACATTAGTAACTGTATCTAATACTAACCCCATATCATCAGACATTCTAGAGCTATTTATTTCATCAGAAATAACAGGCACATATAGACTATCTGAAAAAGTAGGATATCTAAAAACCACAGGCGGATTTCCATTTAAACTAACACTAACAGTAGTATCTACCAGTAATGAACTTGTTACTAGTATATCTACTATTAATGAATTATTTCTTGTTATCTCAGGCATGAGTATAGTATCTATAGTACTCATAACTTTATTAGCATAAACTGTTGTGTTGATACCCTCTATTAAAGATCTTACATCAATGATAGATGTAATAGTTGGACCAGTAATATTAGTACTACTAAAACTTATTTCTGTTAATAAATTACTTACCAACATGTCATTCACACTGTGCGCTATAGTCATAGCTATAGTAGATTCATAATTTGGTTTATAATTCACTTCTGTAATATCACTATCTAAGATAGTAGGTGTTGTGTTAACCATACCAGCGTTATTGTCGATAAGCAATATTTTATTAGCTATATCAGGATCTAATTTAGATAACTGATTTAAGGTAAAAGATACTGGTGGTGTTAAACCTGTAATACTTCTTAAATGTGCTATGAATGGTATTGCTAATAAATTAGTTTCACTAGCAACTTCACTAGCAGCAATTAATAAATTTTCATTATCCATATACCCAACACTATTAGTATTTCTAGTGTTAATATAACTATTTACTGTTTTAGTAAAATGTTTAACAGCACTATTATTACCTCTTGCTGAAGTAAACACACCTCCTGATAAATTATCAGAAAATATATTAACATTAGGATCATCACCAAATGTATGGATGTGTCCAATATTAGCTATAACATCAGTTGGTCTTATTAGTTTTAAATTATCATCTTGTACTTCTTGATAATGTGCATTATTAAAACTATCTTTTACTATATTAAAATTGCTGTGAGGTGTAGCAATTATAGCACCTGTAACAGGATCAACCATTCTTGTAACAGTAGCGATACTGTTTATATTGAAAATCATATTAGGATCAATATGACCACTTAATGATGGATCATGATATTCTGAATATCCTTGTATATAAGATACCATAGATAAACCATTAACATTAGATTCTACTTCTAATATAAATGTTAATCTTTGTGTTTGCCATCCATTAGCTATAGTAGCTGTACCTATTGGTGTTGCTGATAATGACATTATTTCAGGTATATTATTTACAACTGAAACATCATGCAATTTACCATTAAGACCACCACCTGTTCTAGAAAGAATATTTTCTAGATTATTCATAGTCTCATGTGTGGCATTTAAATTATAACTTCTCACATACATATCGTTAAAACCTGACTTTCTTGTAGGTATCATAAATGCTTTATTTATTCTTAAACTCATACTTTTCTCCTTTTTTCTATATAAATAACCATTTTAGTTATTAATGTTTTTAAATCAGCTGGTAACCCAGATCTAGATCCATCTACAACATTAACATACTTATCCCCGCATATATAATGCCAATCCTGACCATACATTTCATTTGTTAATTTAGTTATAGCCTCCTCAGCTTCATTAGCTGTAGTTGTTTTATTAATAACTCTTTCATACGGAAACCAATACTGTAACTCTTCTTTAAGTTCAATAGGTAACCTACTTCTATTGACAGTTATGTTAACTTGTAAAACACCATCATCAGTATTAGTATTTACTACTGAACCTAATAATAATGCTAAATAATTATGGTTATTCATCCATAACCATGTAAACCCTACTCGCATGAGATTATAAATACTTTCTATATTTAGATATTTAATACCTAATGGTGTTATAACATCTTTAAATATATAAGTTAGTAATATCTCTTGTTCTATAGAAATAGATCTATCTAAAAATATTTTACAGAACTCTGTAGCATCTTCAAATATCTCTTTATCAGGATTCAAATTAAGTAATTTGAATATATCATCAGTGTCTTCTAATGACCAATTTAATTCTATAGGTATATTAGGTGCTACTGATACTGTCATCCTGTAACTTTCTACTATAGATTCCTTTTCACCTATTTCCGCATCCATATAACCATCTTTAGCTCTAATACTATTAGATGTATCACCTTTAACAGAAAGTTTATTATTGATAAAGGTATATATCATAGTTATGATATTTTTAGAACTAGTATCATTAACAATAGATGCTATAGAAACTTTTTGTAACATGATCGCAGCTAATATATAATCAGCAGTTTCTTCTTTAGGAATACGTTTTTCTATAATCCTAACAGCAGTTACTGTAGATTCTTTTAAAGCAATGGAAACTAATTTTTCCGTAAATGCTTTTAACCTTAATGTAGGTGGTAATTTAGAAACAGGGTGACCATCTATAAAGTTATATAAGATATACTCTTTATGAGCACCATTTATTTCTGAATTTTTAAGATAACCATAATGTGCTATAGGTCCTATAACCGATTTAATTATGATAGTTAGCGCCACTAATTCTAAATATTCAGATTTTAAATAAGTTTGTGCTCTAGTAAACTCTGAATCATTAGCATCATCACTATCAAATTTATCTGCTAGATTAGGTAAAGTTGGTACTTTTCTTATATTTATAACCCAGTTTAATATATCATTATAATCAAACATATCTAGTATCTCATATACTATAGATACTGGTAACGGATATACTTCTGGCATAGTGATCGTACCCATTAGTCTATCATCAGCATTTAAATATGCTATCATAAGTTTATTCTTAAACTCTGGTCCTTTATAATCTATATACTCCTCTAAGAGAGTAAATTGATTTTCTGGATCTAACTCCACTTTATTTCTCTTATTTAAAAGAGAACTAAGATTAAACTCGACATCTTTCCCATTATGTTCAATAGCCATAATTAAATTACTTTTATTGTACACATTCAATAGTTTAAACATATGTATCCTTTCTATGTTAGTACTCTGCAGTTGCACTAACTTTTAGATATACGTAGTATATCTCTATATTAGTAATATATGGTTATAATTAACCCCAAAAACAAAATTACACACAGAGAATATCCTGTGTGTAATGTAGTTTAATTTAGAAAAGATCGTCGTCGCTAACACTACTAGTGTCAATAGATTTACTAGGTGCTTCATTTAGTGTTGGTGCTTTTCTCTCGATAGCTTTACTTTTAACAGTATCAGCAACCATATAATGACCCATAAGTCTTCTAGCTTGTGCGAAATAAGCTTTAGCATAAATTCTAGAAATAACTCCTTGATCTGTTACTAAGTCACCTTTAATATAATACTTATGCCATTTACCATCATCTTTAGGTTTTATATCGAATCTAACTTTTTTCTTACCGTCAGAAAGCACACCCATATAGATAACACCATTATCATCTTGACCAACTTCAACTGTAGCTTGTAAGACTACTTCATTAGTTCTAGCACCATCTACAAATTTAGTATTATAACAAGCAATTTGTTTATTAATACCCTTTTCACCAGAAATAATTTCATCTGCTATGTTGAATAATGTTTCCATTGTAGTATAGTCAAATGGTGCGATAATCATAGAGTTATAATCAAACTCTTTATTATCTCTAACTTTACTCTTATCTGTAAATACTACCAATCTAGGATAACCACTTCTGATACTCCACGTCAATTGAGCGTACTTTGCTTCGTCTAACGATTTGTTAATCGTTAATGAACTTAAACTTACCATTTTGATATTGTCTGCTGCCATATTTTTTCCTTTTATTATGATGTATATTCTCTATTAATATACTCGTTTATAATTTTTAACTAGAGGTTCTAGTATACTATTTTTATACATATCCTGTAATACCTTTAACCTGTTGGTATAACTACTCCATTTGTTTTCTACTGCTAAATTATGTAACTCCCTCCTTATAGTTAGTTTCATAGGTTTAGAAATAATTTTATCCCCTAATATATAAAGTAATTCTTCTATAAAAGGAAACACATCTAATGTTCTTTTTCCTAAAGGATGATACTTAGTATTAAAAAACTTTTTATCTTTTAATCTACCTGTATGTGACTCTAGTAAATATAGATTAGGTACTTTAAAATAGTTTAATAAATCTACATAAATATGTGTTGTTATTATAACTTTTTTACTAGTAGGAGTTAACTTATAACCATTAGCTAACACATCTAATTCTAAATTATATTTCTTTTTCTTAAGATGGTATAATACATACTGCATAAGTATATAGTTTTCATCAGATATAACCACATCCTTATCTTTATTTAAACCTTTATAAACCTTATCATAATTTGGAATGAATAAAACAGGTTTACAAGTAAAACCATCATAAAGTGTAGCTATTTGATTAACTTCATCTATAACTAAATCTAAAAGAGTGCTATCTTTCATCAAGAACATTTTGATATTCTTTCTTTCCTGGTAAGGAAATGATGCTAGATAGTTCCTAGTTAATGTAAATAAATTATAATAATGAATACTATATTTATTCAAATCTACTTTATTAGGAATCTCTCTAGACTCATCATATCTTTTACCATTAGGAACAAATAGGGATTCGAGCATGATGTCAGTACCTATACTGACACCAAACCCACCTATTACTCTGTTATCTAAATCTAACATATCATATCCCTATTTATTAGTTAACTTCCTGTTAGAATATTTTTCACCAATACCTCTAAGTTCATCGGGAAGATTATTATCGTCCATATTAGGATATACGTCTTTACCATAAAGAAATTTATCTTCATAGTTATGAAATTTAAACAAACTTAAAATATAATTGTAAATATAATTAAGCATTTTTTAGTTCCTCTCTTTTAGCTTCTATTTTAGCAAGAACTTCTTCTTTATTTTCTGTTGTAGATAGAGATTTTTTAAGTTCTTTAATTTCTCTTTTAAGTTGTGCTTTTTTTAACATAGACTCACGCTCTTCCTCAGATTGTGTTTCTTTCCAATGTTTATCTTTTTCTTGCATTTCTAACACCTTAGCAAGTTGTTGGTCTGGATTAGATTTTAAATCTTTTCTACCATTTAATTTAGTTTCTCTAATATGTTTACCAATATCTCCTGTAAAGTTTTTAATTTTCTCAATATCAAAATCATCACCTTCCGCAACCCATTCATCGTATAAAGGATGGTCAGTCATTTTAATATTTTTAACATTATTATCTATAGCATACATAACCATTTGATTATAGATACCAATAGCTGGTGGATTAAGTTTAAAACCAAATCTTTTAGATTTATCAGGAGTAAGACAACTTTCAGGATGATCATATTGTGTTACAAAATTATATTTAGAAAAACTAGCTATAGCTAGCTCTTCGCCATCTGGTTTAACATCATCTAATGATTTTTTAAATTCACTAACAACACCAGCATTACATTCTTGACACAACATATTTATTTTCTTAGAGTCACCCTCACCCATCATCTCTTTTAACGTTAGATTAGGTAATTCATCATTAGTGATAACCATATCTTCATCAACACCAAATAATGCTTCTTCTAATTCTCTACATTTGTTACAAACATATACATTCATTATTTTTTCCTTTTAAATTTTTTATTTTTACCACTAGGAGGATTTTCTGCTATAAGAGCTTTTACTTCTTCAGTAGTTAACTTTTTAATAGCTTCTGTATCCTCTTTAAGTTTTTTAGGTAACTTATAATTTTTCTTACCAACTTTCATGTAGACACCATATCTACCATTGATAAATTCAGCACCAGTTTTTTCGTCAGTGTGTATCTGGGCTTTTCTACGTTCTTCCTGTATTTGCTCTATAACTTCTTTAGCTCTATCAAAAGTTATAGTATATGGATCATCTTCTTTTAAACCATAATACTTACCATTATGTGTTAACATAGGACCGAATCTACCAATAGTAACATTCACAACATAACCATCTATCTCACCTAATTTTTTAGGTAATTCTAATAGATGTAAAGCATATTTTAAATCTACATCATCTTTAGAAACATCTTTAGGTACAGATGCTACTCTTGGTTTGTGCTTTTTATCCTCAGGATCTTTCTCTCCTAATTGAACATAAGCTCCATACGCACCTGTTTTATAATAGATTGTTTTACCAGTAGCAGGATCTTTACCTAATTCTTTTTCTTCAGAATAGTTAAATCTATCACCATCAGCTTTTTCTTCTATGTTTTTCATAAAAGGAATATAAAACTCTCTGATAACTTCTTGCCATTTTATTTTACCTTCATTTATAGCATCTAATTTCTCTTCCATATTAGCTGTGAATTTAACATCAATAATATCAGGGAAATTTTCTACTAAATAATCTCTTACAGCTTTACCTATAACTGTTGGTTCTAATCTTTTATCTTTAGTTTTAATTACATATTCACGCATTAGAATAGTTGCGATCATACTAGCATATGTAGATGGTCTACCAACACCTTCTGATTCTAGTTTTTTAACTAAAGAAGCTTCAGTATATCTAGCTGGTGGTTTAGTAAATAACTGTTCAGCTATAAGTTCAGTATCTTTAAAAACAGTATTAACAGGAACATCTGGTAAGAATTTCTCTTTATCATCTAGGGTAGCTTCTGGATCATCACTACCTTCAGTATAAGCTTTCATAAATCCAGGAAAAAGTATCTTAGTACCTTTAGCTACAAACTCATACTGTTTATTACTACCTCCATTGATATAATATGTAGTAGTAGCTACTTTAGCTTTAGCCATTTGAGTAGCCATAGTTCTTTTCCAAATTAAACTATAAAGTTTAAATTCATGTGGATCTAAATAACCTTTAACTTTTGATGGTTTAAGACTCATGTTAGTTACACGGATAGCTTCATGAGCTTCTTGACTACCTTTACTTTTATTAGTATATTTTCTAGGATAATCTAAAGCATACTCTGAACCATATTCGGATAAGATAACTTCCTTAGCTGCATCTGTAGCTACTTTAGAGAGATTTAAACTATCAGTACGCATATAAGTAATTAACCCACCAGAGTGGTTAGGAACTACCATAGAACCTTCATAAAGTTTTTGTGCTACACTCATAGTTTGTTTAACACTAAAACCTAATTTTCTAGAAGCTTCTTGTTGTAATGTTGAAGTTGTAAATGGTGGAGGAGGTGTTCTAAAAGATTCTTTTTCTTCTATATTAACTAACACATAATCGTTTTTATCACAATCATTTTTAATAGCATTAGCTTCTTCTTCATTAGAAATTTTTATCTTTTTACCATTAGCTTTATTAAACTCTGCTCTAAATTTAGGATTAGATAAAATATCTAATTTAAGTTTCCAGTACTCTTCTGGTTTAAAAGCTTCAATCTCTCTTTCTCTATCAACAACTATACGTAATGCAACAGATTGTGTTCTACCTGCTGATAATCCATACTTTATCTTTTTCCATAATAGAGGAGAAAGTTTATATCCTAATAATCTATCTAAGATACGTCTAGCTTGTTGTGCATTAACTTTATTCATATCTACATCTCTAGGATTAGCTACAGCATGTAAGATAGCTGGTTTAGTTATTTCATGGAAAACTATACGTTTAAAAGTAACATCTTTTCTTTTTAAAACTTCTCTAAGGTGCCAGGCAATAGCTTCACCCTCTGAGTCATCATCACTAGCTAACCAAATTGTTGTACCTGGTCCTACTAGTTGTTTAAGTTCTTTAACAACTCTTCTTTTATCTGGATATACTTCATAGTTAGGTTGGAAATTATTCTCTGGATCAAAACCTAAATTATTTTTAGGTAAATCTCTAATATGTCCAAAACTAGCTTTTACTACATACCCATTACCAAGTATCTTAGTTATAGTTTTTGTTTTAGCTGGTGATTCAACTATAACTAAATTATCTACATATCTACTCATTAAGTTTCCTTTTTAATATCAACTTTTAAATCCGTCTCCCGTGGAAATAGATGCTGTGTTAAATATTCTGATCAATGTACTGTTACACTTTTCACATTTTTCTTCTCTAGAAGATACAGACATTGGTTTATCTATTATTTGTATTGTTTTACATTTTTTGCATTCATATTGATATCTCATCATTTTTCCTTTTTATATATTTACATCAGGCATATATGTACCCATTAAACTACTGCTATTATTATGATAATATCTAAGTTTACTTATGAAATCTATTGTGTATTCCTGTTTAATATTAGTTTCACATGCATGCACATTTTCATCAGGATTATCCCAAAAACTATAATCATGTAAGAATAGTACTTTTTTTATTTCATTATCTTGAATTCTTTCTGTTATTTCTAACATTAATTCTTTAGAAGCAGTAGTATCACCACTTATCCAAATAGCTTCATTGTTAGGTATCATGAACAAAATACCATTACTGGGTAAATGATGTATACACTTTGTTGTACTTATGATTAAATTAGTTTCAGCATCGATAGCATCTGCTATAAAATTTAGTTTATTAATATTAACTATGTTAGCATATTTAAATTTTATCTTACCTGAATCATCTTTACCATTTGCTGATTTATTAAATTCTTTTACGTTTATATAATCACACATATCATTATATACATCAGAACCAACAAAAATTTCAGTAGTTTTTCCATATATAAAATATCTATAATACATTAATGACTTAAGACCACCTATATGATCATCATCCATATGTGTTATGAAGATATAGTTTAGATCTTTAATAATATTATTATCTTCAATTTCTAATTCTTTTAATTTAGAAAATACATTATATCCACAATCTATTAACCATTTACTTATAGGTGTACTAACTATGAAACTACTATTAGTTAATTCTGTATCAAATGCACCGCCAGTGCCGATTATTTTTAAACTTAATTTATTCATTATATTTCCCTTTTTGTATAAATATCTATATATTTAGATATTATTCTATTTATTCTAGCTTCTTCTTCTAAACGAAGCTTTTCCTCTTTTTTAATCTTTTTAATTTTTCCATAACACACACGATTAATACTACCCCAGTATTCTTTAACATATGAATCTGGATGATGTTTACTTATTATGTAAGCTGCAGATATAACATGTTCTACCCAATGTTTATTATTCAAATATTCTTTAATAAGAAAATTTACTACAACATTAACTCTAACAACATCAGAACTCATATAGTTAAATTTCTTACCAAGATCTTTCTGGATTATATATCTAAACATTTTAGTTATCTTTTTAGATTCAATGCACGCACCATTATCTTTATCTGTACCTCTTAATATTGAAAATAATGTTGATTGTAATCTAGGATCTATTTTGTTAACCCATGACCTAGTTGGTACTAACCTACCACATAGTTTCTCTTTTATACCTTCTAACATAACTACTCCTAACTTTGTTCTAATTTAGTAATATATAGTTATAATTTTGTTCAAGCTACAGTAGATAGTTCTTTTTTAAGTAATTTTAATTTATCTATATCTAAATCATATTTATTCATTACTTCAGTTATAACTAATTCCTCTATATTATCTTTAGTAATATTAAAACTATCTAATTTATTAAATTCTAATGGTTTAGTAACCTGACTATAACCATCTTCCTTTTCTTTCTTATTTTCTATCTTGATAACATAATCTACATATTTATTAACAATTTCTTTTTTATTTTTATATAAACCTGAATCTTTACTAACCCATATCCTGACAGCACTTCCCTTAGGAATATTACCCATATCTTTTTCTAATTTTAAATTTATATCTTCTGTATCTATATCACTGTAATCTAATGTTATAAACTTCATAGCATTAGTATTTTCTAAAAACACATAACTACTATCCCCATATTTATTTAAAGTTAAAATAACACCACCTTTAGCTTCTTCTTCATTATGTGCTAATCTATCAAAACTACCTTGTGCTATAACTTTACCATTAACACTGTGTTTATGTATATGTCCTATAGCTATAAATTTATCTACTATATTTTCATACTCTTCTAGATCATGACTGCTATCTAATTTTATCATAGGTATTTGGTAATCAAATTGACCATGCATTACAGCTAAATCAACTTTTGATAGATTAGCTTCTTGTAATTTAGCTTTAACTACTTCTAGAGTCTCACTAGCATTATGTTTATATTCATCAGGTATATATAAAATGTTTATACCAAATTCTGTAATATGTTCTATAACTAGATCATTGATGTATTTAAAATCTATATCTATCTCTAACTCTTTTAATGCTGTATTTAAAACACTTGCTTGTTTCCAATCATGAGATGGAGTTCCTTCTAGTATACGTAATTTAATATTATGTTTTTTACAATACATAGCTAGATTAGTTAACCATTGTAAACTTATTAAAAAATCACTACTACCATTTACTAATAATGTATCATAGATATCACCAGCTATAACTATCATCTTACATTGTTTAATATATTTATTATATTTTATAAAATATTTATTTAAATTATTAACTATGTTAGATGTTTTATTTATATTATGTCCTAAATGTATATCACTTAGAACTAAAATATTGAGTTGGTCTATATTCATATTATATCCTTTAATCACTAATTAATTATTAAATTTTCAATTTTAATGAAATACAAAATAAGGAGTATTCATGTTTAATCATTTAGTAGCTACTGAAGATAGCAAAATTCACATAAAAAAAGAAAATGAAGGTAAATTCACGCAATATTGTAAAGATCATGGTTACACTAAAGTAACTAATGCATGTATTAAAGAAGGTTTAAAAGATCCAGATCCTACTGTTAGAAAAGAAGCTAACTTCGCTAGAAATAGTAGAAAATGGGATCACGACAAAAAATAAAATATATACTAGTAGCTTATAAGCTACTAGTACATATCACAATTTGAACATTCACATGGTTTAAGTACATTATCAATTATTAAAATAGCTGTATCAGACTTTTCTACTATGTTAGATATATTTCTTTCAAATGCTGGCATATATACGATATTAGAGCAGCTCTAAGTTTTCTATTCACATATTCACCATCTATACGCAGTGTACATCTAAGTTGATCTGGTACATTAACATTAACTGTAGTTTCTACTTTAACACTCTGATGCAACATTGGTATCTCTTTAAGATTGTTATTGTAATTATTAGCAGCGACTAACATCTCGTTGAATACTTCATTACACTTATCAGTATGTGTTGCATCGATATAACAATCACTAGAGCCCTCATGACCACCACAACTATACATAGTTTCAACACCCTCTATATCATTTAGGACTACTATTAAATCAACTATAATACTATCAATCGGTACAATTTGATATTTATTATTAGGATTAAAAAATTTTTTATCACACTCATATATATGCCATAATGTAACCATTTTATTAATATTTACATTATAAGCTATTTCTATATCATCCTTATACGACAAATTTCCAACAAAACACTCAAGTACCTTCGTTAGTTTATGAAAACAATCATTATTCTTTTTTGTGAATTTACTATCAAAACTCATCTTTTTTCCTTTTTGTTTATATTTGCTCTAGAAATCATTTTAATACAGATACAAGTATCATATCCTGTTTCTGTTTAAAATAGCTTCTAGGTACCTTAAAATGATCTTCATCTACAGTTATGCAACTTTACATCATTAACTTTAGTTCTATATCTACCCAATATAGATGGTGCTAGTAATGTAGGAACTATTATTGCTAACATATTTAATCCTAACATTAAAAATATTTTAACCATAATACTTAAAGCTAATATTTCTAATAACAAATATACTCTAACTTTAGTTAAACTATATTTTCTACGATCTCTTTTCATCCTATTCACATTAACTCCTTAAGTCCACATGCATACCTTTAGTTAGTTCTTTACTATCTAGTCTTTCTTTTCTACTAAGACTGATAGCATTACTAAGCTCTAGTTTTTCAACTACTTTATTATAGTCTTTTTCTAACTTATTAAAATTACTTTGTAACTTCAACATTTTGTTATAATAGTTTTTCTCTTTAGAGAGTTCTTTCTCTAAATCTTTTACCATACCAACTAGTTTCTTATTACTAGTGCTTAATTTACTAGTAACTTCTTTTAAGTTACTGTTATCTTCTTTTAATGCTTTATTCTCTAAGATTAAATCTCTTAACTCTAAAGCACCTACTGTTACTGTGTCATCTTTACTTAATTTCATTTTTAAGAATTTCTCTTTATTCATCTTTTTTCCTTTTTATAATATTCATCTTCGTGTATAACACATTTAGATATCCAAACTTTTTTACCACTTTTATAGTGACGCCAATGTCCACTTCTAACATGACTACTTTTATGCTGTCTATACCCATCAGGTCTAACACTATAAGTAACTAATATTTTACTTAATTCATCGATAACAGTTTTAACTACACGTTTTTTCTTTTTGCTAAGTTTAGCTTTTTTACGCACTGTTGTTAAGAATCTAACTACTGCAGTTATCTTATCGAATCTTATACCCTCTTTTAAATACTCTTCTAGCATAGTATCAACATCATCAACTATATCATCAACTACTTTAAATTTATTTAAAAATTCACTTTTAGTTAAATGTATGACCTTACGCACATTGACTATCTCTTTATCTTTAGGTTTAAACAAATAGTCTTTATCGATATTAATAATAGTATCTTCAGTTATTTCATTATTACTATCATCACACATATCTTCAACAGTAGTTTCTGTTTCACTAATAAGTTTATTTAAAATATCTTTATTTACTTTTATAAAGACTTCTTTATTACTTATATCGATATAAGTGGATATTAATTTATTTAAAGTATGTTGTGTAATGTTATCTGGTACCATAGTAGATGGTATGGTATATCTACTAGGAGTATCATCTATCATAGTAGTTATTTTTTTCATTTTCATTTTTTTAACACCAGGTAGATTAAAGAAACTTATACCTTCATTTATAATAGTTGGAAAATACTTCATAAGGATAGTACTTATTTTAGTTTCTCTAGGTATCTCAAGATCAACATAGTTACCTTTACCATAACCATTATCAAACACTATTCTAAATTTTATATAATTTAGATTTTGTTTTCTAGCTAATGCTAATGACATATTCCATAACTCGGATAAAATAAAGTTCATACTATGTTTCATAAAGAACTCTTTACTAATAACAGCTAATCTAGTTAACACACCAGGATCAAGTATACCGTTGTCTAGTGTCATAACATGTATAGAATCATTACGTACATTTATATATCTACCATATTTACCTTCTAGTTTAAAATAATCGAATATAATATCATCTACATCTGGATCAGTATTAACAATAACAAATTCATCTTTTTCTAATTTACATATATCTGGATTAGATATCATATATTTATCAGGTATTTTTTTAAACTCATTTACTAATGATGTATTGCCGTCTAGTACAATTACATTATCATCACTTATTTTAATTTTGATTATGTGGTTCGTATTCATCTTTTTTCCTTTTTCGATTTTGCATAACAGATTCTCCTGTGTTACAATATATTAACTAACTAGTGAACTAATGATGTATCTAGTTAGCAACTAACGATCGTTACTTCTATTTTAATAATATATGTTTATAATTTTGTTCAATTAGAAATATATCAACCATATACCAGATAGCTAATAAGCTACCTGATATATCATTCTAAGAAAAAAGAACCAAAAAAGAATATATTCTTATATTCTAATATTATTAGCTACTATATCCATTACTATTCTTTTATTATATTATTATTAAATTATCTATGCTACTATAGCTATTACTATTCTTATTATATATTATTAAAATAATTATTTAAACTATTTACTATTATATGAACTATTATAGTTTATCAATAATAATAGTACAGTCTTTTAACTACTACAAGTAGGTTCTATACTTCGTCACATTAGTGATACTATTCTCAATTGCAGTAATCATCTCTTAACAGAGATACCCATACCAGGACTAGATACCTTTTATCTAGGGGAGGGATAGTGAAGCATGAAGAGCAGCATCGAGATGGAAGAGAGAAGAAAAGAGAGAGCGCAACGCCTAGTATTACTACAATGAGTTATAGTCTGAAGGTGGAAATAAACTTTATATACATACATACTCACTAAAATGGTAATAGTTAAATTTTTATTTATAATAATAATAGAAAGTAATATAATAGCTATATAGGCTATTAATAAGAAGATATATGAGATATAATATACATAGTAGTACATAGCTACTATGTATATATTAATTTGTTTTAAAATGAAACATAGGATATTGTTTGATTAACAATATATAAAGGAATAATGATGAATAACCCATTAGCTATACCATACAATACTACTTATGGTAGTTTAATAAATAATAAAAAGACTATTGATGCTATTATGAAATATCTAATAGAGAATGATACTAATTTAAATTATGAGTACATTAACTCTAGTGAAACTAAATTAGTTATCATTACAGGTAAGAATGAAAAAGAACAATCTTTACCTATATGGGAATTCCCTTTAGTATTTAAAGATATTAAAGATAACACTATTATAGCAGTAGATGTCAGAATGTATGTAGATGTTAAAAAGAATCCATCTTTTTTAAATCTTTCAGAGATAGTAAAAGATAAATCAGCATTTACATTTAAAATATTGAATGCTTTATTGGTAGGAGATATGTTATCAGAGTCTTATGATAAATTAATACCTACAGAACAACATGTAGTTACAGCAGCTACATTATGGTTATCAGAATCTATAAATTCTATAGTTATGCTTAACCCTGTAGAGAAAGTTACTTTAGAAGTAATCTTAAGTGCATATTTTTATAAATTCTATCTTAATAGTCCTTTAGATAAATCTACAGAAGAAGTTATCAGAATGAAAGTTTCTAAAACTAAACTTTCTTTACCTGTTAATAATGCATTCATTACTGATGTATTTACTAAATTAGATATGTCTATGTCTAATGTTAATGAATTAGTATCTAATATTAAAAATGTACTAAATAGTGATAAAGGTAATATGTTAACATCTGATGTAATAGTATCTGCTGTATCTAATAGCTGGTATGGTCCTGGTACTAATGAAACTACATTAGTATCTTTAGAAAACTTACCAACATTGATTACCTTAGTATATGCTGCTTTAAGTGATAAAACATATAAGAGAAGTAGAATATCTACTATCCTAGATAAATATAAGAGAAAAATAGATGACAAAAAATTTATTAAATATATGGAGATCTATCTTTCAGAGAGTATCTTTTAAAAACAAGTACGTTAAATTCATTTTAAGGGTGCTTATCATCGAGATAGGGATGTTGGTTAGGATAATGGTCTATTGGATGATAAAAGTCCATAGAGCGCATGCTAGACATATTGTTTATAACTATATGTTACAAAATAATGTTTTTAATTATTATCTAAAAAAATATAATTTAAAAATAACTGAAAAAAATAATGATGGGTATGTAGAATATGAAGAAGTTAGTTACTTAGATTATTTGTTATATAAATATTTAGTATGGATATGGTTAGACGATACAGCTGAATGTGATACATATCATGAAGTCATGTTATCAGATATTCTAAGTGATAGAAAATTAGTTAATAAATATGCTGATAGTAATATCATAGGACCTAGTTATAATATAGGTGATTTAAGAATATCTGAACCTATGGAATGTTTAAAGTTAGAATTTAAAAATATTATAGAATATGAAAATTTTAATTTAACACATGAAATATTCTATACCACTAATATACATGATGTTTTTAGTTTGAATATATTCGGTATAACTATAGGGTATAAATATATAAATACTGTTGATAAAAAAGATGTATATAAATTAATAATAGAAAAAAATAAGGAGTAAGTATGGCTAATGTATATACTGAAGAAGAACAGGACATACTGAATCTTACTAAAAAAATAAGAGTTGATGCTCTTAAGGAACTTAGTAAAGAAGGTCCTATTACTGATACAAGAGTATTGAGAATAGTTAATGAATTATCATCTTCATTAGAAACACATGTTAACAATACAGCTAATACTAGAATAAAATCTCAGGATAGTGAAAATAATAAAGCTAATGCTGAGATGATAGTAGCAGCTATCATGAGTAAACGTGATAATAATGTACAAGTTACACCAGATCAAAGAGTTTTAAATGATGAAGATGTTATAGAGATAGAAGTAGTTGAGGGTCAAACAGATATTAATCCTGGACAATTGAATCCTAGTGATTTTATAGATGAGTATGAAGATGAATAAGATATAACTACAGTAGCTAATATGCTACTGTAGTTATAAAGTTGTTTTTGATATTAACTCTATGTGAACTACTAATCATTTAATCCACAATGCAATAGCTCATATAGATAATCACCATAATATGATCCGTCACACCAGTCATATTTTTCATCAGAGACATCTTCTTCATTAGTAAGATTATCTAAGTTATAATCTTCAATACAATTTTTATATTCAACTAGTGACTCTTTAATATTTTTGAATTCTAAATATATATCTGATGTCTCTTTAATATCTACTTCCCTAGTTATATCTTCGTTATATAAGAAAATACTACCACTTTTAATATATGGTTTTAAAAGCAATATTAGATTTTCTATATCATTATCTTTATTCTTGTTACCAATACACACATCTAGTAGGACATCATTAACATTACTTATATCTATATTTTTTTTAAGATTATCTGTGAAAGTATTATCTAAGAAATCACATCTAGAATTTTTAATCATACCATCTGGTAGGTTTAAAGTATCTAATTTCTCTTCTTTAACTTGTTTTAACCATTTAACTATATCTGGTCTATCACCAAGATCTAATTTAAGATCTTTAAATCTACACTCATAATATGTACTCATTTTTCATCCTTTTTATATATTAGATATTTTTCAACATCTTTTAATTTAGTATCTCCTGGCAAATTTTCTCCTCTACAAAGTTCTAAGAAGTCTTTATACCAATTGTTACCAACTCTGTATTTAAAATATTTAGATAATCTAAATAATAGGTATTCTTCTAACATATCAAATTTATCATATTTAATACGTATTAAATAATAACCATGTTGTTTAGCTAAATTATTCTTTAATTCATCACGATCCTTACTTGCTTGTAATTCTTTATCACCACCCCATTTTTTTATAGATTTAAAATGTTGCTCACCATCATATTCTATTAAAATATTGAGTTCAGGTAGAAAGAAATCAAAACGAAGTCTTTTATTATCAGCTTCAGGCATCACATATTCTGGTATATTTTTAATATCGTTATCTTGTAGAAATCTATTAATTTTAATTATAGCTTCTGATGAAGAACATATTGGACACCCGTGTCCATCTAGGTGATCATTAGGTCTTTGTTTAAAATCACCATGTTCTTTACATGTAATAATAACTGGGGCTTTACTGTTATAGTAATCAACCTTATCATAATTATATCTATTACCATGTATTACTTTAGCTTTCTTAACAAATTCTTCTGTATCAGAGACATGTAATCTAGAACATTTAGAACATCCATGTTTTGATCTAATATGATGTTCTGGTGTTTGTTGGAATTTACCATGTAATGGACAAATTATAGTAGCATGTGAAGTATATCCAATATAGTTCATTTTACTATAGTCAAATTTATTACCAAATTTTTCTTTAGCTCTTTTTATGAACTCTTTTTCATCTATAGTCCTAACTGTGCTACATTTTAAACAACCACCACTAACTGTTGCTGCTAAATGGTTATTTGGTATTACAGAGAAATCACCATGCTCTTTACATGTAACCATAATAGGTGTGGTCATTTTTTTAAAATTTACTTTATCATAACTAAATCTATCACTATGTACTTCTCTAGCTCGTTCTACGAATTCATCTTTAGTTATTCTAGTTGCCTCCATAGCACATTTCTTACACCCTCTAGCTTTGGCTCTGACGTGTTCACCAGCTATTTGCCAAAATGAACCATGTGTTGGACAAATGATTTCTACTTTAGTAGCTTTATTAATATAGTTAACTTTACTGTAATCGTATTTATCACCATGTAGTAATCTAGCTTTCGCAACCCATACATCTTTGCTACTAGTTTGTTTAGAGTCTGTTAATTCTCTACTACATTTAGGACAACCTGTTTCTGATGTTAAATGGGATTTAGGTAGCATAGTTACTTCACCATGTTTAGGACAATCAAAAGTGATTTTTTTATACATACCAGCATATACTACTTTGCTGTAATCGAATTTATCACCATGTTTAGCTTTAGCTTTTTCTATAAACTCTGAAGTACTTGTTTTAGGTATTCGTCTATTCTCTATAGAACATCTTGGACACCCAGTACCAGACAAATGTGTTGTTGTGTTTTGTTCGAATATACCATGTTTAGGGCATATGATTTTAACTTTATTGTTAGTACCACTACCTTTATAATCCACTAATGAATAATCATATTTATCACCATGTTTAAATCTAGCTTTTTCTATAAATTCATTAGTATTTATTTTAGGCTTATGTACTTTTTCAACGCCACATTTAGGACAACCATATCCATATAAATGTGAATCTGCTCGTTGTTTAAAAATACCATGTTCAGAACATACTATATCTGTATAATCAGAACCAATAGTATATACTACTTTGCTATAATCATATTTGTCACCATGTTTAGCTCTAGCTCTCTTTATGAATTCTTCAGTAGTAAGTTTTTTAGAATTACTCATATTTTCAATAGCACATTGCTTGCATCCTTTATTACGTAAATGATTATGTGGCTTCTGTTCATACTCACCATGTTTTTTACATATAAGAGTAACTGGTGTATTACTATCTACAAAATTTACTTTACTATAATCTACACTATCACCATACAGTTCTTTTGCCTTAGCTAAGAATATCTCTTTAGTTAAAGTGAAAGGTTTTTTTAATACTTCTTTCTGGTGCTCAATACTGCACTTAGGACACCCAGTTACACTATTCACATGTGATACTGGTAACATTTGAAATTCACCATGTATAGGGCATATAATGTTCACTGGTTTATCTTTAGTAAAATAAATAACTTTATTATAATCATATTTGTCACCATGTTTAGCTTTAGCTTTTTCTATCCATCTATTTGTTTTAAATTCAGTTGGTATAGTATTTTTACCTATAGCACATTTAGGACACCCCATACCAGACATATGGTTACGCGCTAGTTGTTGAAAATCTCCATGTACAGGACAACCAATAGTAATATTTTCAGATCCTATAGTGTAATTAGATTTACTGTAGTCATATTTATCACCATGTACTTCTTTAGATTTTTTTATAAAATCAGCAGTTGTTAGCTTACGTGCATTTACTCTTTTTTCAATTGAACATTTAGGACACCCAGATCCTTCATAATGTGCTTTAGCTTGTTGCTGAAAATCTCCGTGTATTGGACATGTTATTGTTATAGGTTTTTTACTACCTTTATATATAGATTTAGCATAACTATATTTACCATCATGTGTTTTTCTAGATTTAATAATCCATTCCTCAGTTGTCATTTTTTTATTAGCCATCACAGACTCCTTAATTTTCTTTTCACTATTACATTAATTACTATTACTATAATGCTAAATAGGCTATTTTAATGACTATATTAAAGTTACCATATATAGCTATAGGAATGGTTGTTGTGAACTATTCCTATTTTAGTAATATATGTTTATAATTTTTTTCAAAACAAACATATTCATATTAGTGGGCGAAGTTAAAAATTAATATAGGTGTTTATATTAAACAATTATTAAACAGATTAAAAACAAAAGATGTTTAAATGTAGATGGTGGCACTAGTGCAGCAATCTATTTACTGATGTTAATATACTAATTTTCTCTATAACTAATAATAAAGGATATTGAATGATATTGTACAAAAGTGATTGGGATTTATATCCTGAAGCGATAATAGATACTAAGACTAGTAGTAAGACAGCTTTAGAATTAATGTCATTACTTAAAAAAATGGGTGTTGAAAATTGTTATTTCTTTTTAGCATTACATGATCCAACATTACAAGGCGTTGATCCATATGATCCAAATCTTACGCAAGAACAAAAAATTAGAATAGCTTCAGAATGTTCTATTAATCCATGGTATTTTTTTAGAGAGATAGCTAGAGGACCAGCATCTTCTGGTACTGAACCTATTAAGTTTAGATTCAATAGAGCTAACTTAGCATTATATTGGTTATTTTTTAACCATATTACATCATTACTTATACAACCAAGACAAACTGGTAAATCATTTAGTACTGATATATTAATGACTGCACTAATGTCAACAGTTGTTAAAAATACTAAAATACATTTATTAACAAAAGATGATAGTCTTAGAGTATCCAATATTACCAGACTAAAAGATATTTATAATGAGTTACCAGATTATCTACAGCTCAAAACTAGAAAAGACACTAACAATACGGAAAAAATCACCATTTTAGCACTTGGGAATGAGTACATAACCTCAGTACCTCAGGCCTCAGTAAAGGGTGCATTAAACCTCGGGAGGGGGCAAGTCTTGAGTATCCAACATGTGGATGAGTTGTTTTTCTTGAAAAACATACATATCACATTGCCAGCAATGTTAGCAGCTGGGGGTGCGGCTCGTGATGCCGCGGCTGCTAATGGTGAACCATATGGTAATATCTTTACATCTACAGCAGGATATCTAAATTCACCAGAGGGTAGATTTGGGTATGAAGAAATTTATAAAAAATGTATGCCGTGGACTGAGAAACTTTATGATTGTAAAGATGAAGAAGAGTTAGTAGAAACCATTAAGAAAAATTCTCCTGGTAATAAAGTAATGGTTCTTTTAGAATTCAACCATAGACAACTAGGTTATACTGATGATTGGTTACGTGGTAAAATAGCTGACGCTATGGCGTCTGGTGATGCTGTGTTAGCCGATTTTCTTAATATTTGGCCAGAGGGTAATGCAAGTTCACCTATTAGTAAAACATTACTTAAAGTAATGACCGATAGTAGAATAAATGAACCATATACAGAAATTACTTCGTTCGGGTACGCCATCCGTTGGTATGTTACACAACGTGAATTAGAAACCATATTACCATCTAGAAAAATAGTTATAGCACTAGATACATCTGATGCTGTTGGTAAAGATGATATAGCTATGATCATTAGAGATGTTAGGTCTGGTAAAACATTAGGTGTTGGTGTTTATAATGAAACTAACTTAATAACATTCTCAGAGTGGTTAGGTTCACTATTCGATAGATTTGAAAATATGGTTATGATAATAGAGCGTAGAAGTAGTGGTGTTGCTATCATAGATAATCTACTTAAAATATTACCAGCAAAAGGTTTAGATCCATTCGCTAAATTATTTAACTGGGTAGTAGATGAGAAAGAAGAATACCCTAAAAGATTTGAAGAAATAGCTAGAGGTGTTAAACATAGAGATTATAATGTCTATGTAAGGTATAGAAAACATTTTGGATATGCAACTGCTGGTAGTGGTAAATCTAGTAGAGATGGTTTATACGGTGATAACTTATTAGCTGCTATAAAATATACTGGTAATGTTATGCATGATAAACAATTAATAGATCAAGTATCTGGGTTAACAGTTAAAAATGGTAGAATAGATCATAAATCTGGTAGTAACGATGACTTAGTTATAGCGTGGATGTTAAGTTATTGGTTCTTAGTAAAAGCTAGAAATAAAGAATTTTATGGTATTAGGAATAATGAAGTATTGTCTATAGTTATAGATAATGAAATGCGTAAAGGTGAAACCAGAGATATGGTTGAACAAAAATATCAGTTAGCTCTTAAAGCTAAGATAGATGAGTTATTAGAGATGTTGAAGAATGAATCTAATCCATTTAAAATAGATATTTTAACTAATAAAATAAAAATGATGTATAGAGATATAGATACTAGTTATATACCATCGTTTAACATAGATGATGTTATAGAAAATATCATGATAGAAAAAAGAAAACGTTATAGATAATTTTTTTAAGTTATATTATATTATGAGTAGATATATTACCTCCTGAATATAATATATCTACGTGTATTATAATGTTATATACATTATGTACTACATCCTATCAATATAGGTTAGTAACTAACCTTAGGGATCTTATGATCTTCTAGAAATTCCATCTAGCATGGGTGGAGTAGTTCACGTGTTGTTTCCACTATGTGATATGTTTTCCTG
>Ga0256836_1000099_pt1 | contig 51904 bp, 46 predicted proteins | sample 4561380metaG_FD_185974 | JGI IMG/M metagenome (GOLD analysis project Ga0256836, IMG submission 185974) | Hydrothermal vent microbial communities from Guaymas Basin, Mexico - 4561-380 | ecosystem: Environmental > Aquatic > Marine > Hydrothermal vents | place: Mexico: Guaymas Basin | collected...
ATTTAACAGATTCTGATACATAGTACTCTACTTCCGGTGACTTATACAATGTTCTCGCAACGCCGATATAAAATACTAAAATCTCTATAACTGATCTAATACTATCCTTCACTGTTTCTATAATAACTTTACCGATCTTATCATTTGTCTTTGTCGCTTTTTCGTCAAGTTCTTCCACAGTATCAAATAACTTTTTAGTCGTACTATCTACTTCTTTAAGAAACTTATCTGCTACTTTCATGCCTTCTTTAAATCTGTTTATAAGCTTGTCTAACGAATTAGGATCAATAGGTTCAATAGTTATTGATTTATTTGTACCGTATACGAAACTACATGTTCTAACTACAATTTTTGGGTTTTCGATATTTGTATCGTCTACGTCTGAAACTAATATTTTGTTAAAACTAACGGCGTCCACGGTACCTGACTTACACTTACTATTGTCTTCGTTTTCTTTAACCATTTTATTATCTTTTATAAAATTTCCACTATCCATATCTGATTTCGATATACCTGGTTCAGTAGGATTATTTTGTAATTTATCTGTACTCTTTTTTATTAACCCAACAGATGCGTTTAAATATTTTATTAAGTAATCCTTTACAAACCCGTCCACTGTATTACCGTCTATTTTATTATAGAAATATATAACACATGACATCATCTTTTTTAGTTTCTTTTCACTTTCTTCAGGCAACTTGCTTTCCTCCAGTTTTTTACCATTGATCTTTTCTTTTGTTCTCACTAGGTAGTCATATGTAGTTAGTTTAAGAGTCTTACGTATCCATGTAATAACTACTGCCAGATACTTCTTAAATTTTATTATCATCTGCTTAATAAAATTCTTAACCTTTTCCCACATCATCTTTAACTTATCTTTAAGATCCGTGCCTTCATATCCTTCTACTATATTAACGCCTAGAACCTCAGAAACTGCTTTTATTTGTTTTTCATCTCCTGACAAAATAATATCCGTATATCTGTCTACTACTTCATAACTTCTAACCATTATTTCCATTTCTTTTTCAGCCTCTATTATCTCTAACATAGAACGATTGTTATCCATTTCATTACTTATGTTATTCTTAACAGCTTTTTCATCTGCGTTAAATATAGTGTTTACAATATCCAACATACTTACTCCTTTCGTTTTCTTATTTTTCTAACGAATACTTGATTGCTTTTCTTATAACGGTTAATGTATAAATAAAGTTTCTTGTTCTTTCTACGCCTAGTACTGTGATATAGAAAGACAGTGCGCGTGGATCATTAACTTTAAAATCCCTCAAATACAACATATCGTAACTGTCTAATTTAGATAACCAGTTCTCATATTTTAAATAGTAGAACATATGTTCCTGATCTTTAGCATCTGACCATGTACCTTTTTCATTACTAAAAACGGTCATATTGTCTAGCTGGAATAAGATTTGTTGTTTATAACTCGGGTCTATAGTGTAATTATTAGCATGGTAATGAGCTACGAGATCAAGTACGTATCTAGCGTATTCCACTATTTGAGGTACAACCTTATCGTAACCAGATACATCGCCGTTATTATATAACTTCCAATATGTATCTAAAATATCAATAGGTGAATTAGTTACCTTTGATGCGTCCATCTTGACGCTTTTAATTAAGTCGGTTAGACTACTAGCGATTTTCCGTTGTAACTTTATTTCATTTATAACGTTTACCATAACGCACTCCTTACAATTGTAAATGCCTTTATTTAACATATATTAATACGTGAAGCTATCAGAATAAAAACACAAGGTAGGAGAATACTCCTACCTTGTGATAGATGGATTATTCAACTTTATATAGTTTCACAGACTCATTAATATATTTTTCAAGATTGATACCCATATGTAACCTCTTACCTAACATACATCTTTAGCGAAATCGGTCATCTCATATTCCTTATTTTTTCTGGTTTATTAAAGTAAAAAAATGTGATATAGGACTGGTTCAGACCAGTCCTATATTAATTATCCTTGTTTAGAATTTTCTTCGCTTTTATATAGTTTTACAGACTCGTTAACGTATTTTTCAAGCGCTAAATCTATATGCGCGTTCTTAGCTGCTTTAGCTCCGAAGAACAAGATGCCAGATATAAGTTTAACAGTGTTTTTGATATTGTTAATCGCGTCTTTATTGTTATCATTTTCAATTTCTTTAATTGCCTTGTCAGCTTCAGATTCAAGTTCTTTAACTTTTTTCTCACCGTTTTTCAATACAGACTCTGCAAGTTTTTCATTGTTTTTAACGATCTCAGCTAGTTTTTTAAGTTCATCGAACTTAATAGGTTCAACGTTCTCACAATCTTCACATTCAGGTTTGATTTCTTTAAGACTGATTCCGTTCTCATTTTCTTCTTTAATTAGAGCTACGTCATTGATGTATGCGATGCAGTTTTCTGCTACTTTATCTGCGTTTTTAAATTTACCGTTAACTTTGTTAAGTACATCGTCGATTGCTTTTTTAAGTCCTTCAGCATCTTTGATGTCTTTAAATAAGTCAGACGGTTTAAGTTCTTTAATAACACCTAGTACTTCACCGTATACTTTATATGTATCGTTAACAATAGCACCGTCTAACTTACCATTAGCTTTGTATACAGCAGGCATTCTCTTAGCGATAGCTTCAGCTGTATCTACATTAAATTCTCCATCTAGCTTAGTTCTTTTTTCTTCTTCTAATTTTTTAACTAAGTCCCCTAATTTCTTAGAAGTAGTTTTACCTGCTAGTTTTCTGATCCATTTGTATACTGACATAAAGAAGTTTTTGATAGCATCGATGATCTTTTTAATAAAGTTAACAATGCTATCTTTCATTTTTTGTAAGAATGATTTATCTCCGCCTTCACTTTCAATAGCATAAACAGTATCTTGGTCGATGCCTAAAATAGACGCTACCGCTACTACAGTTCTATCATATTCATGTGCTTCTGATTCAAATCCTTTCACGATAGCATCTGCATCATGTTTAGCTGCTTTGTCTAATACTTCAACAGCTCTATCATACATTTCAAATCCAGCCATAGTGATAACGAAGTCTTTTTCAGCTTCAGCTGCTTCAAAAGCTACTGCTATAACTTCAGTTTCGTCACCTTTTCCATTTGCTATGTTAGATTGTTTGTTAACGCCTAATACGTCTCTAGCAAAATCAACCATGTCATATCTCCTTATTTTTAGTTTTATTCGTATTACATCATAATATTTAAACTGTATATCAAAACAAAAATAAAAAAAGAGACGACGTCACGTCGTCCTTAATATTATTGTGTTACTTACTACCAGATTTGTAATTAGCAACGGATACATTCAAATAGTATTCGATCTCAGGACTGATGTAAACAGATCTGATAGCTTCTACTAACGATACTAATCTTTGTACAGATAGTTTAGTAGTAATTTTATTAATAGTAGAGATAACTTCTCTTGCTAATTGTTTTTCACCTTCTACAGTGTTTTCTTTATTATCAAGCTCTTTTACGATCTCATCCATCTTTTTACTAATGTTATCAAACACTTTGTTATGTACTTCTATATCATTAATTAACTTGTCAAGATCTTTGTTAATTATCTCTTCAACATCGTTGTATGCTTTAGTAAGAGCTCCGATTTCTTTAGGAGTCATAGTGTATACTTTAGCCTTATTAACTATATCTTTTTCTTCATCTTTACCTAAAACAAGTTGATAAGTATCTAATTTAGCTTCATCGCCCTCACCTTCAGCAACAAGGAATAAAGCTTTTCTAAACGTTACTCCGCCTGGTGCTACTACTTTTTTCTCATAATCGCTTTCTACTTTGCTAATAAGTTGTTTATAGAATGGTCCTTTAGCTACTTTCTCGTATGATCCAAATATCCTGTTAATACTTGCTAATTTGCTTTTAATTACTTTAATATCCGCTTTAGATCCTACTTTATTTAGCTCATCTATCACTTCCATAACTAATTTCTCTAAATTAGGTGCTTCGTTAGATTTAATATAGGTTTTAATGTTCGCTAATAAATCGTTAATGTAATTAACAACATTAGTACCTGTAATGACTCCGTTATACGCATATGTTTGAATAAGTAACTTAGATGCTACTTTTTTAGCTTTATCAGATTCAATCTCTTTCTTATCTAAAACTAACTCACCAGTTTTGATTCTGTTACCAGTTGATTCTATTTTTCTCTTAGTAGTTAATCCAGTTACTTTTTTAAACCACATAACTATCTTAGCAAAGAAATTTTTAACTTTAGTTATTAGAGTTCTTATTGCTTTCTTAATACCTTCCCAGATCTTTTTAAAGAAGTTTTTTACCTTCTCAACAACTGATTCATTACCTTCTACAGGTAAACCTAGTACTGTAGATACGGCATCGATACTATCTTCATTTGCTACAGCTACTGCTTTTTCTACTCTGTCTAATGTATAGATGTTATATGTGATTTCCTTATCCATTTCAGATAGTTCTAACGCTTCATACGCTGCTGTTACTATGTCAACAGGTTTAACGTCATGATTATCCTTAACGTTCAATACTTCTTTAAAATCAAACATTTTCACTCCTTATAAATAGTCTCTAAGTTAAATCATAATAACTTCTATAGCCTAGTTAATGCTAACAGACGTACTACTAATGGTGTTGCTAAATACTCTCGATACTCTTCTAAAGACAATACCTGTCTATTCATTACTTTAAATAGATCCAAGAGAGTCTTTTCTGCTATAGATACTAGCATAGCTACGTCATTAAGTTCTTTAACGTAATTATGCGTTTTATACTTAGCTTCGATCTTTTTAATCATCTCACCTAGTTTTAAAGCTCTAGTAGCTACTAGTTTAATAAAATCAGCATCCTTGATCACTAATTTTCTAAACTGGTTGATATCTGAGATTAAACTGCTAAAAGTATCATATATATCTTTTTCGTCAAATATGATGTTACGAACTTCTTTATATTTTTCTATATTGATCCACTCGAATATATCTATCCCATACAATTCTTTAATCAATTTGTCGCCCTTAGGTAACGTCAATACTCTCTTTTCAGGAGCAGCTGTAGGTATGAATAATTTAGCTATCCTGATCAGTTTAGTCATGTTAGCCATACCTTCTGCACCACCGTATCTTTCTTTAGAGATACTATTGTCCTCGAACATAGATTTATATTCTTTAATAACTGCTAACATTTCATCTTTGTTAGGTATAACCAGATACTCTATCTTTTCGTTATCTACAATTCTGAATAAGATATAGTCGTTATTCTTAATGGTAGCATCATGATTCCTTATGTACTTCTCAACTTTCTTAAGCAAATCTCTCATCTCTATTTCACTATCATAATCTGCTAATCTAATATAACCTTCTATAAGCTCCTCTAAACAATCTACTGCTCTACATAACACTGGGAATTCTACTTTTGCAGAAACTCCTTTTGATATTAATTCCTCTAGTCCTTTTACGTAATACTCTAATAAAGTCATTTTCTCATCTCTCACAGGTAAAGTAGTAACCATCCTTATATAGTTATTATACTGGTCATACGCTACGCCTAACTCGCCTACTAACTTATTTAACCTAAATATAACATTATCCTCCGTAATATCCATAAATCTTTCAAAGACTAATGGTAGTATAGGGTTATGAACGGTAAAAGTAGTAACGATTTGTTCTATCTCAGCTATTACACGGTTAACTTTTCTTCTTCTAGCTTCCTCTTCTTTGTTCATGTACTCCTCCACTATGTTATCAGAAAGATTTTCAAGTTCCTTTTCAACTTCTTCACTTACTTTTTTAGCTATCTTTTCAGCCTCTTTTTTAGCTTTCTCTATACGTTTTTCTTCAGGTACAAATAACCTCTTAATGAACAGAAAGAACTTTTTAACCGTGTTGATTATAAACTTACCTATGTTAATGATGAACTCAACGATCTTTTTAAGACCTTTTTTAATCCCTTCTACTATATCTCCTACGAATCCTTCATACCCAGGTACGAAAGTCATCGGTTCTACGTTTATACTTGCAAGATATTCAGACAGTTTCTGTTCTGCTAAATGAAAATTCTCATCAGCTAACGTATAAGCATCTTCATATGCTTTTACGTTAATGTCTAATAGTTCAAAATTGTCTAGTTCTACAACTAGTTCCTTTAAATCGTTCATGACGTCTCCTTTAAAAAAATAGGATATATATCAGCTAATGGCAGACCCACTAGCTGATATATAAAAATCAATCATTTATTAAATTCAGCTTCTATAGCTTTAATTTTAGCTTCAGTTTTGGCTAACTCGTTTTCGTAATATTCTAACATTTTTCTTACTTTCTCGCTATCTTCGCCGTTCTCTTTAGCTTTTAACTCCATGATCTTAAGTTCTAGATATTTTTTTCTATCTTTAAGAGCTTGGTATCTATTAACCTCAAAATCGGCTAATAACTTTAATAAATGATATATAGGATTGCCTACGAATTTACGTTTACTAGTTTTGAAAATGTTGATGATGCCTAGAACATATTTTCTAACGTTAGTAGCTTTTACAAGTTTAGATACGTAGCTGTTAAACAAACTAGTTGGTACATTATCTATATCTCTAGGTGCAGGTATATTAAATAATACCGATTCTAACTCTTTAACGTCTTTATCTTGTAATAGGTTAAGGAATTCGGTTATACTATGCAATGTTTCTGATAGATTGTTAACGTATTTGATGTATTTAGCATCTTTGTTACCGAGATAATAGTAATCGACATAATAACTTAGGATAAGAGGTAAATCGTATGCTAGTTTAATAATGTTAGATACGACACCTACGACTACCATAACGTTAGGATTCTTAGGATCCGTAGATATCATAACTGGTAGATTTTCTTCTATCTTGTTAACTAAGTTAGATTTAAGTAATACATCTATAGCTTTTTGAATTTTCTCTATCAACTCTATATCGTCTTTAGCATTTAACTTACCTAACATTGTCTTGCTAACGATGTAATCTTTACGACCTTTAGTTTCAGATATTATATGTTTAAGTTCTTCTAGATTCTCTTGCATGGATGCTAGTGTGGTTAATGCTGTTTGTACTCCATCCATTAACTCTTTTTTCTCTATCATCATTCATCCTTTTAGAAAGGTGATTTATTCATAAGTAAATTCTTAAATATATCAGCTATATCATCATTCTTACCGGATTTCTTAAGTAGGTCAAAAGGCAATACGTTCATACCTGGTATATCTTTAATAAAGACTATAACTAGTTCCTGTTCATTGTCTACTAACGTAAGACTGAACGCCGACATTTTAGATAATAGGATCTCTTTATTTTTCTCGTTATATCTTCTACCATCTATAATTTTACCTCTTAACTCTTCTTCCATGTATCTTAGATCTGATCTATCGAATATATATATGTTATACTTATCTGCAAATCTTGCTTCACCAGTTAATATCTTAGATACGAATGTAGATTTGTTAACGCCTTTGATCATTCTTGCTATATCATTTTGATTCTTGATCTTTTTCTCTTTGTATTTTTTAATAAGATCGATAGCAAATATAAGATCAGCTAGAGTGATTGCACCTGCTTTATATTGTTCCCATCTAGACCTTAAACTATCATCTAGACCTTCGTCTATAATAGATCGGATAAATGATTCAGGTTCTACAAATACTATAACAGGATAAACGATAACTGGTATAGTAACAGCTCCTTTTTTCTCTTCAGTATCCGATCCGTTTGAGTCGCTAGTATATCTGAACTCTATAGTTATATCATAGCTATTAACGAACATTTGTTCTAACCTGTTAACCGGTGTATCGTTGATTTCTGACGTTTTAAAATGTTTCACTAACTCTTCTTTTTTATTATTTTTATTACTGTCTTTTTTAGCCTCAAAACCAGGTACTAATGGTATCTCTACGTTATCGTTATCTGATAAAATGTCATAAGTAAACGTCATAGATTCGTTTGCTAATATTGTTTTAGCGTATCTTCTTACTCCGGTAAAACTATCAATGTCATTAAGATCTACTCTGCCTTTGTTCATGATCCTTATAGTTTCAGTAGGTTGTAACCCATGTACTGCTGCAAGTAATCTAAACACCTGAATATAGAAGGCAGTGAATATTTTAAGGTCCATTTCAATTACTTGTTTAAATTTGGACTGTTCCATGTATTTAAGTTTGTCAGAAACAACTACTAGTGGCCTAACTACTAATCCACTAGCAACACCGGTCAATGATTTAAACATATTACCGTCTATAATAAGTCTTTTACTATTATCATTCGTTCTTCTCTTAACTTCTTCAGCTATGCTTTCAAAGAACTTATTCATCACCTCAACGCTTAACATTTTACCTCCTTTACTATAAGTCGCAAATAATTCATAGTATTGCATCTATAGGAATTTCTGGTACAATCGTTTGAAATAAAGACCTTAAAGGATTTAAAATGGCTATAGAGAATATGACGTTAAGTGATTTCTTAAAAGAATCGGGCGTACCGTTATATAAAAGAGCTACTGCTGATTTTCTATACGGTATTAATGCTGGTAGACAGAGACCTAATATACCTAGTAATAAGACAACATATGGATGGACGTTTTTCACTAGACCACAGTTAAACCTTAGAACGGCTAATATAAGGAACGTTAGACTCTTATATCCATTGCTAAATAAGAACCCGGTATCTATGCAACGATATGTTAGGGTTACTCTAGATCCTAGACTACCATTTAAACTTAACGTAGGTCCGGGAAGGGAATCATTCTACACGGATGATATAGTGGATTGTCCTATAGTGGATAAGTACAATGCTTTTATACCATTGTTAACAAATACTATAAAATCATTTTCAGGAGTACCTGATGAAGTAGTTCCTACATGGACGAGTTCACAAGGTATAAGAAGAGAACAGATAACTATAGTCGATGGTACGTTTGAAATATTAGAGGCATATGACATAACATGTACGTTCCAGAACTTTGCTAATAATCCTATTTTAATGTTATTCCAAACATGGAACAGATATGCTAGTTACGTATTTGAAGGCATGATGAGTCCATACTGGGACTTTGTTATAGAGAACGAGATAGATTACAATACCAGAATATACAGAATAACAACCGGTCCTGACTGGGAGACTATAGATCAAATATTCGCTACTGGCGCTAGTATACCAGTATCTACACCTACTGGTAAGTTTTTCGATTTTGACGTCAGTAGACCTTATTCAGATCAGACTAAAGACATTAACATAGTGTTTAAATCGGTAGGAGCTATCATAAATGATGATATCTTACTTATGGAGTTTAACAAAACTATGGCTATATTTAATCCATGGATACGTAAATACATGGAAGGCGATAATAACATGGAAGTTGTACCTAGAGAACTTATTAAATATGTTAACTTTAATTGTTACCCATATATAGATACCAAAACATATAAACTAAAATGGCTAGTACCTAAGACATCTCCTACATATCAAAAACTAATTGATATGTATAAAAAGAAAGACAGTGATATAGAGAAATCGGTTAAGAATAAAGAACTATTAACAGATAACAAAATAACGGATATATCAGACATACCTAACGTAAGTACTAACGAATGACAACTAAGTTAATAAGGAGTAAAAATGGGAATTGTAAAAGATTTACAACAAGCGTTATACGACCCTACAGTATTACAAACAGACGTACTAACTCGTATAGAAAAGAACTTGAACGGCGAGCTAGATATACCTGATGCTACTAATCCGTTCATGCAGTTAATCGAAACAAACGTCTTAACCACTACAGCAGCAGTACAAGAATTCGCAGTCAATATGAGACGCATGTATCCGTACTTAGCAGAGACTAAAGAAGATCTTTATCACCACTTAGGTAGCGATGAACTTATAGACGTATTCGCTACGCCTAGTAAAGCTAGTTTTTTCATTTATGTTAGAAAAGATGATATTCTAACGTATGGTAGTGATAATAGTAGCTTTACGGAATTAATTATACCAAGAGGTACTAAGATAACAACGTTAACTAATAACTTAGATTTCTTCTTACCAAACGATGTATCTATTAAGCTTTATACAAATAGTGTATTCGCTAACATAATCCCTAATACGGAACCATATGGAACCAACTCTAATACCGTACTTAATGCATACAGAACACAAGATACTAACGGTATAGAATGGATAATCGTAGAAGTTGAGTTACTTCAACTATCCGTACATGAAACAAACATAACCATCATACCTTCTGAAACATTTAATGTAAAATTAGATATACCGGATGAGTTTGCATATATAGAAGCATTCAGTAATGATCAACCACTGAATGTTACATACAGTCAATTCGTATACAACATTAACAAACCTACGTTATTTGTTAAACCTGGCGATGGTTATGTATTCGTATCGTTACCTGTTATGTATCTTATTAAAAATATGGTAAGTAATAACGTAACTATTAGAATATACACTACCAAAGGTAACATTATAGAGCATATAGAAGATCTTACCATAGATAACTTTAAAATAACTTTTCCTAACAATACGTTATCTAGCTTACCTATATATGCTAAGGCAACTACTCCTACTAGAGACGGTAAAAACTCTATTACATTCGAGGAACTTAAGAACATAGTTATAACTAAGACCACTGGTGACAACTTAGTACCTGTTACTGAAGACGATATAGCTACTGAACTTGGTAAACTAGGATATGAATATAGGCTTAACAGAGACACTATCCTAGAGAAAACTTATATCGTTAGTAAAGACATATACGATCTTAATATGGATCCGTTCTCTTATATAGATATATATGGCAACTATGTTAAAATACCTGGTAACGTTAATACAGATGGTATAACCATAGACGATGAATATATGATAATAGAACCGTATACTGAATTTTTATTAAACGATAAAAATGAACTAGAGCCATGGGAAGGATCTGGTAGCGTTGATGATCCTAATAAGATCTACTTCACACCGTATAAATATGTCATTGACTATAAAGACACATATAGCATAAGAGCATATGACATCAATTCTCAAAAAGTACTATCTAACTACAATTTAAACTATAACCCTAATATAGACGATAGGATCGTTATATCGGATCTAGTCTTGTTAAAAACTTCATATGGCTATGAACTGCAAGTACATTTAGATCCTAACAGTTTAGTTAATATAGATAGAACATATCTAAAAGCAGAGTTAATATTATATAACCAAGATGGTTATAAGATTAACTTAACAGGTACATACAAAGAAACAGGTACTGGTCCATATCTTTCTATACCTATAGAGACCACTAAGTATATAGATAAAAACGATCTTATAGGTATAACGAACCCTATCAATACTACTGCTAGTACTATATTAATCAATAACGAACCTACTGGTACGTTGGTTATATATACTACTGATCCAAGCGTACCTAACCCTACTAGTATAGAATTAGTATATGATAAAGAACTAACAACCTACTTCTTAACAGAAGACGTGAGATTGAAGTTATACGATAGATTAGAATATCTGTATAGCAAGTATGTGCCAGACTATACTGCTAGGAAGTATAAAACATATGAAAAAGACGTGTATCTAAGATATACGGAAGACGTATATCTGACAGATGAGAACGGTATAGTTATAAAAGAAGTTGATACAGATGGAGACGGTGAGAATGATGATATAGAACTTACATTACTGCATAAGGCAGGAGATATCGTTCTAGACGAAGATGGTAATCCTATTATCCAACATAAAGCAGGGGATATAATGCTTGATGAAGACGGTAACCCTATCATAGATTACGTAAACGGCGTTATACATAACGTGTTTCTTTTACTTATACCATCTATATACAGAGATGTAACTAACGTTAACTACAAAGATTATATCGTTACTGGACTAACGTATCTGAATACAATGTTAACGATAGAATTAAAAGAATTTAACGATACGTTGCTAGAAAATACTAGGGTACTATTTAAACCTAGAGATAACTTACAAGATGTTAAGCTAGTAATATCTAACAGGATCTATAGTACTCCTAATCTAGTACGTCCAACGATTAACATATACGTAGATAGAGATATATCTAGTATAGACATAGTAACATTGTATAGAACTATTAACGTTAAACTACAAGAAGGGCTAAGACAATATAAACCGATAAGCGAAATAGAGAACAGTATCATAGGTTCGTTGTCAGATACGTTAGTATCTGTTAAAATAAATAACCTAGATAACGTGGGTGATATAGATTACAAAAACTATGATGAAGATAGCAGTAGGATCACAGTAGCTAAAAAACTATTTAAACTACCTGATAACACTACCGTTATAACATTAGATTATGAGATAAAAATAACTAAAATATAACAATAGTCATAGGGTAGTATCATCTACCCTATGACTACTAAATCTAACTCTATCAACGATCTATGCAAGTTCTCATTCTCTTCTAAATAGAACCATGTATTTTTATCAGTTACTAAGAAATCTAATAACTCCGTTTCAGTACCGAAACCATCTAATAAGTAACTTATTCTTCTTCTAAATATTTGGCCTGCGTAATCTCTAACTTCATTAACGTCAAATATAGCGGATGATGATTCATAGACTTTACTAGCTAATATATAACCAAATAATGAAACGGCCTGTCTTACTTTAATTATTTCTTCATCCGTAAAAGTGAATGGTAAATCTTTGTTATATACGAATTTAATCTTATTAACGAAATTAAAAGCTAATGCAGTCTCTACGAATTTCCTCTGTGGTTCGAGTAACTTACCAGACATGTTAGATAATTTAGCTAGTAACGAATTAAAATATCTCATGTTAGAAGTTAAAGTAGCGTTATATACTTTCTCGTTAAGTTTGTCGTCTTTTAATAACGGTATCATCTCAGTATTGTTTTTTACTATATAGAACATAGTCACTCCTTATTTAGTTATTTTTTCTAATTCTACATATAAGTCATTGTTCATCAGTTTGTTAATGATGTCTTTCTCGTCTAATTTAAATCTGTTAACGTACTCATTAATCCTTTTATATTGTGTAAGCAGATACTCTATCTCATTGATCTGTTCCATAATAAATGCTTTTGCTTTTTTATCATCCGTAGACCTAAGCTCTTTTATTAAAGCCATTTTAACATTATTAGCTTCTTTAACCAGGTTAACTTTATCGAACTGTAATCCTACGAACGTTCCTCTTATCGCTTTACCTACTATTAAAAATACTGTACCGTATATTAAGACCATGAATTCAATACCGATCAAAAACTGGACAAGCACGTATATATGGCTTACCGCTATAACTGTTGTAAGACTAGCTGCACCCATGTGCGTTATAAGAACAAGTGTTACAAATAATGCCATCAGGATAGTTAATGATACTAATATAACAGCTATGCACTTAACTGCAAAACCTATCACTGATACCGTTATCGTGCTTAGTTCATCTAACACGCGTAACGTTTTTAGATAAATACCTGAGAACCCTAACTTCTTGATGACTAATCTGTCTCTAATATAGATATCTATTAACCTTTCCTGTACTTTCTTAAAATCTTGAATATCTTTTGCCATTAAACCGATTGAGTCATCTTTATCCACAGCATCAGTGTTATAGTAATATTCTCCTAACATTCTCAAAAATCTTATATTAGCTATAATCACTTCAAGATTGTAAAAATAGTCATTGACGCCTCTAAGTACTAATGATACAAACATAGAAGGTTTCAGTTCTGATAGCACATCTTCGTTAATGACTACATCTAACCTACCTCCATTATCTAAACCTATCACTGTTAAGTTGTTCCTATCTACAACGGGTTCTTTAATATCTTTTAGTTTTTTCATAGTGAACTCTAAAAGTTTAACACCTTCTTTTCTAGCTACATCGATTAACTTAACAAGATCTATTCTGTTCTTAAGTACTTTTTCAGGTATGAATCCTGTTAATGTGTTAGGTAACGTCATCTTGTAGTATATTATCTTTCTACCAGGCGTATACGTTATTTTAATATTCATACCGAATCTCTTACTGAATAACTCTGAAATATACGTTAACTTATCGTTAACGGTCTTGATGACTTCTTTGCTCTTGACGTCATAACCGTCAGCTTTTAACATTGTTATATCGACATAAAGTTTATCTACGTTCTTCCCTATCTCTGTCATTAACGTATCCATAGATGTTCCTTTACCTGAAATTTCAGATAAAGGTTGGAAAATGGCTAAAATCCAATGGAATAACTACGTATTAAAAGATAAAGATCCTAATGAAATCATACGTAAAATAAACGTTAACGGTAAAGAATTAGAATTACCTAACCGTGACGTAGTTGATCTGCTAGATACAGATATACCTGTTACTATTATAGATAACGAAGACAAATTAAACATAAAAGGGCGGTTCACTAATAAAAACAACTTAGGATATACGCCAGTGTATACTTTTATAGAAAATAAGCATGATATAAAATACTACTTTAAGTACGACGACGAGTTAAGGAATAAATATCTGTACAAAGAGGTAGTATATGATATATATGGTAACAAAGTTTATGAAAAAATATTTAAAGACGATGATAACGTGTTGATGATAGCTAGATATGAACTAGTTAAGTCAAATATACCGTTCCATAAAGTGTTATTAACGGATGATTATATTCTAGACAGTGGTAAGTCGTATAAAGAAGTAGTGAATATGGATGAGTTAACTAAAGACGGTCTTAAGGTATCGTCTATGTTCCTTAATAATTTAAGAATAGTATCTAACATTCAGTTACCTATAGATCTAAATGGTAAGTATCTAGATTTCTACATAGATACGAACGATATAGGTAATGGATCCATAGACTTATACGTAGATAACGTTAAGATAACCACCTTAGATAAAACTACTAGTGATGATGTTATAACGTTAGACTACGATCCTACGAATAAGAAACTTAAACTGTATAAAAAACACGTACTATCAGATACTATAGATATATACACGGAACCTAAAGATCTAAGAATCATCTGGGTTGACGATGGCGTAAAAGAAAACATAAGTTATACTATAAAATGGATGGATTACTACGATAAAAATAAAACCATTTGACGTATAGGGGCGACTAATCGCCCCTATACGTGTGTTTCTTTGTACATGCTTCTAACAATATGTCTTTGAGATACGTGTTAATGTATTTATCTAATTTTTCTAACCCGTAAGGTAACGTTATCTCTATATCATAATCTATCTTATCTAACTCATAACGTAAACCGTTCTTGTTACATGATTCAAGTTCTGAATGCATAAAGATTTTTACAACAACATATTCGTCTAAGTACTTACCTATCTTACTTTCTAACATATACCTCATATCAGGTATAATAACTATATCAGGGTTATTCTCCTTAATAACATTCACTACTTTTTTTAGAAAGTAATATGGATCGCTTTTTCTTATGTTCTTAGCTATACTGATTAAATGTTCTCTTACCGTAGCAGGGGCGTTCACATTCTTGATATATATCTCTACATCCTGTCTCTTGTATTTATGCAGATCTGGTACTGGGATACCGGATAGTTCTGAGAGTTTCTCGTATAACGGTTGAGCGAATGAGATCTTTAACGTACTATACCCTTCGTTTTTGAATACGGTTATTAACTTATCAGCTAGCGTATCTTTACCACAGTTATCATAACTAGATATAAGTATAACGCATTTACATTTCTTCATTCTCATCTCCTTCTTCATACTTGTCTACATATTTCATATCTGGAGGATTGTATATGGATAACCCTGTCATAGTTAAGTAAAGCACGTTACAATTATCCTTAACTAATCTGTCAACGTCTATGATATTTCTAAGTTCTTCTGGTATACCTTTACTTTTTACGTTAACTAACGGCAGGATAAATGTCTTTATTTCGGTTTTACCATATTTCCTAACTATGTTTCTTAACTTGGTAGCGAATTCTTTATCTTGTGTTTTTAACCAGTCTTCAAAGTCTTTATTACTATTAATAGTAGTCGATATTTTAACGGCTAGATACGTAGGTTCTGGCGCTCTGCCATATTTATCTGCGAACACTTCTTCCCATACTAGATGGTTGAAATATGGAGTCTTACCTGGATTATCGCTATTCTTGTATGCGGTAAGTTCCTTTATCTTCATAAGTTTAAATATGTCCGTTTCTGATCTGTTAACTTTGTCGATGATAAATTTTTCTAAATCCCTAGTCCATGAGATGTATTTATCTAAACGTAGATTTTTATTATCAGATACGGTTGCTAATATATCTTTCATCATGTTTTCAGCTTCTTTTCTAACGTGAGGATGTATCTGAGATGCTATAAGGTTAACTCCTTTTTTCTCAAGATCTGGTTCTTTAAATACGTTACCTTCTTGTATACGTACCTGCGCATAATAATGTTTAGATGCATCAGTGTTAACGAATACATCCCAGAAGAACTCGTTCTTCATTTTCAATACGGAAGCAGTTCCAGGATCTATATTCATGTTGACGCCTAACGTTTTGATATAATGGTCTATAGCTTGCGTAGTGAATGTCATAACTATAGCAGTTACACCTATAGATGTAGGGTTGATATCGTAGCTACCTTGATACCAGTACGCCCAATCCTGATATGTAGCACAAGTACTATCAGTATCTGATAGTACTATAACCTTTCTAGTACTGTCTTTTATATACGCTATACTAGGTGGAAATATATTTGTAACGTAAAATGCTTGTATCAGATCTTTTAAATCAATAATATTGTCTAGAAACGTCTTACCTACTTTAGCTATCTTTTCTACTAAATCTAGAGGCATTTCATCTACAACTGGTTTTATACCCTTAGCGTCTTCTATTAACACATGCATAGCTAGGTTAAAAACCCATGATGGTAACGATGTAACTATGTCTTTAGCATTTTCGTTTAATTTTAAGTCATGTTTTAAAACCTTGTCGAATAACTCTCTAACGAATTTATCGTTATATCTTCTTAGATTGTAAAAACTGTTGATATACGTTATAGCTGCTTTACCTCTATAGTCTAACGATTTTAGATACTTGTATATCATTTGTTCGTATTTAGGAGCTCTCCAATACGGTTTTATATTCTCTATAACTATATTGTTCATTATTTCATCTACGGTAGGTATGTATAAATTGTACTTTTCTACTATATGACCTATAAGATCAAGATCAGACATCGATACTAATGCATTTAAATGCGCCATGGTTACATCAGGGTCTCTATAATGTCTATTATCTAATATCATGTACTCTGAAATAGCATTACCTATACCTGATACGCATCTAGTTATAGATGTTAAAGTATAATGCGCTGATGGATTATATAACACCGTACCAGGACTAGCATATGCACCAGACAATGAGTTATTAAAAATCTTTTTAGTAGACTGTATAACTTTATGATAATTAGACTTCTCTATATCACCTTCCATCTTGTATTTAAACATAAGTTTTTTATGTTCGTTCCTAGATTTAACGTTAGCGCTAATGAACTCACTATGTAATGATTTTTTCTTCTTAGGATTAAAATAAACAGTAAATGATGGTACCAGTATATCGTTACTTTGTTTTACATAATTTATATATCCCATAAGTGATGTAACGTTAGTAGTAACGTTCCCTTCAAGATCACGTTCTTTGAACTTAACTTTTGGATTACGTACCTTACCTTCCTTCTTAAGTTCAGATAACTTATTCCTTACTAACTCTTTTGCTTTGTCTATAGGCATATTTTTATACTTAGATACCAGATATGATGTTTGCTCTATGTAATCGTTAACAGGATCTATATGCGGTTTATACTCATGATTAGGTTTCTTAAATATTTCCTCTACGTTGAAATCCATATCGTCCTCCTATCTATAGTTCACAACATACTAGGACATAAAAAAATAAAAAGACAACAGTATAGGTAGAACTATCTACCTATACTAAAACAAGATTATCTTTGATAATTTTATCTAAGATTCTAATGGTTTCCTTAACGTTAATGATTCTCTTCTTACTCTCTATTATCTTTCTAAAGATCGACTTACTGTTAATACCTTCAGTTTCAACCATATATAAGATAGACATGAACGTAGGTCTATTTTCAACCATTGCTAACGCTAGTTCCTTACTATTAGTGCTATAAAATGTTCTAGATAATGATTGTATTAACATATCGCTATCTAATGCTTGTACTCTTCTATCGTCTATAACGGTTTTGATATTGTTAAGTAAGTCGCCTATAGTCTTACTTGGTAACTTGATCTCAGATAGCTTAGAAATGTAATTAGGAGTGTGTTCTCTTATATTACGTAAAAGCATGATAGGGATATGATCTAATACTGATCCGGTTACTCTATCCTCATCCATGAATCTATAATGCAAGTTAGTTATAGCTTTTAAAACTGGAAGTATCTCTTTGTTAAAAACTAATAAAGAGATAGTGTTAGATAGTACTTCAGAGAACATCATAGCTAACTGGTTATTGATGTTACTAAAACTATTAGGATCTTCTATTAATAACCCAGTGAATAACATCCTATATAAAAGCATTCTACCATTGTATCTATCCTGCAGAACATCTGAGATGTTAACTGTTTCTGTAGATACGTTGCTTTTAACCATATGTCTGAAATCACCTGCTATAACTGTACTATCTTTATACATAAAAAGAAATGGATGATAGAACGGTTGAATATCCTCATCTCTACAATAAACTCCAGTTAAACACATATATTTAACTTTATCGGTATCAGGCAACTCATAACTCATTGTGCTACCATGTTCTATATAAAGCTTCATGAGCTTCTTAGTTAAGTCCTCTGCTCTAATCGTAAACCCTAACGTACCGTCATATACGTTCAACATGTATTGCTCCTTGATAGTCTTATTAATTCAAACTATAAATCTAAGAAAAATAATGAAAAAAAGAAGGTGGGAGAGGACTAGAATAGTCCTCCTCCGAATCCGAAGCTTGGTTGTGTAACGTTAGGTCTAGTGAATCCTGTAGTACCGAAGTTGATACCTCTGATTCCACCTTCAGCATAAGCTTGGCTAATGAGTTGTAGGTCATTGTTAACCATAAAGTTGTGATCGATTGCAGCTTGTGTTCTTGGATTATACCCTGCTGCCATTGCAGCATTTACAAGCTCAGTTAAGAACACTCCATTAATAGGAATTCTAATTGCTTTTCCAGTTATGATTGCATTCGGAACGATTTGGTTAATAACTTCTATTTTTAGTCTTAATGGATCTTGACCTGATACGCTAGCAGGCACGTTGCTTAAGATCCAGTTATGGATGATTTGTGGATCTTTAGCATTCTCTACGATAAATGCTAGATCTATTTCTCTAACGTCTCTAACATTCCCTTCATTATCTACGAATTTACCTACTGGTACTATGATACCTTCGTTAGCAGCTACTTGTTTGGTAGCAATGCTTTTGCCCACCATAGCCTCTGCTGTTTTAACGATATAATCATTAGCTCTCTGAGCTAATGCTGGGTTGTCGTTCATCAAGTGTAGATATGCGAAAGGCGCTTCTTTATCAAATCCAGGTCCATATAGTTCTACTTCTAGAGATATAACTGGTTCAGCTTCAAACATTTTGCTAATAATCTCTACTACTTGTTGTTCTGTTAGTTTTCCAGATTTGAGATGTAGTTTTTCACCGAAGCCTTTTTTATTGTCCTCGATGTTAGTGATGAAGTTAAGTACTCCTACATCTCTGTTAACATTAAGTAGCATTTGCATAAGTTGATTTGGATTACCGAACACAGCGCTATTGATTAAACTCATTAACACCATGTCGGTTGTTTGTTTTAATCCATCCGTAGTATTGATAATAATGTTAGGTTTGATAGATCTTTTAATCATACCTGGTGCTAATGGTTTTTCTACTGGCAAATATTCCATATAACCAGTAGATGTTACTAGGTTAAACTCTTTATACTCTGTATTCAATCTTGCAGGGAATTGATTTTGGTTGTTATTAGGCGTGAACTTCAATGTCATCATGAAGTCTGATCTAATAACCTTACCAGTCTGATCTTTAGTAATACCTGCGATATGTGTGATATCTAATTTTGGAATATATGTTTTAAATCTGTTCACTAGACCTCTTATAGGTACAGGTCCTACAATACCAGCTACCTCAGCAGCTTTACTAATATTAATTTTTTGTACTAAACTAGCTATCTTACTAGCTGCTGTTTCTACATCAACATCGTCTGGAATAACTACGCCAGATGTACTTACTAATTTATCTACTTCAACATTCAATGCGCTTGTTAGAACCGCTTTAACTGCTTTGTCCATAATTTCGTCAAACGCGTCTGCTGGTACCAATACATAGAATTGATTTCTGATTCTAGCTTCTTCAACTATTTCTGCTACTGTTTTTGGTAATGGACCAGTAGCTGACAATAAAATAGTGTGATAGAACACTTTGTCAGATTTATTTGTTCTAGTTGCAAGTACCACTACGCTATATGCAATGTTGTACGGTGCTACGTTCTCTTTGTCAATTTTTAGTACTACATTCTCGAATTTAACATCTTTTTCAACGATTTCTTTCTTTACTCTTTCATTAAGAGTGTTGGCAAACTTTTCCAAATACTCACTGTTACTATCATTTTGGATAAATAAATCTAAACCTAAGATGTCGATTTCATTGTTCATATCTTTACCTCCAACTGTGTCTTCTTTAAAGATGTCTTCTACTCTAGCTTTGTTTTTAGCTGTGTTGTTCATTCTTTCGTCATGTAGTGCCATGTCTTACTCCTTTTCCTAGATTTTTTGCATCTTAATAATATACTACCGAATAAATTTCGGTTTAACGAAAGTACGTCATTAGCTGTCGACAACTAAACTTGTCCTACGATAACCGATACCACGACCTAAGACACGGATGTGTCTCGTCTTAATAATATAGGATCAAATATTTTTTAGATTTAAAAAGAATAAACGATCAAGATACCATTTCTGGTATCTTATGCACTACCATAACGGTAGTGCACGGGAGTACTCTCCCTATCCATTGCATGTTTGCTTTCTGTTTCATACTATACAGTGTAAATATTTTTTATTAAAATATAAAATTTTTATTCCATTGTTATCGATAACTATCATTCGGATCCGTTGAATAAACTATTTATAAAAAGGAGTAAGTTATGATCGATTTATTTCAGAACGTCAGAAGGCATAAAAGACCGTTGATACACGATCCTAAACTAGAACGTACCTTATACTTATTAGAAGGAGATATTTTTGAATTAGTAAGCTACTACTACACTACGAACAGATATGTTAAACGACCTAACATGTTGATAACGTTATTAGAAAATATGTATAATAACCCAGAAGACAAAGTAGAACAGATCTTAACAGAAAATGAAACTAATGTAAATTTTATCATTAAGGATCTAGGTATAACGTCTGAGATAGATGCCGGTAAAATTCATAAAGGGGTTATAACTAAAAACTATTACGAAATATTTGTTAAAACATCAGACGCTAACGTTATAACCATGGATAAAGATAATTACCTAACATTTAACCCCATAACTATTAAATACTTCGATATGGTATTAACAGAACCTATACATCCTAAAAACATAATTAACCCGTCATACGGCTACGATTACATAGTATATGAGATAGATCCAGTTATGCTTAACTTACAATACTACTTCTGGTGTAAAGAACAGATAGATCTTGATAAAGACATAGATCCAGGTAGATTTTTATACACTATAGCATTGCCAAACATGATAGACGATTTCTTTAATGGATCATTAGTACTTTTATATCTATCTGTTTTAGCTAATTACGATTATCCGTTATACGTAGTAGATAATCCTATAAATATACCTACTAGATTAAGAGATATTAAACAGGGCATCGGTAATGTGATGGAAAAATACCAGCATAGTGATAACTACAGATACGAAGAACTACTAGATAACATGCGTTTAATGAACGGTAACGGTTCTACGTTTTTAGAAGATAAAGTTAAGATCTATAACAGTTATAATACATGGACATTCTGGTTAAAATACATAGACGTAATAGAGTTCCTATTAACTACCTCTACACATAGAACCTTATCTATGAATAAAGATACTATAGAACAGCTTAAAAAAGACATTAAATACAGTCTTAATAATAAACACTTAGATAAAATCAAACATCCTATACTAGGCAAATTAGAAGAAAGATTAGAAAACATCTACAAGGAGTATTAAATGCATCCATTCGACAAAGCACTACGTAACATATACAGAATACCTAAAGAGATATTGAACCTTGTATTCATGTCTAAGATATCAGTATTGCCTAACGTAACTACTACGTTAGACGACCAGATCATAAGGTTGGTTATAAAAGGCATCGTAATGAAAGACATTAACCTTATAAGAGGTATGTCGTTCACTATAGACGTGTCAAAATGCGATCAATGGGTGGTAGACTATAACCCTACGGCTAAATACTTAATGATAGAGGTACCATACAGTTTAACTAATAATAAAGAAATACTAACACCATTAAGTTTAACATATAACCCTATATATAACGTTACTACCGATCTAACATTCCCTAGTAACGGATTATTAAGAGCCGCTGAGACTGGTATAAACAACATAGATACTAATGTAGGCGGTATACATACTACTAATTTGGAATTAGTAGGACCTAACACGATACTAGTACATGAGAACATATATTCAGCAGTAGGCGGGTATATGAGAGTTGTCGTAGAGAATGATGATGAACTAAGGAACTTAAAACCACAGGCTCATTTAGTCTTCGCTGAGTTATGTGAATGGGCTTGTAAAGGATATATACATACCAAACTAGTAGTAGAGCTAGATAAAGGATTCATATATGGAGGACATGAGTTAAATAAGGTCATGGATATAGTTGAAAGCTATGCAGATGCATGGGAAAGATATGACGAACTACTAAAAGAAAAATGGGCTAAAGTAGCCTTCATGAATGATAGTGAATCATATAGCAGGTATATATCTATGTTGGTTAATCCAGTACTGTAAGAAAATAAAAAAAACGTAGTAGACGACTGTGTATCGTCTACTACACATTATTTTCTTTATATGTAACAACTGCTTTTTCGTTTACTTCTAGGATTTTGGATTTGATAAAGTCATTAATTTTCTTCTCTCTCATCGTTACATCAGATCTACTGAACGACGTGTGTATGAAGATCCTGACGTCTCTAAGATCTTCTCTCAAATTTTCTCCTAACCATTTTTCTATTTCTTCCTCTTCTCTAGTTAAAGGTATTACTCTACTGCCGTCGTTTTTAAATAAAGCATACGGTATGATACCTGATCCGATATTAACATATACACCAGGCATATTACCTCTAATATCTGTATCGATCATTACGCTATCTACATCCACTTTCACCTCTTTCATAGGCGCTCCTTCTTTGGTATTATCGAGTGTTATCCTAACACTCTTATACCGTTCCTATCTCGCCTCAGTCTCTTATTCTTGCGTTTTTCTATGGACATGATACGATTCATTAACCTCTTATAAGCATATCGACATACAGTGTTAGGAACGGTTAATAGTTCTAACTTTTTACCAGTACTAGTTACTATCTTCTCAGATATCTTTCTAGAAGCACTAAAAAGGAGAGACTCGTCTATGTTGTTTAAAATATGTCTTACACCCGTGTATTTATTCTTAAGAACCCATTTGTTATTAAAGACACGGGTTTTAACGTTCAAATGGTAGAAATTAATGCTATAAACATCATTGATCTCATATCTTGTGTAACGTATGATAACCATGGCCGCTCCTGTAACATTGATATGTCTTATAAACGGAGTAATTCTCCTATCTTTTTAAGTATCGTAAGTATCTCCTCTCTTTTTATCATAACCGCTTTGTTATGGATGACTAATTGAGAATAATGTTTGTCAGAGTAAGGTAATTTTAATACCGTATTAATTATCGTTAAATTGCCTTTATCAGAAACTACTGTCAACACTGTATCCGTTACACCAGTAGTATTCAACGAAGACCCTTCATCCAGCTCAGTATTTCTACTCCATCTATCTAGCGTATTTAATACGTAATCGGTTACTGAAGAACGTAATCTATCTAGAGAGTCAACTAGTTTAGTAACAGATATATCAGATATGCTACGTACTTCACCGTCGTTATAACGGTAATATATCTTATCCTCATTTATAGTAATATCTAATTCAGTATCATCTATCTTATAAGTACCGTATAGCATCTGAAATTCGTCGTTATAACGTTCTACTATCTTACATTTACCGATATTATCTATGCATTTTTCTAGATGGTAATATATTCCTGCTGCTTCTACGCCATCTGTGAGTATATAATCCGGTATGTTAGAAAGCATTTCATCGATCAACGTTGCTACTGTCGGATGAACGCTGATCACTGTTTCTATAACGCCTTCATCCGTGATTACAGATGCCTTCATGATTCTTTTTTCCGTATCGTCTACATTCTCTATTACGATTTCTTTAAACTCGAAATAACTGGATGTAACCTTATGATCACTTAACAAAAACTCTATAACATCTTTCATAGCTTTAACTAGCTCATGCGCTATGCGTACAAGAGAGATCGTGCTTTTTTCGTTATATACTGGTATCTTTTCATCATCTGCATACCTTATCTCTACACGCGCGTTATCAGTACTTACTTTGTTAATCGTTATATACCCGTCTGACATAGTTAAAATTAACGCATCGTCTTCTATGTTAAAGACTATTTTTGTTACCATAACTCCCTCCTTCGTTTAATCTGCTATACAAGTTAATGACATGTAGGTAAATATATATTAAAGATAAAAAGACACACAGTCAGTAATATCACTGACTGTGTGTTCTTAACGATGTCCTATCAGTACCATACAAATAACATAAGATACTTCTTACCACTTTTTAAGTAGTCGTTCAATACTTCTCGCAATACAGTAAGTCTCTCCAAATAGTAGTCGTTATATCCGATGTCTCCAAAGAAGAACCCGTCTAACGTAGGTACGGTTTTCTTACAAGTATCTATATCTCCTGCCTTATACGCCTCTATGGCTTTCTCAACATCTTGTAACAATCTCACTACCGTATCTTTTTCTAGATATATGTTAATGTTGTTCTCCATGTTATACATATCATGTTCCATCAACCATCCTAACAACATGTTATACTTACGTAAATTATAACGTGGTTCACCTGTTAACTCCGTCTCTCTATCAGTTAGCTCCATCTTTCTCATTTCTAACTCTCTCAATCTCTCTTTTAACTTACTTATCTCTTCATCTTTAGCTAATTCTTCACCTCTCTTAACCAGTATATCAACTACATCTCTACCTTCACGATCACACTCGTTCAATATCGGTCTATACACGCACATCAACATCTTAGCATACGTTCTTATATCCATCTCTTTATCATTACCGTAGGTTAAGTCATATAGTACAATATCAACCAGCTTAGACGCTATCCCGATCTCACATCTCTCAACTTCTTCCCCTTTTAACTCTTTCACTTTTTCACATATCTCTCTGATCGCATCTTTATATTTATCACCAACTAACTCTATCATCTTTTCTAATACATCGTCTATCTCATTACTTACACTCATCAACTTCCCTTCTATCTCCTCTATCTTATCTTTCTCATTAACAAAAAATGTTACTATATCTAATCCCATCTTACCCTCCTTATTCTGTTTTATTTTCATCTTCTAATAATCCAACATATAACGCTCTACTTAACGACGCTACAACCATGTTCCTAGGTACTGGTTTTTTACTCATGTCTAACATATATACATCTATACCGTTACCATACTGTAACATGCACATCATCTCAGGATGTGCAATATCCATAGACGCTAACATACCTACCAACTTCATAAGTCTATAATCATCTACCTCAGCTTCAACATGCATGGTAACATAACTAATTTTCAACATCCTATCCTTATCTATAGCTATACCGTTATCTACTAACACGGTTCCCTCCTCACATCTTACACCCTCCTTACCTTCCATCCTTATATCCATATATGTATCCCTCTTACTATCGAACCAGTCCTTATGTTTATCATACGTCTCCTCGATCACTTCTTTAACCACATCAGTAACTCCTTCCTTAATCCCATACATCACGTCTAGTATATACGTATAATTATACCATCTACGATTCCTATCACTTACACCTAATAACTTCAAATCACTCTTAATATCTTCATATACAGGTTTTATGATCTCATCATACGTTAAGTTAACCACATCCATCTCATCCCTCCTTCTTTTATCTAAAGTTCATCGATAACCTACCGATCTCTTCTTAATAATATATACCCACAATATCTTCTAAACACATATCTTAAAAAATGGAACAATGTACTAGGCTGGTATGATAGTAAATAAACAGTTCTTAGCAACATGATATGTTCATTTAGTTCAATCTGCTAGTAGAAAAAAAATACTACTGTTAGATTATCTCGTACTATACCAGTCTGACATGGTAATAACGTGTTAAATGTAACATACTGTTAGTGGGTTAGTATGGGATATATGATATGTTTTATTTTTTATATCCTCTTCGTAAAGATCCGTCCCGACGCCCTCCACCGCCCCGACCGTCATCCTCCCCCCAAGGCTAAAAGCAAAAATGATAGATATGTACGACAATGAACCATGCACTGCAATAATCTAATTACCATCCTTAACCTTACTATCTAATTCATCCTTTATCTCGTTAAAAATTTTAATTATAGGTTCTATTTCATCTTTCAACAAGTGTTTTAAGACATATTCTTTCGTATTGTCAAGATTTTCAATACCTAAACAGTACAATATAGCAATATCTTTAAGCATTGAATATTTTAGATATTGTCTGGTATTTTTATTAAGACTTTTTCTTGGCTTAGGTTTAACCTCAATAGCAGCTTTAATATAACCATCATGCACGATAACTAAGTCTGCCCTAGAATTACCGATCTTATATTCTGGATATACTTCTACACCTGAGTTTTTTAACTGTCTATAAAGTTCAAATTGTACATACGCTTCGTTCATAGCCTTCTTCTTATCGAACTTAATCCCTTTTGATACATCTGGACGTGTTATACAAATATCGTCTATCGTAATCTTTCGTTTATTCTTTTTAGATTTTGATCTATTTAACCTATTTTAATAGTCTTTGATATTTCTTTCTCCATGAGATTTTCTTACCCATAACAACCTCCTTATTTTGTATTTGTTTTACCATATGAGTAATATATAAACGTGATCTTTTAAAACATGTTATAAAACATTGAATTGAACTAACACCCTGTATAAGGACAATAGAGATGGAAAGATTTAAACACATATCATACACGTATAGTAACAGGACTAAAAGATATACTATCTACACTGTAGGAGTTAAGAAGTTGTTATCTAAACTATCTAAGAGGTATGGTAAATCTCTTATATCTTCTATAACTGCTAAAGTTAAAGATGCTAGCTTTGAGATATATGAGTTCTTTTTGCTAGAATTAGAGTATATGTTAAAACAGTTCAAGAGTGATGAAGACGCTATTAACGATCTTATACCTGTATTACCTCTAGTTAACGATCTTATAGAGTTCATAGATACTAAAACATGGGTTAGAGAGAGATACGAACCTATAACTGAGAAGCTAGATCTATCATATGTTAAGACGGTTATGAGATATGAACCGTTACCACACCAGTTAAAGGTATTTGAAAAATATGAACGTGTTAAGCATATGGCTAACTTAAGAGGGTTCTTAATGGACGTAGCAGCTGGAGGAGGTAAAACATATACGTCTCTAGCACTAGGAGAAGCACTACATTATAACACCATTGTTATTATAGCGCCTAGGCAAGTATTACATCGTGTATGGGAAGAGTCTTTAAGAGGCGATAAAGAAAGATTATATAAACAGAAGCAATCAGTATGTATGCTAGGTACTAAAGATAAAGAATACCATGGAGAAAGGTTTATAGTATTCCATTATGAATACTTAGATAAGATAGTTAAGAACGATAAGTTACTTAAACAATTAAAACGTAAGAAACCATACCTTATAGTAGATGAGTTCCATAACTTTAACGAGATCAAATCTAAACGTACTAATAACCTGTTAGATTTTGTTAATAGGATAGATTTTAAAGATATAAGTCTATTAACAGGTACGCCTATTAAGATGTCTACTAAAGAACTTGTACCTATGTTATATATCTTAGATAAGAAATTCCCTCCTGTAGTAGATACGTTCATTAAGATCTATAGTAGCGTTAACATATATAACCAAGAACTATTACAGTATAGGTTTGGTTTATATAGAGAACGTGTGGAAAAAGATCAAAAAGGATTACCTAAACTTCATATAGACGAATACCGTGTTAAAATACCTGATCCAACGCCTTACCTTCTATCTACTATAAAAGAAGAGGTTGAACTCTATAAGGTTAAAAGACTTAACGAAATACTCAATAACTTTACTAAATACGAAGATAAGTTCTTGTACCTGGTGAACTTAGCTAAGACAAGATATCTATCTGAAACTGATAAGCCTAGAGAAGTGGTTGATAAAATGTATAACGATTTTATTAATGATTGTGTTAAATTAAGACAGATAGTAGACGAAGGTAAACTAAGGAAACATCTATCCCTCTTGTATAAGGTTAAAGGATTTGAAGAAGATTACATATTACCATATCTGACTAATGATGAAAAGAAAGAATACAAAGAAGTAGCGCCTATATTTAAATATCCTAAGTTTAAAGTCATGGGTGAAGCGTTAGGCAAAATCATACTCGGTAAACGTATACAATGTTATAACGAACTAGCTAAATATACTCCATATGAGAGATTTATAGAGATGACTGATAAGAAAACGTTGATATTTAGCAACTATGTATCCGTATGCGATACGGCAGTACGTACTTTAAAAAAGAAAAAATACAACCCTATAGGAGTATATGGCGACAGTACTAACGATCTTACTAAAATAGTTAAGAGGTTCTTTGAAGATCCTAACGCCAACCCGTTAGTAGCTACGTATAAGTCATTATCTACTGGGGTACCATTAATAGTAGCTAACGTTATGTTAGCATTAGATTTACCATTTAGGATGTATATATTTGATCAAGCAGTAGCTAGATTACATCGTATAGGGCAGGATAAACCTGTATATGTATTTCTAATAAGGTTAGATAGTGGTGATGAGTTTAACATAACTGATAGAGATCTTTTTATCCTAAATATGTCACAGATGAACGTAGAACTTATAACTAACGTAAAATTCCCTTACACCGTACCTACTATAACTAAAGAAGAACCAGATAGTGAAGAAGATGTTGATATCGTTAAAGAAGAGGTAAGCGAGATAGCATTAGACTATGCTAGTAAGTATGATTTCGGTATCTTATCTACGTTAAAAGATTTCTTATTTAGAACGTTGATGACTGGTATAAAAATAAAAATATGAGAACTAGGGATAGGTTATTCTATCCCTAGTTCTTTTATCATAGGTTCAGTTCTTCTATCTAGTAGAAAGATCCTATTGCCTTTGTACAATATCAACTGTTCTGATTCCTCTTCTACACTTATCCTAGATGCATCCATCCATTCATTTTTGATCAGTGGATTCTCTACCAACCCAGTATGAGTTTCCACTATCTTTGCTTTTATCTGTGGTACTACTAGGTAACTAACGTTATCTCTTGTATATAAACTTTCTATTTCATCTATTAACTCTTGATCTAGATCTAACCATCTTTTCCACTTGAATTTTAATACCTTACCTATAGGTTCTTTTTTCTTTTCTATCAGATACAATTCTAAATCATCTACATCTGTTATGTAATCATCGATATATACGCCATATGGTTTCATTAACATGTTGATAATCTTAGTCATAGATTTAGATACGTCTGTTCTTACATCCTCTGGTAACGTATCTTTTATCCTTGGTAGTATCTCTTCAAAATCTAGATATTCATGTAGTGTTACCAGTTTTCCTTTCTCAACTCTCTTAACAGGTATAAGATCAACTACTATCCCAGTATTTTCTTTATCGTTTATTTCACCATTGATAATACAAGATTTAATATCCGTATATAAACCGTTTAAAGATAGTCCTACTGTTAACATAGTTACCTCCTTAAATTTTTCTAATAACGTATTTAAATGTTTTGTTAGCATAGTTCACGATCATGAATAATCTTTCTTTACCGGCATCATATACCGGTGGTAATACTATAGGATCCTCGCATTTGAACTCTTTTGCTATTTCTGGATCATAAGGTATCTCATCTACTGTTTTAGTAGACGTATTTACATTCGTATCCATAGGTTCGTTTTTCTGTGTTCCAGTAGTTTCTAAAAAACTACTACTAAAACCTGTTGTTGTAGTAGTTGTTCTTGGAGCAGAAACATTCCATCCACTTGCACCGAACCCAGTATTAGTTAAACCGTTAGGCACGAAACCGTTTGAACCAAAACCAGAAGCACCGAATCCAGTACCACCAAATCCTCCAAAACTACTCGAACTAACTTTACTTTTAGCCTGTTGTAGTAGATTCTCTATGAATTTACCAGCTTGTACTATACCGTTCTGTATATTGATATTACCATTAGCCTGCGTGTATAGTTGCTGTAGCATATTCATTATCTGGTTCAACCCTTGTATCTGAGTATTTACGTCTTTTCCAGATAGCCCAGCTAGCGCGTTATATAGGTCCATAAGATAATTCTGTGGTACGCCTAGCTGTGCTAGTTGTTCTAAATACTTCTTCCAGTTATCCAGTACAGGATTAGGTCTTTGATAACCCATACCTGCTTGATTGATGTTGTTGAAACCTCCTCCGAACATAGTATCTCCTTTTTCTTAGTGGTTTGACATCTTAATAATATACCGATAGATTATTTTACGATTAATACACAATATCAGTTATGTCTACGTAGCCTTTACTTTCATCTTTTTTATATACGTAGACTTCATTATCTAGAGTATACACTCCAACGTAATCATATTCTTCAGGCATCTCTTCGTACGGGCCTTCTTTGTAGTCCTCTATACTTGAGGATCTTTTGTATTCTATTTTCTTTACGTTACTTAACGGTAAGACTATATTAGCATCTGATTCTATAGGTTCGATATGGACCCATGATCCATTCACGTCTATAGATCTTACTTTAATTACATTAATCATGGCGACTCCTTTCTGTTTGTTTTCTACACACGTCTTAATAATATAAACTTAAAAAAAGATTGAAACCACAGATAGGATTGTCCTATCTGTGGACTTTTACTCTTCAGGTAGTTTAGGTTCAGCAGGTCCTTCTTCTTCAGTTTCATTGCTCTCGGTTTCATTATTATTTTCTTCGTTTGTCTCTTCATTTTTCGTTTCTTCGTTCTCTGTTTCTTCATTTTCAATTTCTTCTTCCTCTTCAGCTTCACTAGTTGCTTTCTCTATAGCTTCATCGCTTTTATTTTTAAACTTAGTCATTTCTTTTAAGAACGGTATCAGTGATTTTTCTATACTCTCTATATAAGCTTTAAATTCATCCATTATACTATTCAATGGTTTACCGGTATCATCTATGCTGAATACTTCTACTAGCTCTGTCATATAGTTATGTTCTATCAACCACTTCTTGAGTATGATAGCTTTTACAGTATTTTTAACCACTTGTTCAGCTTTATCTCCTAACTCACCTACTAATTCATCTGGCATTATATCCGTAGTAATGAATGTATCTAACAGATCTTCTAACTTAGTTTTGAAGTCATCGAACTTGTCAGCTATGTTATCATTTTCATTAACTACCGGTTCAGGTAGTTTAACATTTAATTTTCTAATAACTTTCTCTCTTATATATAGGATAAAATCATCATCGTTTAGACTAAGTATCTTGTCTTTTATTTCTTTGTTCTTGATATTAGCTCTTATATACTTCTTAATATCAGACATGTTAGCTTTTATAGTCGCATTTATCTCATCTATTAATTCCTGATCTAGCTTAATGATCTTTTTGTAGTAATCTGTGAAGTGTTTATTAAATACAGCTTGATAGGCTAGTATCTTTCTTGTAAACAATATGTTGTTAGTAACTATAGTAGTAGCAAACTCAGGGTTAAATCCTTCATCTACCAACTCAGGTGGTATTCCTAATGCTTTATATATTAGCTTATCTATTTTCTCTTTTACATCACTATCGATCTGTTTTATCTCTAAAGACGTTTCTTGTATATCTATTTTAACGTCAGGTAGTTGAGGATGATTAAAGTCAAATACGAATCCTACTTTATGCACCCAGTCAGCGATATCGTCTACTTTCATTAACCCTACAGGCATAGTTAATTGCCTGCTTTTCATAACTTCAGATATTATTTTTTCCATAGTTGCTTCTGGGTTAATATCTGATTCATCCATAGTAACTGATACTCTGGTCTGAGGTATGGATGACTTAATGAATGACATAAGTTCTACGAATAATATCATAGCTTTCATAGACGCTAATAAACTTATTTTTTCTAATAACGGTAATCCTACTCCATTTTTCCTATAATGTATAGCAAAATATTGTAGGTAGTTATTAGGTACGAATAACACTTTAACTTTCTTATCCTTTAATATCATGTCTAACGCTATATCTAATATACGTGCATTTTTACTATCACCTACTTCAGCTACAACATCTAATCCAGTTTTCTTTAATGATTTTTTAAGGTTCTCTAGAACTAACACGTTTTTAATATCTTCTAGTTCTTTAATAACAGGAGGCTCTTTAGTAAGTCCTTGAATCAGTTTTTTAGCTTTAGTTATGATCTTATCTATAGATGACTGATTTTTGTTCTCTATGAAGTCTTTGATAGGACCAGTGATCTGTTGTCTATTTAACGGCCTGCCTATAGCATCTAGGAAAATGAAATATCCATAATGATTAGACGGATCGTTTTTATCTATAACTGGTAAAACCGATTCAACAGGTAATTTCTTAATAATCGGTTTTTTACTAACTTCTTCTTGATCTAATATAGCCAGTACATCTGTTTTCTTATCGTCTATAACTGAAAAAGCAGATTCATATCCAGCTGCAAAAATATCTTTATAGTATTCATCGGCTAATACTATACCAGGGTTATCTGTGATCTCCATGAACGGAGTTTTAACGTTTAAAGTAACAGGCGGTATACTATTTACAAATGATTCAAATCCTTTTACCATATTCTTGTATTTACTATCTAACATCTTCTCTACAACCGTAGCAGGGAATATAAGCTCTATATACGCTCCTTTAGTAAACAATGCTTCTTCTATTATCGTTTTAAGTTTATCGTTTATTTGGTAATGTTCGTTAATATGTTTTCTTATCTTATCGGATATTATTAACTTAACGCTACTTGGTAACTGTATATCATCGAACGTTACGTTAAGGTTAGGTACTAACATATCATTAGGAGATAAGATAGAACTTACTATCATCTCTACCGTAAGTTTTATATCAGGTAACAGATCGTAGATGCTATCTACCAACTCTAATCTATTACGAACAAAATTAACACTCGATATGATTTTCTCTATATCTATGTTATACGTTTTGTTATTTACCTTTTCTTCTAGAAAATTGACCATCCTTTTATATAGCTGGTCATAATTTAAAGGCATCCTCATTTTCGCCATAGTAACTCCTTGAAATTTTTAATCACTTGAAAAATAGGGCTCTTAAAAGGATTTAATATGGTTAATGAAATACGTTTTTTAAAAAGTACCGTTATATATATGGAGGATTTAGTTAAGGTTATTGAGTATAATATATATAAAGCAACTGGTAAATTAGCAAATAAAAGAGAAGAAACCAAATTCTGGTTGAACATACAGGGTCTAAAGCATCCATTAGACCCTGACGTTATTGTATTAAGTCCTGATACTGGCGAGTATATTAACTTAACGAAAGATACTATTAAAGAACACCCTATATTAGAGTCTAAATTAAGAGAATTCGGTACTGATTACGATAACTTGGTTAAACAATATCCTAGTATGTCCGTATACATTAAAGGTATACTCAATCCTATAAAAGATATTAACATAGATCCTAAGGACGGTGACGTACTAATATACGAAAAGACACTATTGACAGATGACATAGAGATATACTTATATCATATATCCAGGTTAGCTAGAAAGATCATCAACAGCAGATATATCAGATATTATAACATAGATCCTGGATATATCTCTAGCTTCTATGCTACTATGTATAGTTATATAGTCAAAATGTTACCAGTTGTTAAAGTAGGTTATAACCTAACATCAGAGGCATTTAAAGATCAGATAGACTTATATTTCAAATCCTACAAGAACATGGATATTTTTGATTATGATTTCATAACTAAAGAAAATATCATATGGTTATACGGAGAACTTAAGAGCATAGTAAAATCTAACGCTAACAATGAAGCATTCAAAAAGATCTTAGAGAACATATACGACAACAACAATATACCTATCTATAATCTAGAGTACTACAAGAAGACTCCTAAGCTTATAAAAGAAAACATAGATGATCCTAAAAAGAATACGTATGATTACAGTTATTTATTCAAAAAGAACAAAGTAACTAGATCCGGTAATGAAATAGCATATAACTATGACCTGAACGACGTTATAAGTGAAGAGAAAACATCAGGGTACATCAAAGATGAGTTAACTAGTTTAGAACTCGATAAGTATGACGATATACTTAGAAAACAATACAACTCTAAGACCAAAAACTTTTCATTCGTACTTAATAACAACATAGATCTAACTAACAAAGTATCCCCTCTTATGTTAAACAAAGTAGGACTTAACGGTATAGACGTAGTTCTACCATATGTAGTTATTTATCTATTAGGCAATCTTAAAACTAACATCAATGTCTTATATACGAATCCTAATAGCGGTAAAGTCTATACGCTTAACAATAAAGACGTATTAGTACTTACTACTTACCTGTTGCTTAAATCTATAGGTAAATACGATAATACCAAATCCGTGAAGTTCGATAACTTATTAGTACTTAACGATAACGTTGACATCGAGAAATTAATCAGTAACAACATATATGGTAAATTTGTTAAAGATATTATAAAAGATATTTACGATACGCTACCATTCGACATGACCATAACCAAAGGCAATGACCTTGTAACGTATTATCAAAGATTTACGAATGGTTTAGGTAAGATTGTTTTCTATATTGCTAATGCAAGTGATCCTATATTATCTTCAGTAATAAGAGATTTAGCGTTTAAGTTGTTTAAACAAGGTACCGTTGATATCACATTAGACGTTAGTTTAGAAGAATATATATATAACAACATAGATAGATATTTCGCGTTTAACACGTTAAACTATGTATCAGACCTAGAGAGCCTTCTACACCAAACTACCGGTATAAACATTAACTATTTAAAACAGATCATAAAGAGAGCTAAAAAGTATATAGAGTTCATAGATAAGTTTAGAAGCTACACTATTAAATTTACCTATAGCTTCTTTAACAAGGATGCGTTATTCGTAGACTATCGTACTCCTGAAGTAGGTAAACATATTTTCATGTATGGTAACATTAACTCTGCTTGGTATAAGAGGTTCTATAAACTCTACATAGATCTTAAAACATACCTGTCTACCTTGGTAGATAGACTATATACATTAATACCAGAACAACCGTATAACATACTAACTAAAAACGTAGAGCTAGAAGCTTTAACAAATATAATCAACACGTATGTATTAGTATCTGAATACAGAGTACCTAATCTATACAAACCTAAGTTACGTGAATTAACTTCATTACCAGGTTATCTATCGTCCAACCTTACTGAAGATATACGCGTTTATACTAGAGACGAAGAATTAGTAACTGATCCTAACTATGTCATCGATAGTAACGTATATGTAACTAAAGAAGGTATACCTGTACCTTATAAAACAAAACTAGTTAACGCTGCTATATCCGATATATTAGAAACGATAACCAAGATTAACGTAAGCGATGTAAAATTAAAAACTGAACTTAGTAAATTAGTATCGTTATTAGAAGAAATAAGATCAGATAACGTCGTAGTTAACTATGAAGCGGTTTATAACAAAATACGAGCTATATTAAACGGTTTGGATATAAATGAAGATCTAACTTCTAGCAATAGTAACGTCACAGATGCTAGTGATAACGATGTAAAACTAGAAGAAGATACTTTAAATACTGAGTTATTCGAACCAGTTATCTATGTAACTGAAACAAAATAACTACCATAGGAGAACTGTCTCCTATGGTAGAGTGTTTTTAAGATGCATACCGTTAAGATATGCTTTTAACGTCTTAGTAGATAATACCCCCTGTGCGTATTTACTAACAAGTTCTTGTGTTACAGTACCTGTTTTAGTTAGACCGGTTAATAACACTCTCATAGCTGCTATATCGCCTCCTCTATCCCTCACTAGTTCTATAATCGATTCATTCATACCCATACCTACTAACATCTGTAACTCAGGAAATGAAAGTTTGTTAGCAGTAGATTCGTCTTTAGGCTGTCCAGTTAACATATCTATCTTTTTAGCATTAAGCGATACGGTTAACCCTTTTTCAATCGTTTGTTTAGTACGTCTAAATGGTAGATCCATTATTAAGAATTTTTCTTTAGTAGTATATTTAGGTAACGTAGATGTAGGACCTATAGTTATCTTTTGGAAGAAATCATAATTGAACCATTTTTTAGCTAGTTTAAGATTTTTCTCTACTTTTATATTAACAGGTATAGCATCTTTATCTGGAGGCACTATAACCTGTAATATCATGCCGTTCTTAAGTTTCTCCATGAACTTATCGAATTCTTTATCAGACATCTTATCGAACATGTCTTTATACAACTTAACATTGAATTCAGTACCTGTAAGTTCTTTCATAAAGTCGAGTATAATCTTTTCAACTTGTTTTCTTTTCTTGTTCATAACACATCCTTTATAGACTAGGTTCAGTCAAAAATAAAATAAAAAAATAAATAGGGAAAGAAGGGTTATGAACGTCTTCTATAGTTGCCTGTCTTCTTTTCTTTCATTTCTAATATGTTTTTGATTCTCCAAGGAATATCCATATTACTTCCTTACTCTATGTAAATAAAATAGTATAACTAAAATAGTATAACGGAACCTGTACATTCAGGTTCCGTTCTTCTTTTCACATCTTGACAATATATAAATAAAATAAATGGATGTATAGACACTAATATCCACACGTAACCTTAGTAAGGTAATATAACGTAATAGTTGTCAGGTTCTGTTTTACCTGCGTAATCTATGTTAAATTTAGTTAATCTGTCAGGCGTTATAGTGTAAGTATGCAGTGGTGAGTTTATAACGTATCTAGGTATTTCTATAACTACATTATAGTTAGTTTTAACATATATAGCATTACTGGTACCACTGTTTACTCTAAAGTTAGCTGTGTATTTAGACATAAGACCATAGAACGAACATATTCTTATATTAACGTTTTTAAACGATTCAGTGTTAGGAACTGGTAAATTCTTTATAGGGTTTACGTCTAATATTAACGATAATCCATGTGATGCATCTTTATTATTAACGCCTAAGCCAAAATACCCTATACTTTTATATACGTGTTTGCATGTACTAGGATCTACTACGTCAGGATTAACGGTTACGAAATAGGAGCCATTAATAGGGTTGTAATAAATACAAGATGGTATTCTATTTAAAGGATGTATGAAATTACATATGAATGTACATTCTACTTCGTTATTATCGTCGTCTAACAATATATATTTGTTATTAGGTGTTTCGATAAAAGTGGTCTCCAACAACATTTCAGTAGCTCGTAATATCGTATCACTGATAGTAAAAAACGGAGTAGCTCCTTGAAATAACGTCTCTATATATACATTGTTATTATCAATGCTTCTTATATATCCTTTGTAATTCATTTTTCCTCCTTATCTACATAATCAAATATTTCATTGTTCACTAGAAGTGGTATGGTATACTTTCTTAAATTAACTAACCATTCCTCTACTGTAACGTCCATAGGTAAATATTTTAATACAGGCATGATGTTAAACTTATCGTTCTCTCTTTTTTTCTTATATAGCAGCTTACTTATAGCGATATTGATAAGAGGTACTTGTACCTCTGGTCTCATTTTCTGTAATCCTGGATATTCACGTAGCAGATATTTTAACATATTTTTAGCTTGTTGTTCAGAGTAGAGTTTCATATAGTTATAGATCATAACTAACGGGTTGTATTCATGTTCAGTGTTATTGTCATTAATGAGTTTATCAGCTGTCTCCATCATCTTTTCATAAACTTCATCATAGTCCTTGATTACTTCTTCCATATTTACCTCTAAGCTATTTTTTACCGGTTTTACTTCCATTATCAACTCCTTCAAAATGTTCTATGTATTCTTTCTTAGGTAATTTAGTTTTCTCATCCATCCAGTAAGGCGTGTATAATCCTTTTCTCATTCTTAGTATGTCTAACGTTGATAAGAATGGTGTTATTTTTTTGCTATAATTATCTATAGTCCACCATCCTCTTGTCTGTAATAAGATATTCCAATCATATCCTAGTTTCTTAATGTCTTCGTATAGCTCCGTAGGAGTACAGTATAGATCTTTATATTGTGGAAAGAAGACCATTAACTGTTTAAGCTCTGCTAATATGTTAACCGCTCTTCTTAGTTTTTTATCTTCTTTTAACTTCCTTCTAACGGTTGTTCTAGATAGCTTAATATCAGGCATAAGTTCTATCCAGTATGATCTAGGATTACCCCCTATACCGAATTTGTTAGTTTTAAGATAATGGAATTCTGTAAGTTCAGGTATAACTCCTTCTCTTTGACTTACCACTAGTTCTAGAACATAACCAGACGGTCCAGTTTTAGATCTAAGTTGTTTTAACTTAACTACGTTAAGATCTGTTTCAACGTCATCTTCATACATAGGATATTCCGGTAACTTGGTATTAGCATTGATCAACGCTGTAGTACCATGTGCTACCCACATATGTGTCGTTAAGAAGTTAAGCTTATCACCTGCTCCTTTTATTTTCTCATCTTGTTTTAGATATTGTAGATCTTTAGTAGGTTTAGCATATGGATTGTTAGTCATGTCTATCTTTCTACCTACATGAGCCGTTATACCAAAATATATATTATGTTTATTAGCTAACCTAGGTAATTCTTTCATTACCTTAACTTTGAATAAACCTTGTTGCATGAACATAGTATTAGTCTTATCTAGATCAGATTTCTCTAACATATCTGTAGTTATAGACGGTTCAAATTCGGTTAAACTATCTATAACTATAAAATCAGGATAGGGTAGTTTTAATACATCTCCTGTCATAGGGTCTTTAAACGCAGTATATTCAACTTCTTTATTAGATTCTTCTTTATCCTTAATGAATGGATATAGATACTTTTGTACCCATTCTTCTGCAGCCATGTCTGATTTAGATATAATCGACCATGCACCTGTACCTATTAAATCTTTAGGTAAATATTCAACTATAGGCTCTGCTAGTTGATTGATTCTCTCAGGATTTAGCTTAAGATTATCTTCAGTATCATACGTATGACCAGATGTTTCTTCAGGTATACTAGCTTCCATTCTATCCATAGCTTTTATCATTAGGTAATACATAATAGTAGATTTGAAATTGTTACCTAATCCTACTATACCTTCTATAGACGATAAACCTCCATTTATGATTTTCTCTCCTTTAGCTCCTTCTATAATAATACCGGTAGGTATGTCTAATAAAGCTCCTACATTGATACTTGGTCTTATTTTAGTTTTAGATACTGTCTTTAATAACTGATTGATTTTATTCCTTCTACCCATATTTATCCTCCTTACACGTAAAGTTCAGAAGATTGAATAGGTTCAAGATTTCTTGAATTATAACGATAAAAAGGAGCTAATAATGAGATCTTTTAATATACCTAAGTGGGATGAAAGTACCGGATTAGAACATATAGGTACTGACTGGCAGTTATCTACTACTTTGGACTTCAATGATGAAGATATAGTAGAAAGTGTAGAAAACTCATCTACATATTTAAACGTATGGTTAGTTAATGCAGAGGTACCAGTAGGGAATGTATGGTATGTAAGAGCAAGAAGGAATTTGAAAAATCCTGACACAGGTGAAGTAGTAAAAGGTGACTGGATAGGACCTGAAAGAGTTATTTCTGAAGACTACGGTACAGGTATACTTATACCAAAACTATTCATATCTAAACCATCTATTAAGAATATAACTATGGACGACCAGCACTTACATATAGAGATGCATTCTCCTATATCTAATGTTCCAGTTAAAAATTTATTTTTAGAACTAAGAGACCATATGGATAAAGTACTTGGTAGTTTAGTATTTGATCCAAGCCTTAATACGTTATCTATTAGTAACGTAGAATACGGATTGTCTAACTTACCTTATTTTAAGATTAAGTTAATATACCAAGGAATTAACGGAGTATGTTCACCAGTGAACACTTATACACACAGTTATATAGACGATATATGTTATATAGAAGGTAACATTAACAACATAGCGTTGAATGGAGTAACAAGATTGCTTATAAAACCTAAAACTAGCGGAATACAAGTATCAGGGGTTTCTGCTAATATAACTACATTAACAGGTACCGTAGTTCAATCATTGAAAATCGCTAACAATACTATACTAATAGACGGTACTAAACTCGAACCTAAAACTACGTACTATTTAATCCTTATAGGTAACTATATCGATGAGAACAACAATACTCATGGATTCACTAAACCATTTGTTATATCAACTAGAGACCCATTTTATAAACCTAGGTTCGATCCTGATAATAGTTATACATATAACGTATTTGAAACTATAGAAGTTAACAATACCATAACTAACAATGTTACATATGTGAACGAAGATATATTCGGTAATATTATACTAGACGATGGCGTAAATTACCAACTAGTTAAAACGTCTGATTATAGTTTTATTAAATCATTAGCAAATACGTTTAATAACAAGGTAATGATTAAAACCGTAGCTAATGATTGTTTAATTATAGCTGAAGAAAAAGATAAAAATGGTTCTGTAACATTACATAGTTATAACATAGATCCGGTTAATAAAACCATTTCTGAAACAAGTAGCTTAGATCTAGCATTTAACTATAACCCTATCACTAACAGAGCTATGGTATTCGATGGTAAAAATATAATTATGTTAGACACGTTATCAGATGGATTAAAGATAATTAAGATTAACCCATATACGTTAGAACACGACGCTATAACCATTAATAAATTCGGTTTTAAAGATATCTATTTTTCTCTAATCCCTAATAACGCGCTTATAGTTCTAGAAAAAGATGAGAAAGCAGATTATACGTATTACGTCGATCTTGATAACTTAAACATTATACAATACTTAGGTACTCCTGGAGAGATACGAGGTAAAGATGCTTTATTCACAACGTTATCTAACGGTGTAACGGTAGCAATCGTAAATGATAATGGTAAGATAGGTATAGGTATATTAGACAATATTAGAAAAGTATTTAGCTATAAAAATACTGGAGCAAGTATTAGTTACAACATAGATACTTTAGTGTATAAACGTAACGGTGAGCTAAATATATTAGACATAGGTAGTGATAAATTTTATGTACATAAGCTAGGATAATACCTAGCTTATGTCACGTTTTTTTCCGTGTTTTGTCAATATTTACTGGCGATATTTTATGATATTTACATCTACCAATAAAAATTAGAAAAGGATGTGTTATGGCAACAATAATTAATGCTGCTCCATTTAATTATAACTTAGGAACTGATGACCAGTCTATAAGACTAGTGTATCCTGAACCAGTGAAAATAGGTATGCATGTACCTTTTTTCATGCACTGGGCGTTGATGGGTGATGATAAGAAAAGACCTGTTTCAGGTGCAGATTTAGTTAAGTTATATGGTCTAGATCAAATAGACGTAGGGCATCCTATGTATCATCCAGCCGTTAAATTTATCAAAGACATGATGGTAAACGGCTGCGTATCTATGATGTTTAAAAGAATAAGACCTACTAACAGTAAATTCGGTAGTTTAGTTGTTTATTTAGACGTTCTAGAAGACAAAGTACCTAAATATAAGAGACATAGTGATGGTAGAATCGTATATGACGAAAGCGGTAACCCAGTTGAAGATGATGATAGTCCTATCCCTGGTTTAAGAGTTAAAGTTATAACTGAATGGCAATCGTTAGACGATAAACATTCACTAGGTACGTTAAAACCTAAAGACGGTACTATGACAGATGCAGATGGTAATAAGTCTACCATGTATCCAATTATCCAATATGTAAGTGATAGCTTCGGTGCATATTACAATAACTTTGGTATAGCTTTTGAACTAGATTATAAAAAAGATTTTGATCCATCATTCCTAGAAGAAACAAAAGCGTTACCTTATGAGTTTTACGTATATACTAAAGATGCTAACAGCAACCCTGTTATAGTACCTAACCTCTATAAATCTAAACATAAAACATTTGTATTTAAACCTGATACAAGAGATCCAGTAACAAAATTAAAAATAGATTTAGATAACGTGTTGAATAGCTGGTTTAACACAGATGATGATACTTTACCATTAGAATATCCTAAATTTGAACAATGGTATTATAAAGAAAATATGGAAAAGGTGCTTAAACTGGCTGTTAGTAAAGAAGCACCATATATCAATGCTGATGTTGAAACAAAAGAAGGTACTGTTAATACTAGCAGTTGGTTCGATTTTATCCCATCTGATAACCTAGATGATCAAACTTGGTTATTAAACATTTGGAACGGCTTCAGTACTAGCAGAGTACCTTACTTCAGTGTACAAATTGATAAATCAGCAGTTACTCTAGCAGATAACCAAGAAGAAGTAACTATTTCTTATAACTTACCACTATATCTAAAAGGTGGTAGTGATGGTGATCTTACTATAAAAGATCTAGAAGCTAAAATAAGAACTGAATTAGCTAAATACCTAGATGAAAACAGTGAATATATGGATACAGCTATCAACCTTGAAAATATCATGTATGACGTTGGTTATAGCATGGATGTAAAAGAAGACATGGTTAACTTCATAACTCTTAGAAAAGATACATTTGTAGTATTAAGCACTAGAGATAACTCTCTAGGTGATAAAGTCTTATCGCTAGAAGACGATAGAGCTATAGGTATAGCGCTTAAAAGTAGATTATCACTAGCACCTGAGTCTACTGAATTCGGTACACCTGTAGTTAGAGCTATGGTTGTTATGGGTGCTGGTAAAGTTAAAAACAGTATAGATACTAACTGGTATCCTCTAACATACCAAATAGCTATAAAATCATCTAGATTCATGGGCGGTACTGAATGGAAAAAAGCAAACTTATTCGATAGAGGAGAAACTAACATTATAGATCTAATGTATGACATTCAACCAGGATTTATACCTAATGGCGTAAAACCATCATTGTGGAGCATAGGTTTAGTATATGCGCAACCGTATGATATTAAATCATATTTCTTCCCTGCATTGCAAACAGTTTATTATAACGACACTAGCGTACTTAACAACTATTTCGTAGCTATGGCGTTAACATACATAGCTAAAGTATCTGATCAAATCTGGAGAGAAATGACAGGTAGTATTTCATATACTCCAGATGAACTTATCGATGAAATCGAAAAAAGAGCTGCTGCTAAACATGTAGGTAAATTCGCAGACCTTATTAAAGTCATACCTAAAGCTATGATAACTGACTACGATGCATTAAGAGGATATAGCTGGACATTAGTTAACGAACTATATGCTAACAATAGTAGAACAGTTATGACTACATATACTGTCGCTAGAAGAATGGAAGACCTACAATAATGAGGTCTTCTTATTCGTACATTAAATAAAAAAAGTATAAAGGATGTAACGATGGCAGATAAACAAATAACAATGTCTCCAAACGTTAAAGACATTTCACAATTCCATAACGAAGACCCTGCACCATGGAATGATAATACACCTGCCGTAGATATACGATACGGTGGTCAATGGGGGTTCTTACCTACTATAGGGGATATAGTTGACGGTAAGGTTATACATGCTTACATGTCTAACCAACGTTATAAAGAGATGGATATTATACCTATAGTATTACAAACACCTAGAATGTTTGATCTATTCCCTAATAGTAAATACTACCATCAAGCTGTTAAAGCGTTATTTGAAAAAAGAGCTAGAGTTATAGAAGGATTGAATTCTAGCATCACATGGGAAGTAAGTGAAACTGAAATAGGGTTAGAAGGAGCCGTACTAGAAGAAGTGACCAATGCTACTAGAGAAAGAACTAATGTAAGTCTAACTATAGATAAGTCTATCGGTAACCCTGAAGAAAAACTAATTGATTTATGGGGTAGATACGGGTTAATGGATCCTGATACTAAAGGACCGTTAATTACAACACTACCTGGTGCTGAAAATATTAAGATATTAACAGCTGACTGGTATAGTGCAACTGTATTGTTTATAAAACCAGATCCATTATACAGATATCCTGTGCATGCATGGTTAGTATCTAACCTCTTCCCTAGAAGCAACCCAGATATTACAGGTAAAAAAGAGAAAAAAGCTGCTAAAGAATTTAAAGAAATGACTATAGAATTCGGAGGATTAGCGTTACCTCCTACTAACAAAAACGTTATGGAGCTAGCAGCTAAGATGTTGAACGAGCTTAAACTATACGCTCAAACTCCTGATAACATATTGTTACCTGCTAACGAAGTTGACGCAGCACTTAAAGGCGCTAACGACGTAGATATCTACTATGAAAAATCAGGCATAGCATCAGGTAGCAGTAGTAAATAAAAAAACAACTAGCGGGGTTTATTTACCCGCTAGTTGTTCCATAATTTCATCTCTAAGTTCTTTCAAATACTTTTTAGATACTTTAGCAGCCTTGATTTTTGCCTGCACTTTGATAGCAGGTATTTTTCTTTCCTCACCTGTTTGAGGGTCTCTTACTGTTCTTTCCCTATATACGATAGTGTCTAATACGTCAGACTTTAGTACGCCAAATGGCGCGATGACTTCAACTTTTTTAACTTCATCGTTTTCTTTAAATACATCTGTAGCTGCTTTACTTGCTTCACCTACAACAAACTCTGCGTATTCCGCCCTAAAATCATCAACTGTTTTAATAGTCTTTTTATCAATACCTTTCTCTTTAGCTTTCTCAACAAACAAATTTTCATTCTCTACTTTTAATACCGCTACATCTCCAGTAATTTCTTTTGTAAAGTTAATCGCCATAACTCACTCCTTTTCTTGGATTTATTTGCATCTGAATAATGTAGAAACTAAAAATTTTCAAACCTTAATATTTTCTAGTATTTACGCCATTAGTTTGTTACGTCTTTGTTTGAAAATATGTACAGGAGGATATTATGGCGTTAGAATTACCTAGTAGTATAAACGAAACTCTATCTAAAAGCTTAAAATCCGGTAAATGGAATACTAAGACAGAAGGTATAAAAATAAACGATGTTAATAAGAAACGTACATCTTCTACACATAGAACGTCTAACGTATTAGATCATATTTTATCACAGTCTAACTTATCTAGTATAGCCGATAATGCTCTATCAAAAGCATTGTCTAAAAAAATAACCGGTTTTAAACCAGTAGATAATGTTATAAGAGATTTAGCTAAGAAAGAGATAAATAAAAGATTATCCAGTATACCATTAAGCAACATAGGGTTAAAAGAAAAGGATGCTCTTAATAAGTTATTGAACATACTATGTTCTAATAACGGTATACTAGACTCCAGTATGTTAAAAGATTTACAGGATTTGTTTAATCTCTTAGGTTTACAATCTATATTCTGTAAAGTTGATCCTAAAGAAGCAGCTATGGCTATAGCAGGTATGCTAGCTAGTAAATTACCTAATAACGACATTAAAACTATTACTAAGTCACTGATACATGCTAAAAAGATAGACGGTGAAACGCTTCTTAAAGTAGCTGAAAACACTGAAGCTTTTAAAACGTTAAAATCCAACGTAGTAAGTAAAGCTAAGGTATTAGGTAAAACAGCAGTAAAAAAGCTTAGTACTGATTTGAAACATCTCTTTAAAAGCACTGTTAAAAAATTACATAACAACGACGAACCGTTAGGTAACGATCCTAAGTTCGTAGAAGTAACAAGTGATCTGATTAAAGAAAAACCACATCAAAAACTACCAGTATCTGACACTGGTATCAAAGTGGATACACTAGACATAGATAGTAAAGATTACGTAATAGGTAAACTAGGTACTAAAAACAATATAGCGTAGTAGAGGATATTAGTATCCTCTACTACCTGAATAAATCTTTATAATTGACTCCTTTATTAGGGGCTATAGCTGCTGCTAAGTCCTGTAGTTCATTACCTACAGTAACGCCCCAGTATGCAGGTGACAAGAACTTATCCATATCCTGTATCAATCTACTTAATCTAAGTTTTATCTTATTAGATACATATACGCTATTATATAACGATCTACCAGTTAAACTAGCTATATACCTAACTAACGGATCATCTTCGTTCATTTCTAAGGTAGCAGGCGATAATAACGATGACTGGGTAGGTACTGCAATGATTTTTTCTAGATCTGTTATAGTAAAAGAAACGTCTACTGCCATAGGTCTACCTTGTTTATTAAAAGGTAGGTTAGATACTCCTCTTGTTATAGATAACTCTGTTATTAAACCTAGTTTTATATGTTGTCTGCCTCTTACGTATGCTGAGCATAAAAATGGCGCTGCATAGCTAGATGGACCAGTTGATCTAGGTAACGCTGCTGCTAATAACGCAGCTAAAGGTATATATATGTTAAACAACTGTGATAACGGATTACCGTATGGCGCGACTAACCTTGTTTTAAACGTATAGGTCGGTAATGACGCTGTGCTATCTGCCCACATTTTAGGTAAATGTATATTAGCGTTACCTGTTAGAAACGTTAATACGTTAGATAAACCAAACGTCAACCCATCTAAAGCGCCTGCTATAACGTCTTGAGCGTAACCTAATATCTTATCTGTTTCACCTGCTATATTACCACCACCTAAACTAAATGTGATATTTTTGACTTTGTTGCTTATGGATTTAAGTGCTTCTTCTAGTGGTATGTCTTTAGTTTCGTTATGGAATGATTCAGATACGGTACCTGGGTTATCTACTCTAAATATTAAAAACTTAGCACCATCAGACATAGTTGCCATACTGTATTCAACGGCTTTCTTTAACCAACTTTGTTCGTCTACTTTACGTTTAGGTATGTCATATCTACCTTTTTCATCCATACTTATTTTAGTAGGTGTAGGATTGTTATTAGGGTTAGTAGTTTTATTTTCATTATTATTTTTCATATCGGATTCAGATCCATATAGACCCATGAAATCTATAAGTTTAGCCCATTTTTTCCATTCCGTAGTTTCTGGTGTCTTTTTGTTTAACGGTCCATTGACTATTTTACCTAGTAAATCTAACTCAGTACTAGCTCCTTGTTTATATAACCTATATTCTTCTACTATTTGTTTATTATACATTCTTTGTGCTTTAGTTATAACAGCGAATATATCTATGTAGTTATCTTCCGTTACTATATCTGGTATATACTTATGGATAAAATCAAGATCATTTTTATCTAATGTAACTGGAGTACCTATTTTTTTAGTATCGGATTGATCTTCTAATAGATTAGGCGATACTATACCTAACTCTACAGCGAACATAGTTACTAAACTGTTAACAGTAGCCCAGTATGAAGGCATAGCTTCTTCCATATAGTAATAAGTGAACCTACCAGGTCCTATCAGTATTTTCTTTAATAATTGAGCTCCCCAGATAATACTTGTTATTATAGGAAATGCTACGAAAATAGCTATGCTTCCCCATAAATTACCCACGTTATAAGCTATAGGGTTCCTACCAGTAGACGCTATAATGGATTGTTTGTAGTCTACTGACGTTAGCATAAAATCTAATAAACTATTGAACCTAGGTACTCCGAATGACATATATACATTAACGCTGTTGTCGTCTATAGCTTCTCCATAGTATCTTCCCATGCCATAGTTACCAGTTAAATTATTAACCGTTACTTCATTACGATCGAACCTTCTACCTTGTAATCTAATATCAGCATACCTTGTAAACTGTGGATAAGGATTTATGCATATATTACCTCCTAACGACGTATCTGTGAACTTGGTTTCTACTATAGACCAGAATCTATTTATGTTATCTGGGTATTCTAATTCCTCAGATCTGGTTAATAAAGAGTTGACTAACCATTGATCGTCTTCTAAGTCTATCTTACTGTCTAGCAATGACTCGTTATTCACACGTCTAAAAACTGTTAAATCGTCATAAATAGCCATAACCAGTCCTTTGATAATATTATTTCACCAAAAAGAAAAAAAAGATAACGTAGGACCTATGTCCTACGTTGATATCTCTTCAGTAGTAACTTCTATATTGTTATAACCTAACGCAACTAGAGCATTTTTAATAGTAGTAAGGTCTTCTGTTGTTATGTTATTGATTTTAAATATACCGTTTATAGAACTGATCTCGTTATATGATTCTATCCAGTCGTTAGCTAATATAACCGTTTCGCCGTATGGATTTTGGAACATTGTGTACAATACGTTTCTATATGGTAATAATGTTAAACCTTCTTGTTTTAATTTATTCCATATAGTTACTATATCTGCAAATTTAACAGCAGTATCGAAGTTAAAGTTCGCTACTGCTTTCATATCTTTATAAACTGGCTGTAATGTTATGGTACTTTTTGTATATATGTTATAAGTCTTACCTATCTCGAACATGTCTTAACTCCTTAATGTAGAAATACCGCATAATTGTTCATAACAATAATCTTCTTTACGTCTGGGTTACCATAGAATCTCAAATACCTTACAAGAAATCTAATAATCTCTTTAACATAGTCATCGAAGCTACTATCACATTCATCAGGGTTAAAACTTAATTTAACTAATTTTACTGCTCTGTTTAGTTTCTCTTCTATTTTATCATCAGGTAGTTTAGATAGTTTAGACGCTATATCCATTATCGTATAAAGACCATATTTGAAATCCCTTGTACCTGTTTTTATTAAATTTTTTAGATAGTGTATAGCATCGTTATATACAAATGGTAAAACATTGTATTCTTCTTGATTAGGTAGGATTTCGTTAATCTTTTTAATCAATGGTTTCATCTTTAACTCCTATCAAGATCTTTAAACATCTATCATCTACCCATTTGAAAGGTATAGCGGTTAGAATGTTTTTATTATTTATTACGTCCCATAGCTCTGATACGATGTAATTAACCATCTCTATATATTCACGATGGTTTGATATAGTCTTACTAAGTTCATATATCTCTTCTGATTCATGTTTACCTTCTTCATCCATCGTGAAAAGTATATCGGCTACGCTTTCTTCTGTGTAGAAGATATCTACTTTCTTAGCACCAGTTTCGATAATCTTATATAAGATATCATATACCAGTATCTCGAATAACTCTTTAATATCGAAATCATGCTTATTCAAAATGTAATTAAGCGTCCTGAACATAGTTGAAGTATCTAAACAAATGGTATGTAACCCTATCTTTACGTTCTTGCTCCATGTTATAAGATCCAACTGATTCTCAGTTACATTAACGGCTACAACGGGACTGAGTAAATACATTTCCTTCGTTATTTTGTCGTATAACTTGTCCATTTCCCCTCCTTATGATCTTAATCCATATAAACCTCTACGTCTAACACATAATCGTACCCTATCTTACGAACATCTTTTATTATTAAATCTACGAACTCACTAGCTAACTTCTCACTATGTTTTTGTAAATGATGTTTTAGAAGAAATATGAACTCTACCAAATCATCTAGATCCATAACGTCTATTAACTTTCTAACTAGCCTATTTATCTTACTTAACTTAGTACCCTTTAACAGGTCTTCTATAGGATAGATATCTAGGTAGGTAGAGATAGTTTTAGAAAGAAGGATATGATAATTGAACTTCATTTTTCTTATCCTTATCAAAATTAGCAATTAAGAGATAATCCTCTAATACGTTAAATATAACAGATACTTTGTCTATAGTCTTAATGTCGTACTCGTAACATAGTTCTACACAGTAGACTCCTAACTTGTCATAGTTTGTATTAATAAGTTTTATAACTTCTAGAGTTTTAAGTATCATTATTCTTAATTTTCTTACGTTAACATTATAATCATTTACATACATATTGTCTAACTCGTCTACTATGTAGTCCCTAGTGGTTATAGTTAGGAAATCTATATCAGTTTCACATCCATATTGAAGTAAGACTCTCCTTATAACAGATCTATGTAAAAGGGCAAATTTCTCATCATCGGTCAAATATTTAGACGTTATAATATCCAAATTAAAACGTAGTTCGGTAACTAAGGGACTTATGTCCCTTATTACTATCTCAGATACGTTAGTGTTCTTTATTTCTTTTAGAAAATGTTCCCTTATTTCTTCCTCTAAGTAGAGTATATCAAACATGCTCCCTCCTTCATACGTGATCGTTTAGTTCACTAAGATACTTTTTAGCGTAATATATTCTACTAGATATCGCTGGTAACAATTTCATACCTATATAACTTGCTTCTTTTATCTCTAACCTACATGTTAAAGGATTGAACTTATTGTATTTATGTAATACAAGATCTGTTTGTATTAATAAATAAGAACGTATCTGATGGTATAACTCTTGATGATAAGAGTTATTGCTTGTCAATAGGTGCTTGAACTTATCGGATATATAAGCGATAGGGTCTTTATATGTTAAATATGGTTCTAATAAAACCTCTTTTTCTGTTTTAAGTATATGGGATTCTACATTGACAACTCTGTTTATATAGATTTGAAGGTATTTGATATAATCTTCAGTAATAGGATATCCAGGTGTTATGGGACCATAAACCTTACTACATCTTTTACGTATAACTGGATAACCGTTCGTTGTTAATATGTCATGTTCTTTTAACGTTTCAATGATCTCATCATACGTCTTAAAAACGACTGGTTTACCATTTACTAAATATTCGGTATTATACTTAACAATCGGTTCGTTATTACCATATACGTATAACCCTCCTTTGTAGAGACTTTTAAATAGGTCTGGGAATACTGCTTTTTCTAAATACTGGATCTCTGGTATAAGTTCTATAACCTCATTAAGCATAGGACTGTAATCCGTCTTATCTATCCATAGTCCTATCTCAGCATCGAATTCTAATTCTACCATGATATAACTCCTTTACAATCATGTTGCTTCAAACGACATGATAAAATAATTTTGTTTAACAACTACGTCAAGTACATATTTACCTGTTAGTTTATTAACTACTGATTCAATAGCTTTATATATTCTTTCTGATAAAATTGCTAATTTTACATCATCTATGTTAGTCCGATACAATTCTAGGATATCTGAATGTTCTACATTGATCCACGGGAATGAAATCTTTAACGTTCGTATAACCTCACTTACTATAGTACCTATAGCATCTTCGTTAAAATCAATTATATCTCCAAAAACTACAATGACGTAAACGTTATTATTCATAACACCCTCCTATTTCAGCTTATTCCGTATGAATAATATATAGTTAAAAACAAAAGAAAAAAAAAGAC
>Ga0256836_1000102_pt1 | contig 50601 bp, 55 predicted proteins | sample 4561380metaG_FD_185974 | JGI IMG/M metagenome (GOLD analysis project Ga0256836, IMG submission 185974) | Hydrothermal vent microbial communities from Guaymas Basin, Mexico - 4561-380 | ecosystem: Environmental > Aquatic > Marine > Hydrothermal vents | place: Mexico: Guaymas Basin | collected...
TGAGCAAGCATCCTGAAGAGCGGGAGCTCATAGTTATGGCCGAGGCCGTAACCGCTGAGGCAAAAAGGCGGCTCTGGGACTACGCGAGGGCGGTAAAGCTGATGGCCGACATGACGGGCGAGGAGAGGGAGGTTCGCGTTGAAATCCTCGAGGGCTACGTGAGCGAGAAGGTTAAGGGGATTGAGCTTTAGGTCCAACGGGAACCTCGTACACGTATCCCCTCCATTTTTTGAAGTCGTTAATTGCCAGAATAAGGTTGTCTCTCCAGCACGCCCCCCGAACGTGCGACATATAGTCTGTGGGAGGTCTACCCTCCACATTGAATATCCCGTTGATTTCATCGGCTATAAGCAGGTAGACGTGGGTTTTCCATGAGGAATCCGAGTTCTCAATGACGGTTAATGCCAAACTCTGACCGCACCTGAAAAACGTCCCAGGCCCCGAAACAAAACCCGGAAAGTGCAAACTCTGGAGGAGGGTCCCGTTGAGACTGTAAACAAGGACTCTGTAGGAGTCAGAAACATAAATCTTCCCCTCCCAGATGGCAACGTCCCACGGACAGCCGGAGGAAGGCCTGTGCCAGACGATTGAGCCGTTTCTAATAAGGTAGATTCCCTTCTCACAGTCCGCGTAGGCAACGTAGGTCCCGTTAGAAGTTTTGAAAACGGCCAGACCTCTGGGTGCGCTCCAGCTGGAGGTATTGGGAATGACAACAGTCCAGCCGTTTCCTTCGAAGGGAACCTCCATTATACGGGTCGTTCCATGCTCGTCCTCCACCGCTACGTATAGAGCCGAGCTGGTAGTCCGTACAATGACCCCAAGGGGCGATGAGTTCATCTTAAGATAACGCACGGGACTTCCTTTTGTCGAAAAAACCCAGACTCTGAGGCTTTCACCCCATGTGTAAGCAACCACGTGCTTGGAATCTGGGGTGAAGAGAACGCGGGAGTAGGAATCCTCGGACTGATTGAGAGTAACCTTCCACAGAAGTTTTCTTGATAGATTGTATAACCTCAGGTTCCTGTCGGTCAGGACTGCAATGTACCTCCCGTTCGGTGCAAAAGAAACCCCTTCGACCGACTCATATACCACGAGAAAGTCCCGGGTTCCAAACTTCAGCGTCCACACTCTCTGACCGTCCGCCGAGTAAACGGCCAGAAAACCAGTGGGAGAAGCGTATTTGGGCACTTCAACAACGGCGACGCTTCCGTTCGGAAAAACAGAGACGTCCCTCACTGTGTCGTTGAGGCTCAGAAACGGCTTGGGTGTGCTGGGAAACAGCTGGGAGTAGGTATCAATCGCGATGAAAACGGCGAAGGCAACTATCACCACAACGAACAGGGAGGTTAGCCTCCTCATTTCCAATCCCTTCTTAATGAAGTAGTATAACACTTTTCATTTAAAAGAGTTTCCAAACCCTTAAAACCCCGTGCGAGTATTTCACCCCATGAAGCTCATAATGGCCGAGGTCTTCAACAGCTGGCAGGGCGAAGGAGGAAGCGTTCCTGGAAGCGCCTTCGGGAGGAGACAGATTTTTGTCCGCTTCGCCGGTTGCGACCTCCACTGTGCTTGGTGCGACTCAAGGGAATTTATCGACGCCTCCCGCGTTTCGCGGTGGCGCTACGAGGTCGAGCCCTTCACCGGAAGGTTTGAGTACAGGCCAAACCCAGCTGGGCTTGATGAGGTCGTTGAAGCCATTACTCGCCTCGACACGGGCGATATACACTCGATAAGTTACACTGGAGGAGAACCAACCCTTCAGGTGAAGCCGTTAAAAGCCCTCATGGAGCGCATGAAAGGCCTCGGCTTCGACAACTTTCTCGAAACGCACGGCGGACTTCCAGAACTCATAAGAGAAGTCGCCCCGCTCACCGACTACGCGAGCGTTGACATAAAGGACGAGACCGCTAAAGCGACCGAGGACTGGCGCTCTTTAGTTCTCCGCGAGGTTGAGAGTATTAGGATTCTGAAGGAAGCAGGGGCAAAAGTTTACGCCAAACTCGTTGTCACATCGGAGACAAAGACTGAGAACGTCCGCTGGTACGCCGAGCTTCTGAAGGGCCTTGCTCCCCTTGTAATCCAGCCGAGGGAGCCGATTGAAATTAGCCAGGCGAGGCTGATGGAGCTCTACCGCGAGGCTTCGCTCATCATGGGGCGGAAGAACGTTGGACTGAGCTTCCAGGTTCACAAGTACCTCAACGTTCTCTAAGGACGGCAAGCAGGGCAAGGAGAACCATTAGCCCGGGCCCGCAGATTGATTTCTCCTCTTTTCCCCTCTCTGAGGTTGACCCTGTTGTGTTCTCTGGTGGAACTGTGGACGTTGTTGAGTTTGTGGGTGTTATTTTTTCCTTCGGCACCTCTTTGTAATCGACGAGTTCAGGATAAATCGTGAATTTTTCGCCCGCGCGGAAGAGGCCGTAGACTGTGCCGTTGTCCAGGAAGGCGTATACCGGCCAGAGTGAGCAGGTGGGAATTATCCTTTTTCCAACTTTCGCGTATCCAGAGGGGAGCCCGTAAAAACTGACCGAATATCGCGCGGGATAAATGAACATTCCGCCCTTAACCTGAACGTATTCCAAGAGGGGAGTCGAGAGGAAGTACTTGGAGTAATGGGAGAAGTTGGAAAGCCTGGTTCCCGCGGTTGAGTCCCTCACCATTTTCTCCCAGGTTTCCGGCGATACGGAACCTGTTTTGACCCACTCCCCCTTCTCGGGTATGAGGCGTATCAGCGTGACGTCTTTCAAGCCCTTCATCCAGACACCCAGGTAGGGAGCTCCGTTCACAAAGGCCACGTCGAGGTGGAAGATTTCCTCATTGGCACCGCCGAAGTAGAAGGCGGGGTTGCCGTAGTCGTTCTCCTCAGGTGGGTTGAAGGTTCCCAGTATGGAACTCAGGTTTACCTGGAAAAGCCTGCCATCGTAGCTGAAGAGGAGAACGTAGCCTATGTCCGTCGGAATGTTGGGACCACCTGGGATAAGGGTTCCGCTGGCCGACAGGTCCAGGAGGAAGAGGGCAAAGGTGCCGTTCGTGAACCCGCTGATGTCGATGCTGACATTATGAGGAGCGACGTAGACGTACGAGTAGTTCCTGCCATCCCTCAGTTCAACGGGTGGTTTCACCGGCCTGGGGAGTTCGAGGTTCGAGGGGGAGCAGGCGTAGTAGTAGCATCCCCAATCCCCCCTCCTTCTCTCCGTTTTGAGCTTTAACACGTGCTCCATGCTCCCGTTGCGGTAGGCGAGAATCAGTGGCGGGGCGCTTGGGATTGAGCCGTTAAAGACCAGGGGTATTATCGGGGAGACGTAATTCCCTGTCGCGCGAAATTCCTCGGGTATGAATTTATTGCAGTCCACGAGCTCGGCCTGGGGAAAGTAGACGTAGATAGTCCCGTTGTAAACGAAGCCCCTCATTCTCGAAACGACGTCTGGTGTGCCGTTAAATTTCGCCAGGAGCGGTTTGAGGTCCGGAGAATAAGTGTTGTTTTGAGTGAACGTTCCGGTGATGTTGAGGGCCGAGAGGTACGTTTTGAGAACGCCGAACGGAAATGAGATGTTTAGTCCCTCCAGCTCCACGACTGACCCGTTCAGGAGCTTTAGGGGATAGGTCTTCAGCGGAACTCCATCAACACCGTCGAGCCTGCCGACAGCGCTCCCGTTCTTGATGGTGTAGTGGACTGTGAAATCAAGGGCTTTGGCGTCCAGACACTGAAGCCTGTCCGTTAGGCACGAAATCGGGCACATTCCCTCGTAGAACTGGTAGAAGTAGTAAACGTCCAACTCGAAGATGAGGGTCCCGTTGACGATGTAGGGCGTCGTGACAAAGAGAACCGGGTCTGGCAGTTCGACCTCTGGCGGACAGGTGCCCTTTCCCGAAACTTCGTGGGGTTAATACGTTAGAGACACCATCAGGAGGAGCATCAGGATAATACCTTTCATTTTTGCCATCTTACTCGCCATAGTTGTTTCTCACCAAACGTTTAAAAGCGTTTGGTCAACCTTCTCTGGCGATGATGACATTGGCCTTTGGGGTAACCGATGCCCGGAAAACCCACCTGAGCCATAAAGCTTAAATCTTTGCATCTTCTCCTTATCTTGGTGGTAATAATCGAGGTTCTCCGGTGTGAGCACTGTGGAGCACCGCTCGATGTAACCCCCGAGGATATAATAGTGGTCTGTCACTATTGCGGTTATCCCAACGCCTATGACAAAGTTTTCACGGAGAAGAACGTCTTCTTCGTTGAGAGTCTTCCCAAAAAAGAAATTCTCCGTCTTTTCTGGGAACGGGTTAAGAAAGACTCCGACTACAGCGGGATACGGGGGAGGATAAAGGTTGTCAAGGTTGAAGGAGTTTACGTTCCCTTCTGGTTTGGAATCGTTAAGGGGCAGGGCCAAATGAGATATGTCGTCTATGAGAATAAGGGTAACCAGACCAGAGCCGTTGTTAAATCCAGAAAATTCAACATGGAGTCCCTCGTCTGCGTTCCCGCCCGGAGAAGCGTCTATGATATTGCAGTTGAGAACTTGGCGCTAAAATTTGAACGATATGGGTATTTATCCTTCAAAAGGTTGGAGGATACGTTGAGGTATATGATGGACATTAAGCCGATAACGGAGTTAACTCCAGATAAGTGGGGCAACCTTAAACTGACGTTTCTGAACGCCGACTTTGGGAAGGAATACGCCAGAATCGCCCTTCAGGACAGGGCTTCTGATGTTGCCAAAGAGCGCCGTGTTCCCGATGATGCCGAACTCCGGTTCTTTAGGTTTGAAGGGGAGACCCTTGATATGGCCCTCGTATTTTATCCCCTGTGGAAGGTCTATTATGACGTCGAGGGTGGGACATACTTCGTCGCCTACGATGGCCATCGGGGAAAGGAAGTCTTGGCCGTTGAGCCCGTTAGGATATGGAGAAAGGTCTGGTACGCTTTGGTTTCTCTACTTGGAATCTCTCTCGCGGGGCTTTTCTCCTCCCTCTACGGGAACATTGGCTACTGGAAGGCCCTCTCGGATGCAGGGAAGAATGGGCTGGGCATGCTTGTGCTTCCGGCGCTGGGAGCATACATCGGCTTTGAGCTGGCAAGGGGCTATGGACGAAAAGTGGCTCGTGACGTGAGGGTTGAGAAATGAAGGTCAGGTGTCCCCATTGCGGTGCAGAGTTTGAGGCGGAGGAAGCGGGCATCGTGGTGTGTCCCTACTGTGGATTCCAGATAAAACTCGGCGAATCCAGAACGTTTACTTACCCCCTGCGGGTCAAAAATCCCTGGAACGTGTTGGCATCTTTTATACGCATCCAGCGCCTGTCCCCAACCGACGTTGAATGGAAGGCTCGTATCATTGAGAGAGAACTCCTCTATGTTCCATTCTATGTCTTCTTCGTGAAGGCAAAAGGCGTTGCCCGAAGGGGCATAATTTCCAAAGAAGGGGCAGGTTACGTTGAGTTCTTTAACTATGCTACAGTGCCCGCAGTCGAGGGTTTTGACGAGCTCGTTAACTACCCCTTACCCGTGAGGGGTAGGAGGTATTTCGATGGACATGTCAAAGGTAAGCTCCTTGAAAAGACGATTGAAGCCTCCGAGGCCGTGAAACGACTCAGGAGTGAAATCAGAAGCATCCTCAAGAACGAAGCGCGACGGTACTTCCACTGGAGCAACGTTGAGGTGGAAATGCCAACGTTTGATGTCCACCTTGATGGGCTTGTCTATTATCCAATCTGGCGAATCAGGTATAAATACGGCTTTTTCACGTATCTGGCCTACGTTGATGGGGCCGATGGTAGAGTTCCCTACGCTGAGTTTCCTGTGTCCCCTGTTAAACGGATGACGAATCTTTCCCTCGGATTTTTGCTCCTGGCCTCGGGGTTTTTAATCGGCAAGTTCTTGTATTCGTATGGTGCAACGGCCCCTATTGGTTCTGTTGCAACTGCGATATGGGCTTCATATCCCTCTTTGAAGAGGGCCTTTATGGTCAAGGGCAGGGCGAGTGAGCACAGGCTTTTGTCTGAGGTCGCGGGGGATTACATCCCCGAGGACGAAGTCTTTAAGACAATACGGCGCTTCCTAAAATAACGCCGTCCGTCAAATTTTTAAATCCCCTCTTTTAGTTACCTTCGGAAAGATTAAGGGGGTGAGACCTTGCCGGCGGTCATAGAGGAGGTGGCCAAGGTTTCATTCGAGAGGGTTGGAATGCACTCCCACATAAGGGGCCTCGGCCTCGACGAGAACGGAAGGGCCAGGTTCATCGCGGACGGCATGGTCGGTCAGGTTAAGGCGAGGGAAGCGGCCGGAATAGCGGTCGAGCTCATAAAGCGCGGGAAGCTCGCCGGCAAGGGAATCCTCCTCGTCGGCCCGACAGGAAGCGGTAAAACGGCGATAGCGATGGGCATAGCGAGGGAGCTCGGTGAGGACGTTCCCTTCGTCCAGATAGCGGGAAGCGAGATTTACTCGGCCGAGGTCAACAAGACGGAGTTCCTCAAGCAGGCGATGAGGCGGGCGATAGGCGTTAGAATCAGCGAGGAGAGGAAGGTCTACGAGGGCGAGGTCAAGAAGATTGAGATAAGGCGCACGAGGCACCCGTTCAACCCCTACGTCGAGATTCCTGAGAGCGTCATCATAACCCTCCGCACGAAGGACGACGAGAAGACGATAAGGGCCGGCAGAGAGATAGCCTACCAGCTCATGGAACTCGGCGTTGAAGAAGGCGACGTCATACAAATTGACGCCGAAACCGGCAGGGTCTCGAAGGTTGGAACGACAAAGGAAGAGGAGGGGCTCTTCTTCAAGCGCAAGGTCAGCCTTCCGAGCGGTCCGGTGCTCAAGATAAAGGAGTTCACCTACACCGTTACGCTCCACGACCTTGACGTTGCCAACGCCCGCGGAAATATCTTCGGCCTGCTCTTCAGCACGGGAGCGGAGATAAGCGACGACGTCAGGAGGCGCGTTGACGAGACCGTTAAGAGCTGGATTGAGGAGGGAAGGGCGACGCTCGTTCCGGGAGTGCTCTTCATAGACGAGGTTCACATGCTCGACATCGAGGCCTTCTCGTTCCTCGCGAGGGCTATGGAGAGCGAGCTCGCTCCGATTCTCATCTTAGCGACCAACAGGGGAAGGACGAAGATAAGGGGCACCGACATCGAGGCACCGCACGGAATCCCCGTTGACATGCTCGACAGACTGCTGATAATCAACACCGAGCCCTATAGGAAGGAGGAAATCAGGGAGATAGTCAAGATTCGCGCGAGGGAGGAGAAGATTGAGGTGAGCGAGGAGGCGGTAGAGTACCTTGCGGAGCTCGGCGAGAAGACCAGCCTGCGCTACGCGGTTCAGCTTTTGGCTCCTGCGAGCGTCTTAGCCAAAGGCGGAAGGGTCGAGAGGGAGCACGTTGAAAAGGCCAAGGAATACTTCGCCGACCTCCGGAGGAGCATCGAGTTCGTCGAGAAGCTCGAGGGAATGCTGAGCTGAGTTAATTCAAGCTTTAAATTCGAACCTAAAACTTTTTAATTTCTATCCCTTTGATTTTTGGTTTGAGGGGTCATGATGAGTGGGCAGAAAAATAAGAAGGGGAAGAAAAGATTCCCCGTATTTTTACTGCTAATCTTCCTGTTCCTTATCGTTGGGGTGTATCTTATCTACTGGAGTGGGCTCCATTTTGGGAAGGAAATACAAAATGTGCCTCAGGAAAGTTCCTCCTCGATATCTATGGATTCGGAGACTGGCGACGTAAAAAGCCCCTGCGGAAAGACTGTAACGGTCTATGTTAATGGATCGTTCTCCGGGGAAATCCAGATTCCAAGCTGTATAGCAGAAGACTTGAAGAAACTTCTTGAAGATTCTAGAATCGTAAAATATGAGCTAAATGTGAAATTTACCAGAGACGGACACATCTCTGGCGGGTTTGGAAAATGGGAAATGAAAGTTTATCCCCCATTTGTTCCCGATGAATTCAACATTTCAATTGAACGTCAGAACGTTAAAGGAGAGGTTTGCCTACCATACGCCCCGTTCAAGTTTGTCAAAGTCGAGTACAATGGAGCTGAGTACAGTGCAATGTTTAACCTTACTCCCGATAAGATTGTCTCGAGGAACGTAACAATCGATGACAATGAGCTACCGAACCTCAACAACATGACTATACTCCATGTTGATGAGTTTACTCTTAAAGTGTATTCAATTGGGCCAGATAAATATAGGTTTGTAGTACTGTGTAACGGCACGGAGATTGATGATGTGATTGTTGGAATAAATCGATAGGCAATTTTTTTCTTAACTCGAAGACTTCTCATGCTTCGGGGTCTCTCTGGTGGTTAGTCAGATAGCGATGATTATTTCACTTTGTTAGACTATTCATCTCTTGGAGAGACTCTGGGTTTATTTTCTCTCTATCTCATAATCTCTATTAACTTCCTGCTCAGCTTGAGGTGAAACTCGAACTCATCGTAAACCTCGTTCCCCTCGAAGACGAGCTTTAGTTCGTCGAGGTTTGTTTTACCCCCAAACTCGCCGAAGACGAGGATTCCGTTGAGCTCTATAACGCCGAAAACCGCCGCGAGGTTGAAGAGGAGCGTCCTGAGCTGATACGCCGAGACCTCGTGCCTTTCAAGTTTCTTCCGCGGGTACTTGAAGAGGAAGTACTCGAGCCCCTCCATCTCCGCCACGTCGGTTATCGCTATGTCGGCCGTCAGGAAGACGAGCAAGGTGGGCGTCATTCTGTCGTACCTTTTGAGGGACTTGACGATAATCTCGTCGTTGTTGTGGGCTGGCTCGCTCACGCTCTCGGCGATGATTATCCTCGGTTTCAGCCTCTCGAACTCCTTGAGGGCTATGTATGCTGCCTTCCTGCTCCTTTTCGTCCGCCTGTTGTTGAACTCCCTCAGGAGGTGGGCGTTGAGAACCTCGCGTGAAATCTCCTCGAGCTGTTTGTGCCTGTACTTGTAGTTCATCGCGTCCTCGATTTCCTTCTTGACGCCCTCGGCGACGACTATCTGATAGCCATTGAGCGGTCTGTAGGATGAGATGAAGCGGTGGTAGAAGAGGTTCGTATCGGGAGCGAAGGCGACTCCCTTCCTTAGCCTCTCGTAGAGCTCAAGCGTCTCCTCGAACTCGTCAAGGTTGTCGTACCGGAGGATTCCCGCGGAGATGAAGCACTCGTAGAAGTCGCTCCACGTCGGCAGTTCCGAGGAGAGCCTTGGCGGAACGCGGGCGTTGAAGGTCTTCCTGTCCGTCAGGACTTCGAGGTTATAACCTCGCTCGCTCGGCTCCGCTCTGAGGAGGGGGAGACCGTAGAGTGGGTAACTCACCCGTAGCTCGCCCCTCTCGGCGAGAACGTTTATGAGAACCTGCAGTTCTGGCTTCTCTATGACCTCAGCGGGCTTCATCTCCATCCCCCAGGAAGTTCTTGAGCGGTTGCATATGGGTTGGAATCATCATGTAGGGCCTGTCCGGAAAGTCCATGTCGAGCAGGGCCATGTAGACTATGAACGACACGGGGAACTCTCGGGCTTGGACTATTGCAGCTGCGACGAGCGCTTTTCTCCCCGAGGTTATGTCGAGGCCTATTCTGTAACCCTCACTTTCGAGCTTTGAGAAGAGTTCCCTGAACTTTCTCTCGGCCTCGGAAAACCCGTGGTCCGGTATTATAACGGTCTCAATCCTTGGCTCGAGATTGTAAGCCTTGGAGATTGCCTCAAGGGCCCTGACAACCCTTTGGAGATTCTTCTTATAGCGCTCCTCGGTGAAGATGTAAACCCTCTCGATTTTCCCTTTCGGTTTTCCCTCCTTCAGGAGCTTGTAGTAAGTGTTTACAACCGCCCAGGGCGAGCGACCGAGCAGGGTGATGTAGGCAATCCTCACCATACCGCGTTCCCCCACAGGTAAGCTGTGGCACCATAAAATAGTGCTAAGGCAAACGGAACGGCGGAGACTCGCCCTTTTACGGACTTGTGGGCGATTAGAAACGGTACGAGTGCCATTACGGAGTATTCAAGCCCGTATGTCTTCCAGATGCCCGTCTCGCTTATTGCGAACAAAAAGAGGAGCGAAGTGAACACCCCCAGCGGGACCGTTAAGACCGTGAGCACCAGCAGGTTTAACGCGGGGAAAGGCTTCTTTTCGGGGATTACGACAATCCAGAACAGAAAGTTCAGGAAGAGAAAGTGAAGCAGAAGTCGCCACAACTCAATGTCAGTGTTCGGCTCCCATCTTGAGGGAACGTAGTAAAACCACGTAGCTCCGAAGGCGTACATGAGGGTTAGGGTAAGGGCAACTGCCAAGCTGGACTTGACTGAGAGTGTACTCGTTCCCATCCTAAACCCCATTACTCGACTAACACGAGCCCATACAAAACGCTTTCGGAAAAGTCTATTTGAACCAGCGAGCTGATTTCAATCCCTATGGCGTCGAGGCTTGGACGGACTTTCGTTGGTATTCTACAGGGCTCACCGCGCTCAAAGGGGCAGTCCGGGCAGAGGTTGCAGTTTCCAGGGAAGAGTGCCATCGCGTAGAGCTTTCCCTCTTTAAAGAGCTCGGCCTCGCGCTTGAGCAGGTACCTGATTGCCTCCCGTTTCTCCTCCTCGAAGCGCTTCATATCCACCTCGAACTTTATGAGGATGGCCCTGCTGAAGTGGCTCACCCACTCCCTTGCCTCCCTCCAGTCTGGAACGTGGGGAGGACAGCTCGGCCTCTTCCCGTACATCGGGCAGGTTCGACACTTCCAGACCGGCCTTGGCGAGACGACGATTTTCTCGGCTGGTATCTCCCTCTCCCAGAGCACGCGCATGGTAGGTTAAACGCCGGAGGAGTATTTAACGTTGGCGCAACCCTTTTACGGATGAAGACGTAGGTTTGAACATGAGGACATGGATACCTCTGCTAATCATCGCGCTTCTAATCGGGTCGGGCTGTATAAGTGGGGGAGGTGAGAAAACGACTGCTCCGAAGACACTTGAGATTGGTTCCGTCTTCCACAACGGGAGCTACATCCCCGCTAAGTTCACCTGCGACGGCGAGGACATAAACCCACCGATATTTATCGGGAACATAAGCGAGAAGGCGAAGAGCATCGTTATCATAGTTGACGACCCCGATGCTCCCGCGGGAACCTTCACCCACTGGATTGCCTGGAACATTCCACCCCTCGGCGAGATTCCCGAGGCGGTTCCGAAGGTTGGGGAAGTCGAGAAGCCGATTCCGGTGGTTCAGGGGAGGAACGACTTCGGAAGGATAGGCTACGGTGGCCCCTGTCCGCCGAGAGGGAGCGTCCACCACTACCACTTCAGGGTCTACGCCCTCGACACGACGCTGAACCTTCCACAGGGGGTGACGAGAAAAGAACTGGAAAAGGCCATGGAGGGTCACGTTATTCAGTGGGGAGAGCTCGTGGGGCTCTACAAGCGGAGTTAGGTGCTTTTCTTTTCCGTCAACTTCACCACGAGGTTTATCGCGCTCTGCAATGCCGACAGGAAGTTCAGCGTGAAGAATATCCAGTCGCCTATGATGTAGGAGTAAACCGTTAGTAACGACGCCGCTGTCACATAAATCACTATGAAGCCCATGTTCAGGGGGCACTTCCTCGTTCTTATCGTTTCGATGGTCTGCGGAACCCAAGCGCTCACGAGGAGCAACATTCCGAGCAGTCCGATTATCTCTCCGCCGTTCATGGTCTCACCCGCCATAGAAAAGGGCTTCCCTAAAAAAGGGTTGTGGCGGGGTTTCTGTCAAAAACGGCAGATAAAACGGCTGGTTTTGACTTCTTCACGCTAAAGCTCGCTCGCGAGCATTGAGGTTGCCCAGGTCTTGACGTCTTCGTCCAGGATGTCCTCTATGAGTTTCATGGCTCTATCGAGTTCACCCTTCCTCGCGAGCCTGAGCGCGACCTCTGCCTGCACCTTTGACCTGTTGGCGAGGTCGGTTATGTGCTCCGCTATGTAGAGGGCGTCGTCGAACTTCCCCATTTCAAGGAACTCAAAGGCCAGCCCCATCAGGTTCTTCGTCGGGTTCTTCGTTGAGAGTGCCGTCTCTATCGCCCTGTCAAGGGCATCCCTGTAATCCTCTCCCTCTTTCGCCATCTCCACGACTATTCCGTTGACTGCCTTGGAACGGACGCTCCCGTCCGGTATCCCCCCGGCGAGCTTCATGGCCTCGTCAAATTTCCCTGCCTTCACGAGCTTCATGACTGCGTCGTAAAGGGCCCGCGAGCGGTACCATGTCTGCATACACACCCCCGAATACATACGTCCCAAGTTGATTTAAGGGTTCCGTTCAAATTGAAATGAAGCCGTGTTAACGTTTATAACTCTCCCTGAGAAATGGGCGGTGGTGATTACATGAAAAAGAGTAAAATCGGAATTGCGCTCCTGTTGCTCATCGTGGTGGGTTTCTCCGCCGGCTGTATAGGGAGCAACGGCACGGGTTCAACGACCTCGAGCGCTTCCTCCCAGGTGACCACAACCTCAACACCCTCGAAGCCGGCCTACGTTGACGTCAACGGCACGAGGATTTACCTGAACGCGATTCACTTCTACATGTACGGTATGAAAACCTGCCCCCACTGCCGGCACATGCACGAGTGGATTCCCCAGGAGTACGGAGAGAAGGCCTTAACCTACTACGAGCTCGTGAACAACCAGACGAACATGATGCTCTTCAACGAGCTCGCCCAGCTTACGGGCATCAGTGGTGTTCCAGTGATAGCCATAACGTACAACGAAACCCTCTACGCGGTCATTGAGGGGGAATTCGACATAACTAAAACCCCTGAGATTATAGCTGTGGCGATTCAAAACAATGGCATGCTTCTATTTACTGGAAAAACTTACCTGCTCTCCTACAAGGACCCCAAGGCCAAGCTCGTCATAGACGCGCTTTACACCATATTCGTGAAGCATCAGTCAGTTGACGTCCAGAAGATACTCAACGAGCTGAAGGCCAACTCGACTTCGAGCGGAAACTCGACGGGCTGACCTTTAGTTTTCAACCTTTCGTTTTGGAAAGGATGAAAAGTCTTTCTTGATTACTTTTGCCCATGAAGAGCGAAATCAAGGCCCTCGCGATAATCCTGCTGGCTTCCTTTGGGTTAAGCGCCGTCGTTCTCTACCTCCTGGGCATTCCAGAGTTTATCCCCAAGTTCTACGCCCTGGCAATGAGCGACTCGATAAACCCCTGCACCTTCGTGATTTACACTATGCTCCTCATTGCGATATCTGTAAGGGAAGTGTCGCGGAAGAGACTCTACATCATAGGCTCGGCCTTTATCCTGGCCGTTTACGTCTCGTACTACCTCCTCGGCGTTGGCCTGCTCTTCCTCGGGCAGTACATTCCCCTGTGGCTCGCGGGAATCTTTGCGATGGGCTTCGGAATCTACACAATGGTCACAGGGATAATGGAGCGCTCGAGGATAGGCGACAAGGGGAAGATAAGGAGGAAGATATTCAGCGCCGACGCGACCTTCGCCGGTTCGTTTGCCCTCGGCGTTGTGGTCTCAACGACGCTCCTCCCCTGTTCCGCCGGCAGTTACCTCGTCTACGCGACGATAATAGCGCACGGGAGCAGGGCCCTCGCGTTCTTCCTCCTGGCCCTCTACAACGTCATCTTCGTGCTTCCCCTCGTCGTAATCCTCCTCGCCATGGGGAGCGTGAGCGAGAGCAAGCGCTTCTCCCAGGCGATGGTCAGGCACAGCATGGAGCTCTCCGTCATCGCCGGACTTTTGCTCATCGCGATAGGCATCTGGGTGCTCTTAGGAACCTAAAATACCCTTGCATATCCCCATTTCTTGACGCTCGTGAGGATTGAAGTTTCCGTGCTCTTTATCCCCTCTATCCTGCCGAGCTTTTCAACGAGGAAGTTCTCAAGTTCCTGCAAATCCCTCACGGTTACCTGCATTAGTATGTCGTGGGCCCCGGTCGCTATGCCCAGGACGTCTACCTCTGGCAACTCCTTTAACTTTTCCACGGCTTCTTTTATCTTGCTCGGTTCCACATCAACGGCTATGAACGCTACGACGGAGTAGCCCGCCTTGAATGGGTTTATGAGGGCGACGAACTTCCTTATGACTCCCCTCTCAACGAGCTTTTTAACCCTGAGCCTGACCGTTGATTCGGGCACCTTAAGCCTTCTTGCTATCTCTGAGTAACTGGCCCTTCCGTCCTCCTGCAGGATGTGGAGTATCGCCCTGTCGAGTTCGTCAAGTCGTTCAATCTCAGCCATTTTGGCCCATCAATTTTGAATTTTTGGGAGGTTATTTTTAAAGTTTTCTGCTAATTTCGCAAAAATTAACCGAAATTCCTATTAATTTCAAACGCATATGGTTAACGGTGGTTCCATGTTGCCCCCAAAAGATGAGGTTATCCTGGGCTACTCCCGCTACATCTCGCGCGCATCCCACGTTACCTACGCCCCAATAGTGCCTTACAAGGCCCAAAACGCCCTCGTCTGGGACGTGGAGGGAAGGGAGTACATAGACTTCCTGAGCGATGCGGCCGTTCAAAACGTTGGGCACAACAACCCGAGGGTCGTTGAAGCCGTCAAAAGAACCGCCGAGAGGTTGCTTCACTTCACCTTTATCTACGGCTTCCCCGTCGAGCCGTACCTTCTGGCCAAAAAGCTGAGCGAACTTGCCCCCGTTGAGAACGCGAAGGTTGCCTTTGGCCTCAGTGGGAGCGATGCGAATGATGGCGCCATAAAGTTCGCGAGGGCCTACACTGGGAGGAGGGCGGTAATCGGCTACCTCAGGAGCTACTACGGTTCCACCTACGGGGCAATGAGCGTTACTGGCCTTGACTTTGAGGTTCGCTCCAAGGTCGGCCAGCTCAGCGACGTCCACTTCATCCCCTACCCCAACTGCTACCGCTGTCCCTTCGGGAAAGAACCTGGGAAGTGCCGTATGGAATGCCTTGAGTACCTCAGGGAGAAGTTCGAGGGCGAGGTTCACGCTGAGGGGGTAGCCCTCCTCTTAGCTGAGCCGATACAGGGCGACGCAGGGATGGTGGTTCCCCCCGAGGGCTACTTCAGGAAGCTCAAAAGGCTCCTCGACGAACACGGCATTCTCCTCGGCGTTGATGAAGTCCAGAGCGGTCTTGGGAGAACAGGTAAGTGGTTCGCCATCGAGCACTTCGGCGTTAAGCCCGACTTAATAACCCTCGCAAAGCCCCTTGGCGGTGGATTGCCTATAAGCGCAATTGTCGGGAGGGCCGAGATAATGGATTCACTGCCCCCTCTTGGCCATGCATTCACCCTCTCGGGAAACCCCGTCGCGAGTGCAGCCGCTTTGGCAGTCATCGAGGAAATCGAGGAGAAAAATCTTCTCCAGAGGGCCGAAAGGCTTGGGAATAAAGCAAAGGAAAGGCTTGAAAGAATGAAGAAGAGGCACGAGCTCATCGGTGACGTCCGCGGACTCGGGTTGATGCTCGGCGTTGACCTCGTAAAGGACAGGGAAACCAAGGAGAGGGCCTACGACGAGGCTAAGAAGGTCGTCTGGAGGGCCTACGAGCTGGGTCTAATAGTGGCCTTCCTTCAGGGCAACGTGCTGAGGATTCAGCCCCCGCTGACGATAGAGGAGGAGCTCCTTGAGGAGGGCCTTGACAGGCTTGAAGAAGCAATTGAGGACGTTGAGGAAGGCAGAGTTCCCGATGAAGTCCTGGAAAAGGTGCAGGGGTGGTGATTGACAAAAGCCTGCTTATTCTCAACTTTTCCGAAAACTTTTTATACAAATACCTACACAGCCTGAGCGGGCTTCAATGGAAAGCCTGGAAAACGCAAGGAAACCCGTTCTTAAAGTGGGAATAGAGGATAGGGTTGAACCTTCCAAGGCTTTGGTTTTTGGCCTTCAGCACGTTCTGGCGATGTTTGGGGCGACAGTGACGGTGCCCCTCGTAGTGGGCGGGGCGATAGGGCTCAGCGGTTCCCAGATAGCAACGATGATACAGGCCGTCCTGCTGGCGATGGGGATAGCGACGCTTCTCCAGACGACGATAGGCTCGCGCTATCCGATAGTCCAGGGTTCGAGCTTTGCCTTCATCCCAGGGCTGATAGCGATTGGCTCAAGCATTGGAATGGCCGCGGTTCAGGGGGCGCTAATCGTCGGCGGGCTGATTGAGGCCCTAATCGGCTGGCTTGGAATAATCGGAAAGGTCAGGAAGCTCTTCACGCCCCTCGTTACTGGGGTTACAATAACCCTCATTGGCTTCAGCCTCGCAGATGTTGCCGTTAATAACTTCTTCAACGCCTATGCTGACCCCTCGGGTGGAACCGTCGAAAAGGCCGTGCTCGTGGGGCTGATAACGTTCCTCACCACAATCTTCGTTGCACTGAGGGGAAGGAGAACAAGGGCAATGCCGGTCGTTGTGGGTGCCCTCGTCGGCTACGCGGTGAGCTTTCCCCTCGGCCTCGTCGACCTAAACCTCGTGGAAAGTCTTCCCGCCATCAGTGTCCCCAGGCCGTTTCCGTGGGGCGAGCCCGTCTTCGATTTAACAGCGATAGTGCTCCTCCTCTTCGCCTTTATGGTGAGCATCATCGAAAGCGTTGGCGACTACCACGCGATAGCGACCGTTACTGGTTCCGAGATAACCGAGGAGAGGATAGCGAGGGGCATAGGTGCTGAAGGCCTCGCCTGCTCGGTAGCCGGTTTCCTCGGGGCCTGCGGAACCACGAGCTATTCAGAGAACATAGGTGTCGTTGCCCTCACCAAGGTCGGAAGCAGGCACGTGGTTCAGGTGGGGGCGGTTATCCTGATTCTCCTCTCGCTCCTCCCGAAGTTCGCGGGCATCTTGGCCTCAATGCCCGCCCCGGTCCTCGGCGGCCTGACGCTGGCTCTCTACGGCATGATAAGCGTCACTGGCCTGAGGCTGATAAAGGAGAAGGTCGAGTTCAATGACAGGAACACGCTGATTCTCGCGGCCGCGCTGATAGCAGGGCTCGGAGCGCCACACCTACCGCCCCAGTTGCTGGAATCCCTTCCAAGACTTGTCTCGAGCATACTCGAGTCGGGAATGGCGGTAGGAGCCCTGACGGCGATAATCCTGGAAAGAATCCTTTAAATGGGAAGAAAAGGGGGCTCAGGCCCCTTCCTTCTTTTCGGCCTGTTTTACGTTTTCCTTCTTCTCAGCTGGCTTAGTTTCCTTCTTTTCAGCGGTCTTCGCAGTTGGCTTGGTGGGCGTGGGCTTCTTGGGGGGCCTTATGCCGTAGCCGAGTATCTTGAACTCTATCGTTGAACCGTCGCGGAGGTGGTAAACGTATGTCCCATCGGCTTTCTTTTCTATCTTCTCAACTGGGAAGCGGTAGTCGCCGAACTTCTCGTTGAGCTCCCTTACTTTATCGGGGTGAATCGGCACCCAGTTGAAGAGTTCAAGGTCTTCCTCGCTACCGCCCGTTGAGAGATAATAGGCTTCCGTGAACCCGAGGGCTCCCGTCGGGCAGACGTCCACACAGAACTGGCAGAAGGTACAGCGACCGTAGTCAACCTTCGGGTGGGGCCTCTTCTCCATCTTGCCGTCCACTTCGAGCCACGTCATCTCTATTGCCCTCGCTGGACATATCTGACCGCAGAAGTTACAGCCCACACACTTCTTCCAGTCGAGGGTGTGGAATCCCCTGTACTTCGGGGCGGGCTCTATCTTCTCGAAGGGTATCTTAATCGTGACTGGTTTTTTGAAGAGGTACTTGATGCCCATCCAGGGCTTGACGAAGGACTTCTTAATCTTGACCTTCTCCTCACCAACGACTCTCGCGGGCATCGTCATCACCTGTCTATGTCGGGCGGGCAGTTGTCGAGGGTCTTCAATATGACGGGCACATCGGCAAGGCGGGCCCCCTTAAGGAGCTCCTCAAGTACCGTAACTCCGTGGCTCTGGCTCGGACCGCGGAAGTGGACGCGATAGGGCTTGTGGGTGCCGTTGCTCACCATGTAAACACCGAAGTCGCCCTTGGTGCTCTCGACGTGGGCGTAGGCGTCTCCAGCGGGAACCTTGAACCTCGGGAGGTTCTTGAGCTTGGGGTCCTGCACCATGTAGGGTCCGCTCGGGGGCCCCATGTCGAGGAGCTGTTCGAGTATGTAGAGGTCCTGCTCAATCTCGTACCTTCTCACGAGGACGCGCGCGAGGCTGTCGCCCTCTTTCAGGACTGGAACCTCAAAGTCGAGCTCGGGGTAGAGGTAGTAGGGGTCGTCTTTCCTGACGTCGTAGGGAACTCCCACTGCCCTAAGGTTCGGTCCTGTCACAGCGTGCTTGAGGGCAAAGCGCTTGTCCATGACGCCGACTCCCTCGGTCCTCTCGAACATTATGTAGTTGTCAAAGAGTATCTCGTCGAAGTCCTTGAGCTTGGACTTGATGTACTCGACGGTGTCCCTCAACTGCCTCAGCCACCTATCGCCAGGTATGTCCCTCCTGACGCCTCCAGGGACGGTGTAGATGTGGTAGACCCTTCCTCCCGTCAGCTCTTCAAAGAGGCGCATGAGCCTCTCACGGTAGGCAGCGGCCCACTGGCCAGCCGTGTAAAGACCTATCTCGTTTCCAAAGCCCATTATCCAGAACATCCACGCTGAAAGCCTGGCCATCTCGAGCACTGTCGTCCTAATCCATATCGCCCTCTCAGGGACTTCCCAGCCCATTATCTCATCAACGGCCATTGAGTAAATGTTCTCGGGAACGTCGCTCTCGGGAACGCAGATACGAAGGATTAGGGCTATGTTGGTGAAGTAAGGCCTCTGTTCGGCGAGCTTCTCAAAACCCCTGTGCAGGAATCCTGGGTTGACTATGGCCCTCTCTATCCTGTTGCCGTCCATCTTCAGGATTATGCTGAAGTTCTCGGTGGCCATGTGCTGTGGGCCGAAGAACAGCTCGTAGGTGTCCTTTGATATCGGAGTGAGGTACATGTCGTGCTTTCTTGCCTCCTCCCTAAGCTCCTTTGGAACCTCCAAATTTGCCATGAGCATCACCACCTCATATCACGTAGTTGGTCTTACTCTCATCGTACCTGTCGAAGTCCTCACCGTAGATTGTCTTGACGTAGCTCAGCGTGTTGAAGTCCTTCCTGAGCGGGTGCTTCTCGTACTCCCTCGGCTCGAGGATGAACGGCCCAAGCCTCGGGTTGCCCTCGAAGACTATCCCGAAGAACTCGTGGGCTTCTCTCTCGTAGGTCTCTGCAACGGGCCAGATGTCCATGACCGTCGGAAGCTTCGCGTTTTCCCTTGGAACCCTTGTTTTCACGAAGGCGTGAACGCTCTCACTGACGCTCCAGAGCTGGTAAACGAGCTCAAACTCATTCTCCTTGAGCCAGTCAACAACGCTTATCTGCATGAGCATCTCAAACGTCTCGCTCGCCAGCTCAAGGAACTCGTGTATCCTCTCGGCAGGGACTCTGAACTCTATCCTCTTCTCGCGCCTGACGCTTCCCTCAGCGTAGGGGGCCTTCTCGAGGAGCTCTCTAACGAGGTTGCCCTCCTTGGTGTTCGGGAGCTCGGGCTTCTTCTCCTCAGCCTTCTCCACGGTTTCGACCTTGTTATCGTTCACAGCCATGCCAACCACCTCTTTGCGTCTTTCTCACGCCATCCCTCACCGAAGAGCTCGTCCTGGTTTTTCCTGTACCACTCGTAGTTCTCCCTATACCTTTTCCATCCATCGGCTTCTCCGTTCTCAATTTTCCTTATGATGTCCATGATTCCCTGCATGACGGCTTCGGCCCTCGGCATACAGCCCGCTATGGCCACGTCGATGGGAATGTACTTGTCGAGCTGCTTAACCACGTTGTAGGAGTCCCAGTAAACACCGCCGTTTATAGGGCAGGAGCCGTGGGCAAGGACGTACTTTGGGTCCTGCATCATCTCGTAGGTTATGATTATCCTCTTGAGGGTCTTCGGGGTGACGTAGCCCGTGATGAGGAACAGGTCACCCATCCTCGGGGCAGGGTTGGGCATTATTCCAAAGCGCTCGAAGTCGTAGCGGGCTGTCGCTAAGGGGGGCATCTCTATACCGCCGCAACCGGTACAGAACGCCACTATCCAGAGGCTCTTCTTTCTCGCCCACCTGAAGAGGGGCTCGAAGAGCTTGAACTCCTTGAGCTCGTAGCTTATGAACTCGTCATTTTTTCTCTCGCTCATCCACACCACCTCACATAGTCAGGAGCACGGCTATTATTCCGATTATCGTCGGCCACTTCCAGAAGAACTTCGCGGCCTGGTCGATGGTGAAGCGCGGGTAGATGCTGGCGACGAATATCGCTATGAAGAGCACCGCTATCTGCTTGACGAGGAGCTCAAGCAGGTTACTCGCTCCGCCGAGGAAGAGGACGGCGAAGAACGCCGTCTCGGCGAAGAGCTGAACCGCATGCTGGGTGAAGAGCAGTGCCGCGTGTTTGCCCCCGTACTCGACCATCGGACCCATTGAGATTTCCGCGGGTGCGGAGACTATATCGAACGGCTCGAGGCCGAGCAATGCCTGGAAGACTATGTCAAAGACGATGAACGCTAAAAGCAACGCTGGAACCGTTATGCTCCACCCGTGAACCTGCTGGAGGGCCACGATGTTGCTCAGCTTGAAAGTTCCCCAGTGCTGGATTAGCGCTATCAGCGCAAGACCGTACGGCAACTGCATGGCCACCATAGTGAGCAGACCACGCTGGACACCGAGGGCTGAGTAGGGGTTGCCCGAGCTCATGGCACCGAGCATTATTCCGAGCATCGGCACCTCGAGGAGGTAGGCGACAACTATCAGGTCGGCGTTGCTACTGAAGAGCTGGAAGTTGGCGATGGGTATGAACAGGAGCGCCGTTATGCTCGCCCCGAGGGCAAAGACTGGCCCAAAGTCGTAGATGAGGCCGTGGCTTACGCTCTCCTTCTTCCCGAGGAGCTTGAGGGTATCTATGATTGGCTGGTATATCGGGGGCCCTATGCGCCTCTGGATTCTCGCCATTGCCTTTCTCTCGATGCCCATGAATATGAAGCCCATGAAGGTGGCGTAGATTACCATTCCGATTGCCTCAAGCGCTAACTTCCAGTCGAACATTCACAACACCCCCCACAGTGCCAGGATTAGGAGCACTACCGCCAGATACCAGGCGTAGCTCTGGACGTTTCCGTTGTAGAAGCCTTCCCTCAGGAAGTCAGCGAAGTCCTCGGCGATTCCAGCGAGGCGCTCGTAAAAGCGGTCCCAGCTGTACTTGAGCCAGAAGTCAAGGGCTTCAGCAAGGGGCCGGTAGAAGTTCCTCCTCATGCTGAGGTTGTAGTCCTCGGTAACGGGGTTACCCGACTGGTAGGTGTTCGTGACGGGTATTCTTCTCGTCTTTGCCCCGTAGATGAATATGAGTCCTGCTATCGCGAGGCCGAAGACGAGGAGCACGGCAACGAGGAGGGCGTTGTAGGTTCCAGTTGGTGTTACGAGCTTGTAGTAATTTCCTCCGACGGGGTTTCCGAGGAACTTTCCGAGGTACTCTGTGACGAGGCCTGGTGCAACTCCAAAGACGATGTTCGGAATCGCGAGTATCGCCATGCCTATGAGGAGCGGAAGCGGTGCCTCCTTAACGTCCTCAAGGTCGCTCGGCCTCTGGCCGAACCACACCGCGTAGAGGAACCTCACGACGTAGGCGAAGGCCAGGGCGCTTCCGAGGAATATCGCGCCTGCAACGAGGGGCATGTGTGCGCTTATGGCAGCTTCGTAGATGAGCCACTTGCTCGCGAAGCCCGCCATCGGCGGAATTCCTGCGAGGCTGAGGACCGCTATGAGTGACATGGCAAAGGTTATCGGCATCTTCTCGGCTAAGCCACCGAAGTCCTCAAACCTGGTCTTACCCGTCCTTAGCACGAGCGCCGCGACGACGAGCCAGAACAGGCCCTTGAAGACCGCGTGGCTGAGGACGTGGAAGAGCGCTCCCGTGAAGCCGAGCGGCGTTCCTATGCCAAGGCCCAGGAGTATGTAGCCGACCTGGCTGACGGAGGAGTAGGCGAAGAGCTTCCTTATGTCCTCCTGGAGCACCGCGAGGAAGCCTGCGACGACGACGGTTATGGCTCCAAGCCAGGCTATGATGTACGAGAACACCATATGGTTGTGCCAGATTCCGAGGGCGGCGACGAGCTTGGCTCCCATCAAGATGTAGAGGAGCAAGAATCCGTAGGCTCCCGCCTTGCTCAAAGCCCCGCTGAAGAATGCTGTATAGCTCTGGTCAACCTCGCTGTAGGCACCGGGCGCCCAGACGTGGAGCGGAACGGCACCTGCCTTGACGCCGAAGGCCGTCAGGAAGAGCAGGAACACGAGGGCGGTGAGGCTCTTGCTTATGCTCCCGAGCATTGCGTCCATGTAGAGGGCCTGTCTGATTGTTCCGAAATCGAGCGCGCCGATTTTCGCGTAGAGGATTCCAATCGCTATGAGCATCGCGTAGGCACCGATGACGCTGAGCACGAAGTACTTGAGGGACTCGTGCCTGCTCCTCTTGAGCACCATCATGAAGCTCGCGAAGGTCATGAGCTCCCAGAACAGGAAGAAGCCCACGAAGTCCCCGCTGAGGAAGACGCCAAGGACGCCAGTGTAGCTCATGAGTGCGAAGAGCCACTCGTAGGAGCTCCTTGAAGTGCTGACCATTCCGAAGGCCATCGCAACGCCGATGAGCGAAGCGATAGTCGCAAAATACCAGCTTATCGTGTTGAGCTGGAAGATTAACTTGAACCCACCAACGGTTATGGTTTGAGTTACCACCTCAGGGTTGCTACCCGCTATCGTTGAGTAGTACTTGGCGAGTACCCCAAGGGGAACGAGGGTACCGAGTACTCCAACGGCCTCGCGTATTCCCCTGACGTCAAGGGCCCAGGCTATGAAGCCAGCCACCAGAGGTGCGAAGAGCATTATCATGAGCTCGTTCATGCTCCCACCCCCATCAGCGGGACGTTCTTAATGTACTGGGCGACGTTGAAGATGTCGCTTCCAGCCTTCTGGGAGACGCTCCAGAGGTAGTTCGGGTAGATTCCAATGGCAACCACGAGTATCACCAGGGCGACCACTATGGCCACGAGCGGGATGCTCTCTGAAATCCTCTCGCCCTCTCCCTCAAACCAGATGGCGTGAATCAGCCTGAAGTAATAGACCGCCTCGACCACACTGGCCGCGAGGACGAGGAAGGCCGCCCAGGTGTAGCCCGCTTCAACAGTGGCGAGGATTATCCTGAGCTTGCTCCAGAAGATGTTGAACAGCGGTATTCCTACCGCCGCCATCGCCCCGACCGTTATTCCGAAGGCGGTAACGGGCATCTTCCTGCCGAGCCCATGGAAGTTCTCAATGTCTGCCCCTCCGAGTTGTACAGCAACGTAGCCAACTCCGAGGAACAGGAGAGCCTTGATTATGGCGTGGTTTATCATCTGGAACACTCCAGCGTCAACGCCCGCCTGGGTTCCCAAGGCAAAGGCAAGGGCTATGAGTCCAACCTGGCTGATTGACGAGTAAGCTATCATCCTCTTGACGTTCCTCTGTCTCAGAGCGGAGAACTCTGCCACAACAACGGTGAGGGTGGCCATGACCACGAGGAGCTTGAGGACGTTGTGCCAGGTTCCGACCGAGCTCATGAGGTAGAGTATCCTCGCCATCGCGTAGAGGCCTGCCTTGACGACGAAGGCCGAGAACATGGCCGTTATCGGGTGCGGTGCCGCTTGATAGGCATCGGGCGCCCAGGCGTTGAGCGGGAAGAGCTCCGCTTCGACGGCCAGGCCGAAGACTATGAGAGCCAGTCCGACCTGGGCAACGGTCGGGTCGATGTTGCCCGCGAGCTGGGCTATCTGGGCCATGTTGAGCGTTCCGGTGGCGCCGTAGATTAGCGCGACGCCGATTAGGAAGAAGCTTGAGCCGATTCCTCCGAGAATCATGTACTTGAGCGATGCTTCAGCAGCTTCACCCGTCTTGTTGTAGGCCGTTAGAGCATAGGCGGTTATGGAAGTTATCTCCATGAAGACGAAGAGGTTAAAGATGTCTCCCGTCGCTATCATTCCCGTGGCTCCGAGCATCAGCAGGAGGAACAGCATGGCGTACTTGTCTATGGGTTCAACGTCGATTGCCTTGAAGTTGAACACTGCCATGAGGAAGCTCGCTATAGCCACTATGAGCACGAAGAGCGCCGCGAAGTGGCCAATGTAAAGGTTGATTCCAATCGGTGGCCTCCAGCCGCCTGCCATGACGATTATCGGCTTTCCAGTTGAGTAAACCTGCTGGAAGACCCACGCCGCTATTCCCGTCTGTATCGCGGTGATTATCAGCACGTAGGTCTTTATTGCCTTCTTTCCAAGCCCCTTAATCAGGGGGACGAAGAAGGCACCGAGGAGAGGTAACGCTATGAGGAGTGAGGCGTACTGCCCGTTCATCCTCTCAACCTCCTTATCTCCTCAACGTTCAGCGTTCCATAATGTTTGTAAAGGACTATCGCGGCACTAAGGGTCATGGCCGTTGTGGCAACGCCTATGACTATCGCCGTCAGAACGAGCGCCTGCGGAATCGGGTCAACGGCCTGGTTGGGCTCTATTCCCTCGCTCAGAATCGGCGCGCTCTTCCCCGAGATGTAGCCTATGCTTATGAGGAGCAGGTTGACACCAGTTTCCATAATGCTGAGCCCGATGAGCATCTTGAGGATGTTCTTCTTGACGAGGACTGCGTAGAGGCCTATGAGTATGAGCGAGATTGCACCGAAGTAGAAGGCGCTGATGTTCGGAACGCTCATTCTTTCACCCCCTCTTTTAGCATGTTGTCGATGATTCCACTGAGCTCGGTGCCAACCTTGAGACCTATCAGGATGTATATTATCGGGATGAATCCGCCACTGAAGAGCCTGCCGATGTTGTCGTGTCCCCAGCCCCAGGTCTGCCATATCCAGTCGAAGAGGAAGTAACCGCCTATCGCGAGGCCAATGAGACCGACGATGACGTAGCCCATCCCAACGAGTCCCTCGGTCTTCTCAAAGGCCTTGTGGGGAATCTCGTACATAGTGAATGCCATGTAGAGCAGCAGGAAGGCCGTAGCTATGGTCGCTCCTCCCGGGAAACCTCCACCTGGGGTGAGGTGTCCGTGGATGAAGATGTAGGCGCCGAAGAGCATCACGAAGGGCACGAGAAGCCTGGTTCCTGTTGTGAGAACTATTGAGCCCTCTGTCTTCGCGGTTCTCCTCTTCTTCCTCTCCCAGAGAAGCGCTCCAACACCTGTGGAGGCTATGAAGAGGACTGTGACCTCACCGAGGGTATCAAAACCACGGTAGTTGACGACAATGGCAGTTACCGCGTTGACGGCTCCCGTCTGTTCCTTGACGTGGTCGAGGTAGTAATGGCCGACGAGCATCTTGTCCTGGCCAAAGGGTACTCCAGCGAGCCCCTGGGCGAGCCAGTACCCGATGATAAGCAGGGTAATTATCGCGAGACTCCTCTTCAGTACGCTCACCATCTTATCCACCACCCTGGTCTCTCTTCTTCCTCTGTCTCAAAGCGCTGGGTTCTCTTTATGGCAAAGATTAGTATGGCACCGCTGAGCGCGGCCCCTATGGCCGCTTCGGTCATTGCAACGTCTGGCGCCTGAAGAATCAGGAACAGTATTGAGGCGAACAGACTGACAGCGGCCATTCCAACGGCGGCCGCTAGAAGGTCACGCCACTCGACGGCGAATACTGCCGAGAGAATCATGACACCGATGATGATATAGTCGATACAGGTTACGCAGTTCATTCGCTCACCCCCTCAGATGTCTCGGAGGTCTCACCCTCAGCCTCTTCAGCCTGCGCCTTGCTCGCAAGGTGTTCCCCATACTTGTCAACGACACTACCGTGCCAGAGAGGAATCCCGCGCTTGTATGCGGCCCTTATCAATGCGTGGGCGCTTATTGGGTTGGTGAGCAACAGGAATCCCGCGACCGCTACCGTCTGCACTATCCACGCTGGAGAATAGCCCTTCCCAATGGCCCAGATTCCAACGCCCACTATGACGCCCAGCGAACCGAGGGTGGCGCTTTTGGTGGACGTCTGCATCCTGTTGTAAACGTCGGGCATCCTTATCAGGCCGAGGGCCGAGAGGAAGTAGAAGAACGTTCCTATGAAGACGAGGACTTCACCGATTATCGCGAGCGCGTTCATAGGCCTCCCTCCAGGTAGCGGGCGAAGGCTATGACTCCACCGAAGGCAAGGAGCGCGTAAACAAAGGCGACGCTGATGTAAATCATCCTGCCGTAGTAGAGCGCGAAGAGCACCATCAGCCCGGTGGTTATGGTCGTCATGATATCGACGGCAACGAGCCTGTCAACGGTCGTCGGTCCCCTGAAGACCCTGTAGGTGCTGAGGAGCGTTGCTATCGCAATCAGGGCGAGATAAATGTTAACCTCTATCATCCGAATATCACCCTCAAGTACTTTTCGAAGGGCCTCGTTATGGCCTCGGAGGCCTTTTCGACGTGCTCAGAATCGTCCTTGGCGTTAAGAACCTCATCTGGAACCCAAATCCAGTGGATGAAGTAGTTATCTCCATCAACGTCGAGGGTTATCGTTCCGGGCGTGAGGGTTATTGAGTTCGCGAGCGAGAGCTTTCCGGTGTCGCTGTTGAGAACCGTCCTGCACTTGACGATTCCAGGCCTTATGGGCCTTGCCGGGTGAAGGACCCTGTAAGCCACGTCGAGGTTGGCCATTATCATGGCCCACAGGAAGTACGGTATGTAGGCTATCGCGTAGGCGACCCTCTTCGGATGAAGGTTTGCAAGTCCTGCTCTGGTGAAGACGTCGTGCGTCAGTGCCGCCACTATTAAAGCTATAACGGCCCCAGTTATCAACTCCTGACTGTCGAGGCTGGCCGTGACGACCAGCCACAGAATAAACAGCACGATAAAAGTGTAGACGAACTTGCTGGCGCGACTTGCTTCTTCCATACTCAACCCTCCAGGCGACACTCATTGGGAGTGACTATCGTTGGTTTTCAACCATAACTTATAAACCTTACCTGAGAAGAAGAAAGGTTCAGAACTTTTGGTTAAAATAGGGGTTTCTAATTTGTCCCATAGTCCGGAAAAGCGTCCACTAGAGTTCATTCTTCGAGAAGAGGTAACAAAATCTTTTTGCAAAATTGATGTAAAAAGCCAAAAAATTCGGTCAGTAGATGGATATCCTCTTGACGCCTTCGAGCTTCGAGAGCTCGTTAATGAGGTCGCCGGGTATGGGCTTCTCGGTTATGATGGTCAGCGTTGCCTCAGGGTAGAGCTCAGGGTCTTCCGCGACGACCTGAACGATGTTGATGTCGCGCTCCGCTATCTTCTGTGCAATCTTGGCGAGTATTCCTATTGCCCTCGGTTCGGGCTCAATCTCGATGACGCCGTAGCCAACGTGCCTGCCGACGTACTTCATATGGACCGTCGGCTCGAGGTTGGTGTATATCTCCTTGAGCTCCGGCACCTTGAGTATCATGGCAACGGTTTCCTTAACGACACGCCTGTCCACGTCGAGGGCCTTGGCTATCTTGGTATAGGGCACCTCGATGTCTCCAGCCTTTATCTTCATGTCCTCTGAGACCTTGAGGCCGTACTTGAGAAGCGTCTTGGCAATTTGTTTTCTGACGGGATACTCATCAAAGTAATGCTCAATCTTCCCCCACATGAGCTACCACCCAGTTCAGTTCACCAGTAGACTCTTTAATCCAATAGTATTAAAATGTTTCCATGCCCGCATGTCTTCAAGGGGGAATTTAAAAGTCTTCCGGACGGATGTTTTGTCCATCAACGGGTTTTTAAACGCACCGTTAAACTCACGACCATGATAGAGCTACGCCTCCCCCACGTGACATTTGAGGATTTGGGAGACACGATACGGCTAATCTGGCGTGAGACCCTTTACGCCGACCTTCCAAAGCGAGAGCTTGAACGGGTCATTCGAAAGAAGTACCGCGTCTCACCTCAAATCACGGCCCGAAACGGTGCGCTAATCATAAACACCGACTACGAGAAAGTTGAAGGCTTCATAGCGCTCTACATCCAGAACAACCTTGGAGCGCTCCTCAGGAACCGCTACACGAAGAGGAAGGTCCTCTACATTCACGAGGCCATGGACGTTCCGCTCCTCGGCTATAACGCCTTCGGTTTAATAGACAGGGGGACAAACCTCATCCAGATAAGGGGCGTCAGCGGGTGCAACCTCAGCTGTATCTTCTGCTCCGTTGATGAGGGGCCGTACTCAAGGACGAGAAAGCTCGACTACGTCGTTGATATTGACTACCTGATGAAATGGTTTGACGAGGTCGCGAGGATAAAGGGGAAGGGTTTGGAGGCACACCTCGACGGTCAGGGTGAACCGCTCATCTACCCCTTCCGCGTCGAGCTCGTTCAGGCGTTGCGGGAGCACCCGAACGTTTCGGTAATCTCCATGCAGAGCAACGGGACGCTTCTCAATGACAAGCTCGTTGAAGAGTTAGCAGAGGCGGGCCTCGATAGGGTGAACCTCTCCATTCACTCCCTCGACCCGGACAAGGCGAAGATGCTCATGGGGATGAAGAGCTACGACCTTGAGCACGTTCTGGAGATGGCGGAGGCGCTCGTGAACGCCGGGATAGATGTCCTCATCGCCCCGGTCATAATCTTCGGAATCAACGATGACGAGGCGGAGGCCTTCATAGAGTTCGCGAGGAAAATCGGTGCCGGAAAACGCTGGCCGGCCCTTGGCTTCCAGAACTACATCCCCTACAAGTTCGGCAGAAATCCAGCTATAGCCAAGACGGTTCCATTCAAGGAGTTCTACGCCTGGCTGAGGAGACTTGAGGAGAAGACCGGAATGAGGCCCCTCGTCCTGAAGCCGAGCCACTTCGGTATGGAGAAGCGCGAGTTCATTCCCCTCGCCTTCCGGCCTGGGGAGGTCGTAAAGGCAGAAGTCGTTCTTCCCGGCAGGATTGAGGGTGAAATGCTCGCGAAGGCCAGGAACAGGCTCATCGAGGTCGTTGGGACGAAGGCGGAAGTCGGGGACAGAATCAAGGTGAGAATCGTGCGGACGAGGCACGGTATCTACATCGGGACCGAGGTTTGAGAAACTTTTTAAAGTAATTTTTCGAATCATTTCTAGGTGAGCTCCATGAGACGCATCCTTTTAGTGTTGGGCATCGTGGTACTGATGGTTCTTTCCATCGTTGGGATTGCAGTTGCCAGCGACTCATACGTGTTATCCAACCTTTCAGGGGCGTTCCAGAGGGACGGACTTACTATCGTGGAACACGACTACAACTGGACCTCAGCCCCGGAGAACCCTAACATCGTATACGTAGCCGTATGGACTCCTAACCCGTACAGGGAATACATTGAGAATGCCCTCGTCAGGGTTGTTGAAAAGCACGGTCTCAAACCCGTCATTGTGGACGATGTCCAAAACTACGACCTCAAGGGAAGGCTCGTGCTCTTTTATGGTCCAGTCGTGGGGTGGGACAACAGGCTCCTTTACAGGGAGGTTTCAATCTCTGGAATCCTCTACTACTCCTACGCGGGCGATGCAAAGTCCGCCGTGGATGCAATAAACAGTGGCCTGGTCTTTTCAGAGACGGAGATTTCACGGTCTTCGGAGAAGTTCTGCGGGGCGGACATGAACCGACTTATGGAGCTCAGGATAGCCAACCAGACATGTGCCGTTGCCTACTGGCTGGGCCTAAAGGCAAAGGTTGGAAAGCTCAAGAGGGCAGACCCGTACGGAATGATTGCCGGCGAAATAGCCTCTCAGCTTGACCAGTTCCTGACGAGCGATTCAAATGAAGCTTGAGCTCCTCACCCTCAGCTCTCCCCTTTCGTAAAGTTTCAGGAGGATTTCCGCTATCCTCTCGCCGGCCCTTCCGTCGCCGAAGGGGTTCGGAGCGTTCGCCATCCCTTCGTAGAACTCCCGGTCTTCCATCAGCCGTTTAAGATAGTCGAGGGCGCGTTCCTTTTCGAGGCCGACCAGCACGTTTCCGCCGGCCTCGACTGTCTCCGGCCTCTCGGTGTTGTAGCGAAGCGTGAGGCACGGCACGCCGAGGATTATGGCCTCCTCCTGTATCCCTCCCGAGTCCGTCATTATCGCGAAAGCGTTCTTTTCGAGCCTGAGGAAGTCGAGGTAGCCGAGCGGCTTGGTGACGGTCAGGTTCTCAATAGCCTCAACCCGTTCCAGGAGCCCGAATTCCTCGAGTCTCTTCCTCGTGCGCGGGTGCATTGGGTATATAGCTCTCATCGGCAGGCTTTCGAGGATTTGGACGAGCCTCTCAAGGTTCTCCCTGCTGTCGGTGTTCTCCGCGCGGTGGGCCGTTACGAGGATGTACTCCTTCGGTTTAAGGTTAAACCTCTCAAGGACGTCGCTCTTCTTCTCAGCCACCTCGGCGTTCTGTAAAACCGCATCAACAATCGTGTTGCCGACGACGTAGACGTTCTCGGTTATCCCCTCGCGTTCGAGGTTTTTCCTCGCCTCCTCGGTCGGCGGAAAGAGAACCTCGCTCGCGTGGTCTGCAAGAATCCTGTTTATCTCCTCAGGCATCGTCCTGTCAAAGCTCCTCAAGCCGGCCTCGACGTGGGCAACGGGAATCTTCAGCTTGACGCTCGCCAAAGCTCCCGCAAGGACCGTGTTAGTGTCGCCCTGAACGAGCGTAACATCTGGCCTCTCGTCCATCAAAACTCTCTCTATTTTTATCATCGCCTTTCCGGTCTGCTCCGCCTGAGTTCCAGAGCCGACTTTGAGGTGGTAGTCTATCGGCGGAAGCTCAAGCTCTTCAAGGAAGACACTGCTCATCTCGTAGTCGTAGTGCTGGCCCGTGTGGATTAGAAGGGGCTCAACGCCCCTCTCAAGGAAGGCCCTTATAACGGGCGCGAGCTTTATTATCTCCGGCCTCGTTCCGAACACAAAAGCTGGCTTCAAAACTCACCCCTCCCGATGCCCTTGAAGAGGAAGCCCCTCGGCGGGGTTTTTACAACGTGCCTGCCGTCGATGAGGATTCTCGTCCGCATGAGCTTCCCAAGGCTTTCCCAGTCGAGGGACTTGAAGGCAGTATGGTCGGTCGCTATTACAACCGCGTCCGCGTTTTCGACGGCCTCCTCAACGCTCCCGCTCGTGCCCGGGACGAAGGGGTCGTATGTTTTAACGGCCTTCACGTCATCCTCTATCTCCCCGATGAAAGCCAGCGCCGGCGAGTTCCTCGTGTCATCGCTGTCGCCCTTGTAGGAGAGTCCGAGGACTGCAACAACGGCATCCCCGGGCGGAACGTTCAGCTCCTTAAGCGCCGAGAAGAGCAAATCCTTCGTGAGGAGGGGCATGGAGTCGTTTATCTCCCTCGCGAGCTTTATGAGCCCGAAGTCCTCTTTGGCCGGCCAGAGGAGGAGGTGCGGGTCCTTCGGGAGGCAGTGACCGCCGACCCCTATCCCAGGGGTGTGGATTCTAACCCTCGGGTGCGTGTTGGCGAGCTCTATGGCCTCGAAGACGTCTATCCCGTACTGGTGAGCGAGAAAGGCGAACTCGTTCGCCAAAGCTATGTTCACGTCCCTGAAGGTGTTCTCCATCAGCTTGACTACCTCACTGACGGTCGAGTTTGTCTTGAACGTCTGCCCCTTGACGAAGGAGCGGTAGAGCTTTTCCGCCATCTCTGCGCTCTCGGGCGTTATTCCGCCGAAGATGCGGGAGTTGTAGACGAGCTCCTTAAAAATCCTGCCAGGCATTACCCTCTCCGGCGCGTGGACCATGTAGAAGTCCTTTCCTGCCCTGAAACCCGTCAGCTCCTCGATGAGCTTCGCCATCCTAATGGTTGTCAGGGGCGGAACGGTGCTTTCTATGACCACCAGCGAGCCCCTTTTCATGGCCTTTGCAACGGTCTTAACGGCGCTCTCAAGGTAGCTGAGGTTCGGCGTTTTGTCCTCCCTCAGGGGGGTTTGAACGCAGATTATGTAGGCGTCTTTCTCCTTTATCTCCTTGGGATTAGACGTTGCCCTGAGGTTGCCACTTTCAACGGCCTTTCTGAGTAGCTCGTCTATCTCGGGCTCGACGATATGGGCTTTCCCCGAGTTTATCTTCTCTACCACTTCTTCCCTTATTTCATAACCTGTGACCTTAAAACCGGCGTTCGCGAACATTATCGCCGTTGGGAGACCTATGTAGCCGAGGCCTATGACTGCTATCTCCTTTATCTCCTCCATCACTTCCACCGGAGCGGGTTGGAACGGCCAGATAAAAGCCTTTTTGAGGTAACGATTTTGAAAGCGTTGGAACCGTTTTGGTGCGCTTATCAAGAACTTCCTTCGCCTGGACACTCTTGTTCACTTAGCCCGGTAGTAGTGGCCCGACGAAAACCTACATCATGGAAAGAAAGCGTTAGAAAGCGTTTTTCATTGAAAGGGGCCGTCTGAAACGTCCGAAAAAACGCTTCTGCAACCGTTTTTTGGAAAGCCTTATATTGGACAAAGCCGTTCACTCATCGGTGGGTGGTAGAATGAAGGTGTGGATTGATATCACGAACGCGCCTCACGTTCACTTTTTCAAGGGTCTCATCAGGGAACTGGAGAAGACTGGCCACGAGGTTCTAATCACGACGAGGGAGTTCGACGGTCTTACCGGAATCCTCGACATGTTCGGTTTCGACTACTACGTGGTTGGAAAGCACGGGGGTTCCACCCTCGAGGGCAAGCTCATCGCGAGCGCCGAGAGGGTTTACAAGCTCAGCCGGCTGGTAATCGAGGAAAAGCCGGATTTGGCGGTTTACAAGCACTCAGTCGAGGCACCGCGCGTTGCCTTCGGCCTCGGGATTCCGAGCATCGGCTTCGTTGATAACGAGACCGCCATAGCCCAAAACAAGCTCATACTCCCATTCACGAAGCTCCTCCTCTTCCCGAAGGCGATAGACGCCTACGAGCTCCTCAAGTGCGGCGCCGACCCCAACGGCATGAAGCCCGTAAACGGCTTCTCGGAACTGGCGCATCTCTACGGCTTCAGGCCCGACAGAAAGGTCCCCAGGGAGCTTGGGTTGAAGAGGAACGGCTACATAGTGATGCGCACCGAGCCGGTTAAGGCCAACTACTTCAACGGGCCCGAGAGGAGCGTCCTCGAGGACGTTATCCCCCTCCTACCCGAGATGCCCATCGTGCTCTTCCCGAGGACGGAGGAGCAGAGGAGGCGCTTTGAGCGCTTTGACAATGTGATAATGCCTGAGAAGCCCGTTGACAGCCTCAGCCTGCTCTACTACGCGAGGCTCATGATAGGTGCCGGTGGGACTATGAACAGGGAGGCGATAGCCCTCGGAACGCCGACAATCTCGACCTACCCCGGAAGGCTCCTCGCGGTCACGAGGTGGCTCGTCGAGCTCGGTGTCAAGTTCCACTCAACTGACCCAACGGAGGTTGCCGAGGTCGCGGAAAGGATGATAGAGGCCAACGGAAGTTACAGGAACTACATAAGGAGCGTTGTCGCGGGCCTTGAGAACCCGATGGACGCGATACTGAGGGAAATAGAAACCTACGAGGAGAGCGGGACCTTCGAGGTCTCAGAGGCCGGCAACCTTCGGGGTTACGTAAGCCTCGATGAGGGCCGCAACTAAGAGCATCCCAACCGTTACCGCGTAGAGCTTCAACGCCTTTTTCATTCCCTCTTTGAAGCCCCCTGCCGGTTCTTCGGCCTCGCGTATGCTCCTGTACCAGAGGATTCCCGCGGTTCCAGCCAAGACGAAGGCTGGGATTTCGACGAGGCCGTGTGGGACGAGCCCGAGGACGATTTTGCTCGCAGGGACGCCTATCTTCACGAAAAACCCTGCAACGATTCCAACAACCAGACCGTTGAAGAGCATCATGACCCAGGGGCCGAGCCCGAAGAAGAGCCCCGAAACGAGGACGAGGAGGGCAACGCCGGCGTTGTGGGTAAAAATTTTGACGAAGTTATCGAAGGGATTTGGCGAGAGCCCGCCGAGCTCGTTTGCGAGTTTGAGCACGTACTCCCCGGCTTTCTCGGTCTGAAGGTATGCGTAGGCAACGCCGAGGACTATTCCAATTCCAAACGTCCCGAGGAGCAGGGAGAAAGTCCTCTTAACGTTCACACCCTTCACCCTTCGAGGGCCTTCTTGAGGGCAATCTTGAAGTCCTCAACGTTCACGTAGGGCATCTCGACATCGAGGCGCATCGCGAAGAACTCGTCAATCAGGCTTTCAAGCTCGTCGATTTTATGTCCTTCCAGCTTCTTCTCGAGGTCGTGGACTGCTTCCTCAGGGTGCATGAAGAAATCTCCTGTAATCTTAACGTGCTCGGCTATGCCGTCCTTCTCGTCGAACTCAATCCTTATGAGGCCCTTTTTCGCTTTGTGCTCACCGACGTGGTGCTTCATACCCATCCCCGTTGTAAGCTCGCGGGAGAACTTTTTAAAGGTTGGGTTAAAGTGGAAGCGGTGGTGAAGATGGTCTATAATGAGATAGTGGAGAGGGCGAGGCTCGCGCTCAGGAAGGCGCTCGATGAAATGCTCACCGAGGCTGGGAAGGAGTGGGACGGAGAGATAACCTTTGACGACACACCGAGCCTTGAGCTCGGTGATTTTGGAACTGCGGTAGCTTTCCAGCTCGCGAGGGTTTTCAGGAAGGCCCCGAAGCTCATAGCAGAAGAGCTCGTCGAGCGGATTGAAAAGCCAGAAGGGATAACTGATGTTAAGGCCGTGAACGGCTACATAAACTTCTACGTGGACTACGCCTACTTCTGGAGGGCCCTTGTGAAGGAAATCCTCGGCAAAGGCGAAGCCTACGGCGAGAGCGAGCTTGGAAAGGGCAGGAAGGTCATCGTCGAGCACACCTCAGTTAATCCCACGAAGCCACTCCACATGGGGCACGCCAGGAACGCGGTTCTCGGCGACACTATGGCGAGGATAATGAGGAAGCTCGGCTACACCGTCGAGGTGCAGAACTACATAGACGACCTTGGAGTGCAGTTCGCGCAGGTTCTCTGGGGCTACCTCAACATGAAAGAGGAGTTCGAGAGGATTGAGGCCGAGCTGAGGGAGAAAGGCCTGAAAGAGGACTTCATAGACCACGTAATGGGCCTGCTCTACGTTGAGGTGAACAAAAAGCTTGAGGAAAACCCCGAGGTTGACAGGGAGATACGCGAGCTCATGAAGAAGCTCGAAGAGGGGGACAACGAGATAGCCGAAATCGGCAGGAAGCTGGCGGAGCGCGTTGTTAAAGCCCAGATGCTCACAACCTACCGCATGGGTATCGCCTACGACCTGCTCAGCTGGGAGAGCGACATAGTGAGGAGCGGAATCTTCGAGGAGGCCTACAGGCTCATCGAGGCCAACGAGAACTTCTTCTGGGGGAAGGAGGGCAAGTACAAGGGAGCGTTTGTAATGGATTTGAGGAAGCTCTTCCCTGACATGAAGAACCCGTTTTTGGTTCTCAAAAGAAGCGACGGAACGGCAACTTACACGGGCAAGGACATAGCCTATCACCTCTGGAAGTTCGGCAAGGTCAAGGCTGACATGCTCTACAAGGTCTGGGACAGGATTGAGAACCACGAGACCTGGACTACCGCGCCAGACGGGGAAGAGATGCCCGGCAGGTTCGGCAGGGGGGACATCGTGATAAACGTCATCGGAGCGGAGCAGAGGCACCCCCAGATGGCGATAAAGTACGCCCTCCAGCTCCTCGGCTTTGAGGACTCGGCTGAGAACTTCCACCACCTGGCTTACGAGCACGTTGTGAGGCCTGAAGGCAAGTTCTCGGGTAGGAAGGGAACCTGGGTTGGCTTTACCGTTGACGAAGTTCTCAACGAGGCCGTCCAGAGGGCGAGAGAGCTCGTTGAGCAGAAGAACCCGAACCTGAGCGAGGAGGAGAGGGAGGAGATAGCTGAAGCGGTCGGAGTTGGCGCGGTTCGCTTCAACCTCGTCAAGTACAGCCCCGACAAGGTCATAACCTTCCGGTGGGACGATGTGCTCAACTTTGAGGGGGAGAGCGCACCCTACATCCAGTACGCACACGCGCGCTGTGCCTCAATCCTGCGGAAGGCGAGGGAAAGCGGAGTCGAGACCGACTGGGAAAAGCTTCTTGAGAAGGCCGACTTCTCGAAGCTCACCCTCCGCGAGAAGGAGCTCATAAAGCTCCTCACCAAGTTCCCGGAGGTAATAAAGAGCGCAGGCAGGGACATCAAGCCCCACCTGGTTCCTGCCTACCTCAATGAGCTGGCTTCGCTCTTCAACAAGTTCTACATGGACCACCCGGTTCTCAAGGCCGAGGACGGAATCAGGGAAGAGAGGTTACTCCTCGTCCTCGCGGTCAAGCAGGTTCTCAGGAACGGGCTGGAGTTGCTCGGCATAGAGGCGCCGGAGAAGATGTGATTAACTTTTCAATATTTTCTCCACGAGAGGGTCTATTATCCGGTACTCCCCGTTTTCTTTTCTCACCCATCCCATCTTCTCAAGGTTCTTCAGGAGTGCGGACAGTCTCGCGTTCGTTATGGGCCCGCCTTTAGCCTCCACGTAGTCCTTGATGTCCCTCCAGCGCGTGAGCCCTATCGCTATCGCCCTGAGGATTAGGGCGTACCTTGGAGAGCGCTTTTCAAGCTCAAGAAGCTCCTCCCGTATCATCACCCGGGCCCTCTCGACGGTTCTCTCCATAGCTCTCTCAAAACTTCCGCTCTTCCAGTAGTTAAACCCAAACTCCACGAGCCAGCCAGGAATGCCGTCGAGCCCATCGACAGCTCTCTTTATTTCCTCGTCCGAAACTTTCAAGCCTACCTCCTCAAACCCCGCCCGCAGGAAAGCCTCCGAGAGCCCTCTCTGGAACGGCCTAACTTCAACTTCCTCGTAGACCCTGCCGAAGAGTGGACTTGAGTAGTCGTCGATACCGATGAAATCGTGGAGGAGGCCGACCTCTGAACCCGTGAATACGAAGCCGAGGTTCGGGAGGGAGTCATAGGCGTAGGCTATTCCAGCTAAGAGGTCTTTTCCGCCTCTCGGCCCGTAGAAGCGGAGGTACTGGGCCTCGTCGAAAGCCAAGACGACCCTCTCAAACCTCTCCCCAAGGCCGTTCAGGAGTTCAAAGACGTCTATTATGGTCATTTCCTTTGGTGCGATTTTTACTCCCGCCAGATTAACGCTCTCCAGCTTTATCCCGCTTAGAAAGCCAAACCTGCCCTTTCCGAGGAGTATCTTTCTGATCTCATCCACAAGAACGGCGGGACTTATTGCCCCACCTCCCGCGGCGTAGAGCCTCCTTGCATCGAGGTAAAGGCCGAGACCGTTGAACTCGTTCAGGGCTACCCTTAAGAGAGAGCTCTTTCCTACTCTCCTGATTCCTATGAGAACGGTTATTGGATACTCCTCGATTCCCCCAAGTAAGGAGTTCAGCTCCTTCTCTCTGTCGAAGATTTCCTCCCTCTTGCTCTTCGGCCTCGGGTCAAACAGCATAGGTATCGCCCCCGATACTAAGTATCGGCACCGGTACTTAAAGGTTCCGAAACGATGCGTGCAAATTATAATAATTTCAGCGCATCATTTGGGAGTATAAGGGAAAACTTCAGAAGGAGCCGGATTGACACGGACGAGCTTAAGCGGATTCTGTGCGGTTCTACACTGTGGGCTTAAGAAAAGAGAATACAAATAGCTCAGTGAATCTTGTACCTCAGGAACGCTCCAAGCCCGCCAAAGGCCTTGTAGAACTGCTGGCCTTCTTCAGTGTCGAGGGAGATGATTTCAACGTTCGAGCCCGCCTCTTCCGCCATCTTGATGAGCTCCTCCGCGACGTCCCACTTCTCGAAGGTTATGTTCTGACTTCCACACTTGGGACAGTGGGTCAGCTTCTTCTTGTAGACGTGGAACTCCTGCTCGCTCATCGTCTTCTCCTCGCTCCAGCCACAGTTGTTGCACTTTGCCCTGACGCGGACCTTGTCGTAGCCCTCGCTGATGAGGAGCGTGTCCACGGCGCCGAGCTCAAGCGCTTGCCTGACTTCTTTCTCACCGTAGGTTATCATCCCCGTGTCCTTGACGAGGTGCTTGAAGAAGTCCTGGATGAGCTTCCTCTCCTTTACTGCCTCGTGGTCCCTGAGTATGTCGCTGGCCTTCTCAACGAGCTCCCTTAGCCCGTACTCGCCGTGGTAGCTTATGTCGACGACGCCGATGACTTTCTTCCTCAGCTCGTGGTGGAGGTAATCGCCTTCAACGAACTCCTCCTTGGTCGGCCCGGGGCCGCCGATGATGATTCCCCTCAGCTCACCCTTCTCAAGGAGCGGGAGAAAGGCCTTGTTGGCGTGCTCGCCGATGCGCTTCATGAACTCGTGAGTTTCCTGCTCGCGAATCCTCTCGTAACGCCTCGCCGACTGACCACCGGCCCTCGTCTTTCCCGGGACGTTCGAGGTGAGCTCGTCTATGACCTCAATCCTCTTGCCCCTGAGGAGTCCAATGGTCGCCTCGTTCTTCTCGACTGTTATGAGGCCGTACGCATCTTTAACGCGGAGCATCTCCTCGAGCGGTTCGGTGACGAAGGTCTGGTCACATCGATAAAGGCGGACCTTGAGCGGTTCAGGCGGGACTATGGCCCAGAGCCTTATGTCGCTCACTCCTTCCTGCTCGCTGACGTTGCCGACGAACAAAGCGAGGCCATTCTCCGGGGTCTTGCGGTAGAGCTTGAGGTGCTGCATCGCCCTTTCAAGCGCTCCCAAAACGTTCTTTCGGGTGGACTTGCTCTTGATGTTCTGGGCTGTTCCGTACTCCTCTCGCAACTGCTGCATGACCTTGTTGATGTCGTAGCCCGCTGGAATGTAAAGGCTGACGAGTTCGGTCGCTCGACCTCGATAGCTCTTGAGTTCTTCAACCTTCTTTTTGAGCTCGTACATTTCCGCTGACTTGTGAGACATGAGCATCACCCCTTTCTCTTCCCGTTCCCGGTTAAAAAGGGGCCACTTATAAAAGTTGGCCTAGAAGAGGGAGAGTATTATGATGAGTATAAACGCGCCGACGACTCCTCCCACGGCAAGGATTAGCAGTGTCACCCAGTTTATTGGGACGTGCGTGACCCCAAAGAAGTTCAAGACGCCGATTATGATGAGGCCGGTAATCGCGTTCACCGCAAGCCACTTGAGAATCGCTATGGTAAAGGCTAGGATTGCCCACCCAACGATTGCGAGAAGGAAAGGAGAACCAGAAGGAGGATAAAATCCGGCATGGTAATACCTCAGAGTTTTTCTAAGGTCTCCATGGCTATCTGTCCAAGGGGAACCCACTTTTTGCCCTCGAAGGGGAGAACTACCTTGTCTTCCACGCCGGTGAGTTCCTCCACAAGGGGTTTGAGCTCGCTGAGCCCGAGTTCTCCTATGACGACAAGCAGAAAGCCCTTCTCGTCCCTTTTGCCCTCGCGGAGACCCCGTCTTATCTCCTTAACTATCCAGGAGCGGTACTTTCGAGCCAGTTCGGGATAGGTTTTGATGATATCGTAAGCGAGCACCATGGCGTTTTCCTTAATATAAGGATTCCTGTTGTGGATTAGGGACATCAGTTTCTTAAAGCTGCTCTCATCGAGGTACTTTGAGAGAACACTTCTATCGGTTTCCAATACCTGGGTCAGGGCTAAGAGAGCATCGCCCACTATTCCGGGGTTTTCGTCGTCGAGCAGTTCAACTATCGCGCTCATGACCTTTTTGTCCTTAATGGCGTCCTGAACGAGGAGCTCGAACTGTCCCGATTCAAGCATCCCCTTAACTTTCTTCTTTTTGGAGCCGAAGGATAGGAAGGGCATCAGCATCACCACCATATTATAATGTTTTATGAGCATAAAATCTTTATGGCGAGTATTTTTAGTTTCAAAAAACATAAAAAGTTAGTTAAGTTTGGTATTGGGTGACTTAATAGTAACCCAACGGTGATTTTAGATGGTTACTGTAAAAGAATATCGACAGTATCTTAGACTTTCAATAATTGTTTATATTGTACTCTTTAGCGTTTATTCTATATTAAGACACTATTTGTACTTTACTGGAGCATATGATTTGGGAATATTCCTACAATCTCTATGGACAACTGCTCACGGTGAGGGCTTTTTCTTCAACACTCCCGAGTGGGAGGATCTCGGTACATACTCTCACTTTGGGGTTCATAATAGTCCAATACTAATTCTACTGGTGCCCATATACAAAATGTTTCCTCACGCTGAGACACTCCTAATTCTCCAAACAATTGCCTTAGGATTCGGGGCCTTAACACTGTTCAGATTTGCAAAGATGTTGATTGGTGAAAAAAAAGCATTCTACGTGTCTCTCATGTACCTCGCCAACCCGCTGATACACGGCATAAACAGGTTTGACTTCCATCCAGTTAGCCTCGTTGTCCCACTAATCTTTCTAATCCCCTACTATTACGAGAAGAGAAATTATCTTATTTTCATCCTCGTTTCTCTACTCGTGTTAACAGCCAAGGAGGACTCGGGCCTAGTCTTAATAAGTTTGGGTCTCTTCTTTATGATAAAACGATATGGAGTCTCCAATGTCTTGAATCCCAAATGGTTTCTGAAAAACATCCACACGTTAAAGTGGGAAATTATCCTAATTTCTCTGGGAATTCTCTGGACCCTAATCAGCCTGTTTGTAGTAATTCCCCACTACAATGGGGGAATTTATCCGTATCTTACTGCTTCGAGAGTTCAGAGATACTCGTTCTCGATTTCTAACATTCACATAGACTACATTATTGCATTTTTCTCAATATCCCTCTTCAGCGTATCATTTATCCCAATGTTCAATTGGGAGTATTTTTTAGCCTCCGTTCCCTTGTGGCTTGAACTTATACTGCCCTCAAAGACCGCAAACATGGTGACGGTAGGTTATCACTATCCTTATATGCTCGCACCCTTTTTGTTCATATTACTGGTTTACATACTGCCCATGATACAGATAAGTCTAAAAATTGAATATCATTCTAAAAAAACTAAAGTTATCCCATTAACCATGAAAACCTTTGTTGCTGTCTCTTTAATCTCAATGCTTTTGTTCTCCCCGGCGTTCCATGTGCTAAAAAGTCCATATGTTAGAGGGATACCTATGTATAGTCTCGTTAAAGTATATAACAAATGGGGCCCCTACTTCTGGATTGCGGACAATATAACGGGAATTCTCTCCAACTCGGACTGCCCTGTAACGACCCAGAATCTGATATTCCCTCATCTTGCCAATAGACGTGAAACATACTGTTTAAGAACGCTATTTAATGTCTATTACTTGCCAAATAACTCTATTGTTTTACTGGCTGAATCTCTACCAGATTATCACTTTACAGTTGAAGCGCTAATGAACTCAACCTTAACTGCGAACAAGAATTATTTTGTTTTAAACATTAATGATATGATTATAAAATGCTATAATCAGACAGGAGATGACACTAAGAAATTTAAGGAATGTATTATAAGTTCAACCCAGGGGATCGTACAGAAATGTAAACAGGAGAGGAACGATGAGAAATAAACACTTGAAATATTTAGTCTTTATCTTAATATGGGGGGCATACTTTGCAATCCGTTTTCCATTGCTTAAGCTTCAAAACGCATACCTTGACTATGATGAAGGTACATATCTGATGTTCGCGCGGTTGATACAGGAAGGATTCCTACCCTACAGGGACATCTTTGCTGTTCATCCTCCGCTCTATTACTACGCTCTTGCGGGGTGGACATGGGTTTTTGGAAACAGCTATGTGATTGGAAGGTTGTTTTCCGTTGTTCTTGGGCTCCTTTCGATAGTTGTTGCGTATTACGTCGGAAAAGAACTGGGCGGGGAGAAACTGGGGGTTGCCTTTGCGTTCCTCATTGCTCTCGATCCCATGGCAGTAAAACTGAACACTTTGGTTCTCCATGGCAGTATGATAGAACTCTTTACGCTGTTGTCCCTTTGGAGTTTAATCAAATACTTAAAAACTGCCCGCACAAACTATGCTTACTACTCTTTAATTGCCGCCTCTATCGGGAGTACGGCCAAGTTCACAATAATACCCTTCTTAGTTGCCCTATACGTTCTCTTGCTCTTCATAAATTCCAGAGAGTTGAGAAGATACTTATTTGGGATTACCAATACAATACTAACATCCCGACAGGGAGCAGTTGTACTGGTGGCCTACCTTTTATGGTCATCAATCGTGGTCACAATAGGGGTGCTGGTTCCAACTTCAATTGTTAGAATAATCGCGATAGTCCCTGGAATCCACAGCATAACCAAACTGGGACACGTTTATTCTTCCGTGCTATTCCTGTTTTTCTGGCTGGGTCTAACACTTTATCTCTTCAAATTAAAGTACGTCCATCACATACCGCCGTTTTTAAAGGCCCTCATTAAGAGCATAAAAACGGCTGTCATTATGGCATCAATTGTTATTGTGTTCAAGGCAGTAATTGAAGTACCTCTCGGGCTCTTTGTCTCCAGCGATTATATTCGTCAGACATATTTGGAGCAGAGCGGTAGAGGATTTCCTTTTGTTGGGATTTTTTGGTTTATGAACAAGGTACTAACAACGCTTCAGTCAGATAAACCAGATAACGCAATATACGTACTTCCTGCCATGTTACTTACAGCAACTCTCCTAATAATTAGGCAGTTTGAGAGCTCTATATCGTTCTATAAAGAAATAAAAGCACTACTTTTTCTTAACATTCTTTTTTATTTAATCATAATTCCTATAATCCCAAACGTCAGAATGATTTATTCGCTCTTTATAGTCTTGTATCTCTTGGAGCTTTATTCTTTATTAAGTGGTACCTTAGATAGAAAACGCCTCGGAGCGTTGGGTCTCACATTTTTGATACTCTTATGTGCCAATGGAGGTGTGGTGTTAAACTACCCCACAGGAAAACTTGCGATATCTGCAACTCCCCATATAAAAGAAATACGGGATGATCTGGGGGAATATATTTCATCCAACAACCTCAACGGCACATACCTCTCAATTAATCCGATGGACACCTATTATCTTAATTTAAAGTCTGCCCCATACCTTGTTGACACCTTCGGCCTTGGATATCTACGTGGAGAAAACATAACTGCACTAATTGAGACATTTTCCCCCCGTTATATTGTAATAGACACGTGGATGTTCGAAATAATGAAAAGGGCAAAGGTTCTATTCAATGTATACAACCCTGTTCTTGAATACGTTATCGCCAACGGTACATTGCTATTTGCTGAATCAACCCCGAATGGGGAGTGTGTAGAGCTGTTTGAGCTATCTCCCGGAACATCATGGGCGTTGATATTGCGGAGGGGAACTATTGAAATATACTACAATTCCACAGAAGTGTTCTCAATTTCGCCAAACGTTCGTGGCTCATATTTCCTCCAGCTTAAAAATCTGGGCCATGGGAAATATTCCGTCACGATTAAAAATGGAACAGCATTTTCTACGGGTTCTTTATACTTCAATCAGACATCACTAACACTCAACGTTCCCGGGATTGTATGGAACATCTCCTTTAACGGAATCACGCTTAAAGACGGGAATCCTATCACAGAGGGAAACGTATCTTCAGTAGGGATATGTACTCCAACAAAGTGTTTTGATATCTTGGGAGAACTTGAGATTGAGAAGGGCACGGTACTCGCACATAACGAGATTGAAGTTAGGGTTCAGAAATCATCGAGTTGAGTGTTGAGATTGTGTCGTTGATTGTCCTATTAATGGTCCCCCCGGTCTTTTTTACAGTTCCTGTTCTTGGATCTATAAAGGTCTTAACAATAAGGTATATAACAACAAGCGCTAATATAAACATAAAAATGTATTCAAGTGATGACTGTGCTCTGTGCCTCATTGTTAGCAACCCCATACCAGTTAAAGCACGAATTAATAAGAGGAGGGATAAAAAAAGATTTTGAATTTACTTCTTACCTCACCCAGAGCTCAGCATGCTGTTGAGCTCGCTGCTTATTGACTGCTCGGCCTGGCTGGCAGTGCTCTTGGCGCTACTTCCCTTGTTCTGAAGCTGCCTGACAACTATCAGGATTATAACCAGCGCCGCGGCAATCATGAAGAGGTACTCAATTGCACCCTGGGCCTTCCTCATCATGGCAAATCACCTCCAAAGGTTTACTTCAACCTAGACTCGACTAAAAAGGCTTATATATCTTTCTACCCAATACTGAGGAGAGGCATACCCAATATTGCAAGGGTTCTAAGAGGTGTGCATTCATGTTGGTGAGCTTTCACTGTGAATCATCGAGCATTGAAGATTGCGTTGAAGAAATCAACAAGAAGTCAGAAAATATCCTACATGACCTTCCAGGCTTTGTAAATTCTGCAAAGATATTGTTGAGCTTTGGAGCCTTTATGAACCTTGGCGTTGTGCTGGCACTTGATAAATCCCTCACCGCCCACAAGGTTGTTCGGGCGGATTTTTCTTCCGGCAAAAACAAGGATGACGCCATCAACAAAACACTCGAGAAGCTCAATGCGATAATCCCAGACCGCGCCAAGATAGTTGATTTTGAAGTAAAAACATACACCACACCTGTAACGAGGAGAACCTACGCAGTAGGTGTAGTAGTTTACAACGTTTTCGAGCAGAAGAAGCCCATCGGGGAGTACACCCTCAAAGAGAGACGAAAACTGATAGCGATGGTTCTGGAGGCCTTCAACTACAACCCAAAGGTTCTCAACATCTCCGAGCTCGCGAGGGTCTTCGGGGTCTCCAGGGACAGCATCTACTACGACATCGAGCAGATACTCAAAGAGGCGGGCAAATCTAAGTAGTCCAAATTGGCCTCGGCGTTGCGGTGAGGATGAATATGATGGCCGCCAGTATCGCGAGGGTTATTCTCTTCTTGGATATCGGCGATACCTCGTCGAGAGCGCCGGGATTCCCAGCGGAGCCAATGAGGAGAACGAGCAGTCCCCAGATGAACCAGCCACTCCAGAGGTAGCTCATCCCGATGAGAACAAAGGCGGTAACATACGTCACTATCCTGTGTGCCCTCTCGCTGATGAACGCCCTCAGCACGTGCCCCCCGTCAAGCTGGGCAACCGGAATCAGGTTGAGGAACGTGACGAGCAGTCCGACCCAGCCGGCCATCGCAATGGGATGAAGGAATATCACGTAGTCCTCGGGGATTCCAAGCACTGCCCTGGTGAGGAGCTCGAAGAGCAGGTTCGTACCGAAGTAAACCCCTCCTTCCGTCTGGGGAACCATACTAGGGGGAACCACAATCGAGAGCTTCAGACCTATGGCCGTGACTGGGATGGCCACCAAGAAGCCAGCTATCGGCCCGCTAACTCCAAGGTCTATCGCCGCATCCCTCGTTGGTAGAGGGGACTTAACCCTTATCACAGCGCCGAGAGTTCCTATCAAGCTAAACGGGAACGGGATGAAATAGGGCATCGTGGCCCGAACGCCGTGGTAGGCAGCGGCTATCTTGTGGCCAAGTTCGTGGGTTCCGAGTATAGCCATGACGCTGACCGAGAAGGAGAGCGCTATAAGGTAGGGATCCCTCATCCCTGGAAGCCCATAGTAATCGAGGGCTGAGATGTAGTTGAGGGCAAGCATGTAGCCCGCGAAGAACGTCGTCGCTATGGTCGCGAGCAGGAAAACCCAGGGTAGCCACTTGTTGTCTGGCTTGACCTCTCCCGCGGGAAACACGAACAGGAGGACTTTGCCACCGCGCTTTTTCAGCGCGACCCAGTAGCCGAACCTCTCCATCTCGCTCAGAACTTTCTCGAAGTTCGGCTCAAGGATGTCATCAACCTCGAAAACGAAAACCCTCCCGTCGAAGCCCGCAAACCGGAGGTTGTAAAACGTCCTGAGTTTGGCCTCGACCTCCGGCGGAAGGCCCGGCGTCTCGGCCACGTGAATTTCAGGGGTGGGGATGGATTCCAGCGATGGGCTACGTGGTCTTTCGGCATCCTCCCCCGCGTAGCCCACGAGAATCATGTCCCCCCCACAACGGGGACACGAGTGCTCAAGAAGGGGCTCGGTGGAATCCCTCTCCTCGCGGTAGCCACAGTTAAGGCACTCGTAGATTCCCCTCGGCATCTTTTACCTCCAGGATTAAAATTGGGGGGAGGGTTAAAAAGTTAGTCCTTTGCGGGACGTCCCCTGTTAGAGGTATGCACTCTCCAAGGAATTTCTTCATGAGAGTTTCAGCTTGTCCCATTATATCCTGTTTTAATGATACAAAACGATAGCTTTTTATCCTATTATAATGAACTACACTTGGTGAGAGCCTTGGAAGAAGGACTCGTGGAAAGCATTGTGAGAAGAACCATTGACACGGCCGAGGCAAGGCTTAGGAAGTACGCGTTCACTCCAACCGGAGAAAGAAGACCCGAAAGGAAATCCCTCGCGAAGCTTAAAGGGGATGTTGAGATGTTTCTTAAAACCCGGGAGAACAGGCTTCTGGTTCTTTACGGTCTTCGCGGTGTCGGAAAGACCACCATGCTCGCTCAAACCTACTTCAAGCTTCTCCCTCAGATTCCAAGGGAAAGACTTGTCTACGTCTCCCTCGACAAGCTTCGTCCGTTGGGAATAAGCCTGAATGACTTTGTCCGTACTTACGAGCGTCTTCTCGGTGAGAGAATTGAAGAGCTGAGTCAGCCAACCTTCCTCTTCATTGATGAAGCTCACTATGACGAGAACTTCGGGATTACGGTGAAAGACCTTCACGACTCCGCGAGTAACCTTATGATTGTGGTCACCGGCTCCTCTTCACTTCCTCTTAAGCTTGACCCCGACCTGATGAGGAGGGCCAGAAAGCTCAGGGTGCCACCTTTAACATTTACCGAGTACCTGCTTCTCAAGCGAGGCCTCCAAATTCCTGAAGAGCTCAGTGCGGCTTTAAAACGGGCATTCCTCAGCTGTGATTTCTCAGGAATTGAAGAGAAGCTTGGGGGAGTGCTTCTGAAGTTCACTGAAAAAGACGTTGGGGATTACCTCATTCAAGGCTCGCTCCCAGTTTACCTCGCTTCGCCAAACCCGCTTGAGGATGCTTATGAGATACTGAGGAAGATTGTCGAAGTTGATTTAATGCGCGAAGGTCTTTCCGAGACGACACGGGAAAAGACCCTCGGCCTGCTACTCCTCCTTGCTTCCGGTGAAAGCTTGGCTTATGATGACCTGAGCTCGACTCTGGGGCTCGCCAAGGCGACTGTGGAAAAGATGATTGAGAAGCTTGAAGACCTCGAAGTCATCTTTCCGGTGAGGGCCTACGGCTCTTTGGGTAAGGTGGCCCGAAAGACTCCAAAATACAAGTTCCTGGCACCGATGCTTAGGAGCGCGGTGCTTTACGAGTTCGGGCTCTTTGAGAGGGATTCAAAAACGCTCGGCATGCTCCTTGAGGACGCGGTTGCGTTTTATCTCCATCTGCTTGCCAGAGAGAAGAAGTTGGGACTTCACTACGATGCCCAGAGGGGCGGTGCGGACTTCATCTTGAAGGGACACGGCGAAGGAGTCGTGGTTGAGGTTGGCTGGGGGAAGAAGGGCGTTCGTCAAGTCCTCAAGACCATGAAGAAGACTGGGTTAACCTGCGGTGTCGTTGTTCACAAGGGACCATTAAAAAAGAAAGGAGATGTGTGGTTTGTGCCGAGGGAGCTCTTTTTGCTGATGCTTTGAATTCTTTGGTTTCAAGAATGAGAAAACGGCTCAGCCTTCCTCGACCTCAACTTCACCCGCATCGGCGTCAACCCTGACCCTCGTCCCGCTCTTCAGCTTGGACACGTCTATTCCCTGAACCATTGGAATGCCGGCTATTATCGCCCCCGTCGCCACTATCGTCTCAGCCTCGCCGACTATTATCGCCTTCGGCGCCTTCCCGTTCTTCTTGAGGGCGTAGATTACGTAGGAGCCGACGGTTGAGCCCTTTCCGCGCGGGAAGGCGAGGATTTTGCCCGCTATGCTCTGGCCCCTTATGTCGCTCTCCGCGTCGGTGACGATTCCAGTCTCGGGATCAACCCCACCGAGGAAGGAGAGGGGCTTCTGCGAGACTATCAGCTCACCCTCAGCCTTCCCGCCGACGACCTTCCTTCCCTTCAGCTTCATTCTACCACCTCACGGTGCCTCTTTTATGAGCCTCTCGGCGTCGTCGAGCCTTACGCTAAAGCCGAATGAGCGGAAGTAGAAGGCACTCTTCCCGCTGTTGGTGGCGATGCCGTTGTACCATCCCTTAATCGGTGACACGACGAAGCACGAGTCCGCTATAATCCGTCCGTTGTAGCGCTCTATCGTTTCGGTGTAGCCAAGCGAATCCGCTAAAGCCTTCACGGCCCTGCTCGCGGTTATGAAGAGCGGTATCTTTAGGGGCCTTCCGCGCATTCTCAGGAGTTCGGCTATCTCCTTGATTTCCATGAGGGAAGCGTGCGGACAGCCGATGAGAATCATGTCTATTTCACTCCAATCGTCGGAGAAGCTCTCCCTGACGGCTCTCAGGTCAGTTTCCTCAACCGTTACTGTCTCTATCCCGTCGGAAATCGCGTTCCTGTATTCGGGTGTTTCGCCTTCGACGTGGTAGAGCGCTATCGAGCCCGTCGCCGCCATCGAGGCTCCGAGCTCCTTGAGGTAGTCCAGGCTCTCCGGTTTCAGGCCGGTTATGTAGGGCACGTCGTTTCCGAGGGCTTTTCCGAGGTGGTAGCCGAGAGCGGAGTAGTCAACGAACGTTTTGACTTTAGCTTCTACCTTCACCTTCACGGTAGCCTTCCTGTTCTCGTCGAGGTGGAGTCCGTATTCCGGCGTTTTGCCGACTATGGCTGATGCCAAGCTCGACGGCCCGCCCTCGCGGTTGGTTCTGGCACCTATTATCGAGTTTGCGAAGGAAACCGCTGAGCTCTCGCTCCAGGCCAAGTGGTCACCGAACTTCGGAAGGTTTGCCCCGTAGTAGGGGGTACAGGTCGAGGTCACCTCTATCCCCATCGCGCGGTAGAGCTCTAAAACTTCCCTCTGCTTCTCCATGAACTCGTCGTCGCCTATTCCCGCCGGGTTGAGGGTTGTGTACACGCTGACCTTTGCCCCAGCGTTTACGAAGTCCCTCAGGAACTCAATGCCAGCCTCGCCGAGGTTTTTGTAGGAAACACCAGCAATCTGGGCGCTCTTTATGGGAATCAACCGTTCCGCCCCATAGATGTCGCCGAGCGCAACGAGGATTTCCATTGCCTTCTGGAGGGCGTAGCCGTACTCGCCCGCCAAAATCAGTTCCTCTTCCTTCGTCAGGTACATGACACCACCGAAGTGAGAACGGCCTTGAAGAATATAAAGCCCGCTCCGAAAGATTTATAAACCTCCTTCGGTTCACTAACTAACGGGTCGAGCAGCGGGGTGGGGCAGCTAGGAGTGCCCGCCGGGCTCATAACCCGGAGGTCGGAGGTTCAAATCCTCCCCCCGCTACCAGATTTCTTGTGCATTCACGCCGACGTCTTGAGGTCTTATTCTGAAGTTCCATCAGGCCGATGTCCTTTTTAACCCTTCGAGTGATTTCTCAACGGTGATTTCGATGGAGCGTGTAGTTGAAATTCTGAGGGAGATTCTGGAGATTCCGTCTCCAACTGGATACACTAAGGAGGTTCTGGCACACATCGAGAAGAAACTGGACGAGGCAGGGATAAAGACTAGGTACACCAACAAGGGAGCGCTTTTGGCCTACAACCACCCCGAGCCAGAACTCGTCATAGCGGGCCACGTGGACACGCTTGGCGCGATGGTGAAGGGAATTCTTCCTGACGGGCATCTGAGCTTCACGAAAATCGGCGGGCTTCTCCTCCCGACTTTCGAAGGTGAATACTGCACGATAATAACCCGCTCAGGGAAGCGCTACCGCGGAACGCTCCTCCTCAAGAACCCGAGTGTCCACGTGAACAAAGACGCAGGAAAAAAGGAGCGCAAGGAGGAGAACATGTACATCCGCCTCGACGAGCTGGTTGAGAAGAAGGAGGACACCGAGAAGCTCGGCATAAGGCCAGGCGACTTCATAGCCTTCGACCCGAAGTTCGAGTACGTGAACGGCTTCGTCAAGGCCCACTTTTTAGACGACAAGGCGAGCGTCGCGGTGATGATTGACCTGCTCCTTGAGCTGGCGGACGAGCTTGAAAAGCTCCCCGTGGCCTTCTTCTTCTCGCCCTATGAGGAGGTCGGCCACGGCGGTTCGGCAGGTTACCCACCGACGACAAAGGAGCTTCTCGTCGTTGACATGGGGGTCGTCGGCGAAGGCGTTTACGGCAAAGAAACGGCCGTTTCAATAGCGGCGAAGGACTCGAGCGGGCCCTACGACTACGAGATGACGACAAAACTCATCGAGCTGGCGGAGAAGAAAGACATACCTCACGTCGTTGACGTCTTCCCCTACTACGGCTCCGACGGTTCAGCGGCCCTAAGAGCTGGCTGGGACTTCCGCGTTGCCCTCATCGGGCCCGGGGTTCACGCGAGCCACGGAATGGAGAGGACGCACGTCAAGGGCCTCCTCGCGACGAAAGAGCTGATAAGAGCCTACATAGAGGATAAGTTCGGGGTTTAAGTTCTCTTTCTTCTTACTTCGAAGTCGGGGCACCTACATATATTCTCGCGGGAATGATTCTCTTGGGAATTCGTTCTGGAAAGAATGTGGAAGGAAGCCAAAACAAAAACTCTCACTCAATCTTCGCACCGCAGACCGGGCAGAACTTCGCGCCCTCTGGAACTATGTGGCCGTTGGGACAGCGCTTGATTTCGTGCCCGCAGTAGGGACAGAAGCGCGCTCCGGGCGGAATAGGCTT
>Ga0256836_1000104_pt1 | contig 50122 bp, 54 predicted proteins | sample 4561380metaG_FD_185974 | JGI IMG/M metagenome (GOLD analysis project Ga0256836, IMG submission 185974) | Hydrothermal vent microbial communities from Guaymas Basin, Mexico - 4561-380 | ecosystem: Environmental > Aquatic > Marine > Hydrothermal vents | place: Mexico: Guaymas Basin | collected...
AGGTAACTCCTACCCGTGTCGTCAGTGAAGATTTGCCTCACTGGAAGTCGCCTGAGGAACTCAAGGTTCTCGACTGTCATGACGCGCTGGTGCCACCTTACGGCCTGCCTCGCGTAGGGGTTGAAGCTCCAGTCCGCGCCGAAGGCTATGGCGTTGTCGTGGTTTCCTCTGACGCAGAGAAAGGTTCTTTTCTCCATTTGCTTCCGCACAAACTCAACGACCTCGTTTGGGCTTGCCCCGTAGCCGACCAGGTCACCCATGCAGAGAATCGCATCGGCGTAATCTATCTCCTCCCACACGGCTTCGAGGGCTTCAAAGTTCGAGTGGATGTCACTGATGAGCGCTATGATCAAGGTCATCACCAAATGAAAATGGGAGAATGGACTTAAAACTTCATCCCGTAGGTGAAGAGGGCGATGCCCGCGAGCATGAGGCCGAGCCCAAGGGGAAGCTGGTACTCCGGGGAGCCGCTGGCCCTGCAGGCCTCAACAATTTCCCGGTAGTGCTCGGTGCAGTTCTTGAACTCAAAGTACGCGTCCGGGTCATCGTAGACCACGAAACTGGAGACCTTTGCTCCTGAAAACACCCGGATTCCGGCGAGGGTGCGGGAATAGAGAATATCATCCGTTTGGAGTGTTCCATTGGCGTAGCTTGCTTTCACTTCGTTGAATGCGGGGACGTAGAAGATGTTGAACCAGTCGCTAACGTTGGCTCCTATCAGCCCGGAAGTCTCGATGTAAAACGCACTGAGCCCGAGGGAGTAGTTATCAAGGAAGACGAAGTAATTGCCATCGTAAGTGAGGTTTGGAGGGGCAACGTTCGAAAAGTACGTGCCAACCGCGTGGAGCGTCAGGTTTCCCCTGCATCCGGGAACGTAAAAAACGTCAAAGTACCGCATAGTATCCGCAACGTAGATAGAACCCTCCCTGCGGAACAAGACATGGCCGTTCTCGGAAATTACCTCGTAGACGTCCTTGTCACAGGGGCCCTCAAAGGCAAGGACGTAAGCATGCACGTCCTCCCCGTTTTTTATGTGATAACTCGAAAGCTCGAGTACGGGAAAGACCGCCCGACAGGCTATACCCGAGCAGTTGGGAACGTGATACGTCAATACAAGCAGTGTGCCCAGGAGAAAAACGATTGCCCCCATTTCCTTCAACGTCCTGCCTTTCATCGTTCCCTCCTCCCAATCAGGAACATTGATACCCCGACCATTACGAGGAATGCACCCCTCCATCCAATGGAGTGCCTGGTTTCGCATTGCTCAGAGCTACCACCATCGTAGAGGGCCAGCGAGGCAAACAGAAAACCCTTCTCAATCCTCACGGAGGCTGAGTTATCAGCGGGGACCCTGTGAAAGTACCATTTCGTGGTGCCGTTGGACCTGACGTTAACCCTGATGAGAACGCTGGACCCGTTGAGAACTTCCTTAATTTCAAGCGAAACGGGTGTTCCGGGTATTTCATCGTCAATTGAAGGAAACTCCACCAACTCATTTCCCAGAACCACGGTGAAGTTCTCCTGCCCAATAACTTCGAGGACGCCCTTGGGTTTAGTTATTTCGAGATGGAAACCCCTCCCCACGGGGTATTCGGTCGTGGTAACGTACAGAAAGCCCCTGGGGGTTGGCACGAACTCAGGGACATCACAGGCAATAGCCGTGTACGGATTCTGCCAGTAAACCCTTGCAGTTCCGTTTCCCAGCTCCTTAATCCTGAGCATCTCAAAGGGGCAGGTCAGGTTAAGCGGATAGTAGAGCCCGTTCCTCCGCACGTAGACATCAGAACACCCCGATTCAGGGTCTAACACAGTTACGTTCGGCCTGTCAAGGGGAAGCCCAACGGCCAGGACATAACCCCCGACGAATCCACCGTTGGTTACGTTTATGATTTTTACCTCCATGACCGTTGTTGCGGGGCTCACCGAACAGCCCGCAGTCGTTCCGGAAGTGTAGTCCCATGTGGCCAGAAGCAGGCCCGCGAGAACGAGAACGGCGCCGAGTATGAGAGGACCGGACTTCATGCAATCCCCCTGAGAAATTGCACTGAGGCTCCTAAAAACTTTTTGTAGTAAAGTTGAAATGAAGAGGGTAAAAAATCACCCCTGCTTGGCCTTCCACCTGCTCCAGCGGTAGAGCGCCGCGAGGGCCTTGATAGCGCGCTCGGGCTCGGGGTAGGCAGGTATGCCCTCCTCGTTGAGCCTGTCAATTGCTTCCTTGGCCTCGATTCCGCCGACGATGGCAACGACGAGGGGCTTCTTCCTTCCGCTGGCGTTGTACTCGCGGATGACTATGTCTGCCAAATCCCTCGGGTCAAGAACTGCAGTCTGGCAGTAGAGGACCGCTATACTGTGCATCTCCGGGTGTGCGAGGGCGTCTCTAATGGCTCCCTCATAGCTCTCCGCCCCGGCCATGCCGGTCAGGTCAACCGGGTTCTTGTAGGAACCGAAGGGAGGCATGTGGTTGGCGAAGACCTTGAGCTCCTCAAGGTTGTCGTAGAGGTGCAGACCGGCTTCCTCAGCTGCATCTGTGGCCATGACGCCTATTCCACCGCCGTTGGTTAGTATGACGAGGTTCTCTCCCTCGGGCTCGGGGAGGTTGCTGAGGGTTCTCGCGTAGTCGAAGGCCTCGCCGATTGTGTAAGCCCTTATGACTCCTGCCTGCTTGAACGCTGCATCATAAACCTTGTCGCTTCCCGCGAGTGAGCCGGTGTGGGAAGCTGCAGCCTTGGCACCGCGCTCGCTCCTTCCGGCCTTGATGATGACTATCGGCTTGACCTTGCTGACCTCCTTCGCGGTTTCCATGAACTTTCTTCCGTCCTTGACGCCCTCCATGTAGATGAGTATGGCCTTGGTGTTCTCATCCTCCTTGAAGAACTCAAGTAAATCGGCATCGTCTATGTCGCTCTTGTTTCCAACGCTAACGACAGCTGAGAGGCCGACCTTCTCAAGGATAGTCCAGCCCATGAGGGCTATTCCAAGCGCTCCGCTCTGGCTGATGAGCGCGAGCGGACCCGGAAGGACGTCGGTCGGTCCGAAGGTGGCGTTGAGCTTCTCGGGCGTGTAGACGACGCCGAAGATGTTCGGGCCGAGGATTCTCATGCCGTACTTCCTGGCGGTCTCAACGAGCTGCTGCTCAATTTTCTTGCCCTCCTCTCCGAGCTCGCCGAAACCGGAACTTATAATCGGGAGAACCTTGACACCCTTCTTTCCGCACTCCTCAACGACCTGCGGGACGAACTTGGCAGGAACGACTATAACGGCCATGTCAACCTCGTCGGGAACCTCAAGAATGCTCTTGTAGGACTTGAAAACGCGGTTGCCAATCTTAATCTCAACGCCCTTGATGTTGACGGGGTATATTTTGCCCTCGTAGCCGTACTCCACGAGGTTCTTCATAATCGCGTACCCTATCTTACCCGGCTTCTCGGAGGCGCCTATCACGGCGATGCTCTTCGGCCTGAAAAGGGCTTCGATGTTCGGGTCAACCATTTTTATCACCTCGGATGACATTTACACGTTTACGTCTGTAAAAGGCAGTTAAAACCTTTCCCTTCTCTTTTTGCCGATATCAGACTCGACGGACGTTAAAACACCTGAAGTTCCCAACTGATGTTTCAAAATTCTCGGCGGGGATTTCTTAGGCTTTCAAAGAACCCTTAGGTTTGCCGAAAAGTTTTTAGCGAATGGGCCTAGGATTGGTTGGGTGTGTAAATGGGAAGGAAGCACCATGACGTCGGCATCGTTGAGAACCTCCTCCTGAAGTGGCTCAGCGTGCTCTTTGACATGGTTGTCATAGGCCTTGCAACCATAACTATGGGTTACGTCGTTTACCTGATGTTCAACCTAATCACCGAGAGCTTCCACGCCTTCAACATCGAGGAAATCCTGCACCAGATAGTTCTCGTTGTAATCTTCCTTGAAATCTTCGAACTGCTCACCATGTACGTCAAGGAGCACCACGTCAGCATGAGGAACGTCGTCGAGCTCGGCGTTCTGGCGATGGTAAGGAAGATTATAATAACCCTAGACTACAACCAGCTCGGCTGGCAGACCCTCTTTGGGATGGCAGCCCTGATATTTGTGATGGGCTGGATTTATGTGCAGGAGAGGCAGAGGAGAACAAGGCACGAGGAGTTCCTCATCACCCATGGAATCAAGAAAGTTTAGCCGATGACGACCCTTCCCCTCCCTGAGATGTGATGATAACCCGGTAGGCCGAGGCAAACCCTAAATACTCCTTTCCCCACTTTTCTTTGGTGGTGAAGGTGGGAGTCCAAATCGGCGAGCTGATTCCAAGGAATGAAATCGAGCTGGAGAGGCTTTACGGGAAGAAAGTGGCTATAGATGCATTCAACGCCATGTACCAGTTCCTCTCGACCATAAGACAGCGCGACGGGACGCCCCTAATGGATTCGAAGGGCAGGATAACTTCTCACCTGAGCGGGTTCTTCTACAGGACGATTAACCTGATGGAGGCCGGCATAAAGCCTGCCTACGTTTTCGATGGTGAGCCACCTGCTTTCAAGAGGAGAGAGCTTGAGAAGAGGCGTGAAGCCAGAGAGGAGGCCGAGGAGAAGTGGCATGAGGCCCTTGAGAGGGGCGACATAGAGGAGGCCAAGAAGTACGCGATGAGGGCGACGAGGCTCAACCAGACCCTCATAGAGGACGCCAAGAAACTGCTTGAGCTGATGGGCGTCCCCGTCGTCCAGGCCCCGAGCGAGGGCGAGGCCCAAGCTGCCTATATGGCCTCCAAGAAGGATGTCTACGCCTCCGCGAGCCAGGACTACGACAGCCTTCTCTTCGGGGCACCGAGGCTCGTCAGGAACCTCACGATAACCGGAAGGAGAAAGCTCCCTGGCAAGAACGTCTACGTTGAGGTTAAGCCAGAGCTGATAATTCTCGAAGAGGTTCTCAAAGAGCTTGGCGTAGACAGGGAGAAGCTCATTGAGCTGGCAATTCTCGTTGGAACAGATTACAACCCGGGTGGAATCAAGGGAATCGGACCCAAGAAGGCCCTGACGATAGTCAAGCGCTCGAAGGACCCTCTGAAGAAGTACCAGAAGGAGAGTGACGTTGATTTGTACGCGATAAAGGAGTTTTTCCTGAATCCGCCGGTCACGGATGAGTATGAGCTCAAGTGGCGCGAGCCTGACGAGGAAGGAATCCTAAGATTTCTCTGCGATGAGCACGACTTCAGCGAGGAGCGCGTTAAGAACGGCCTCGAAAGGCTGAAGAAAGCAGTAAAGGCAGGAAAACAGAGAACGCTCGAGAGCTGGTTCCGCTAAAGCGGTATCTTGAGGTTCAGCTTGTCAACGAGCTCCTTGTAGCGGTTCCTTACCGTGACCTCTGTGACGCGAGCGACCTCCGCAACCTCCCTCTGCGTCCTTTTCTCCCCTTCGAGCAGTCCCGCTATGTAGAGCGCCGCCGCGACCAGGCCGGCCGGGCTCTTTCCGCTCGTGAGGCCCTTCTCGTAGGCCTCCTCGAGTATCTGGATTGCTCTCCGCCTCACCTTCTCGCTCAGTCCGAGCTCGTCGGCGAACTTGTTCACGTAATCGGTCGGTTTAACGAAGAGCTTCTTCGGGGTGAGGTTGAGGTGCCTCGCTATGAAGCGGAAGCTCCTTCCGATTTCCTTCTTGTCAACGCGCGATATGTCGGCTATCTCGTCGAGCGTTCTGGGAACCTTTAAAAGTCGGCAGGCTGCATAAACGCAGGCCGCTATGACGGCCTCTATCGAGCGACCCCTTATGAGGCCCTTTCTCACTGCTTCTCTGTAGAGCCTTGCTGCCTCTTCCTCCACGTGCCTCGGGAGCTTGAGCTGGCTCGCTATCCTGTCGAGCTCGCTGAGCGCGAAAGCTAAGTTCCTCTCGGCGGCGTCGCTGACCCTTAAGCGGCTCTGCCACTTCCTGAGGCGGTACATCTTCTCCCTCATCAAGCCGGTGAGGGAACGGTCTATTCCTATGTCGGTCGAGAGACCCTTATCGTGGAGGAGTATGCTCTCCGGCGCTCCAACGCGCGCCCTCTTCTCCCTCTGGCTGGGGTCAAAGGCTCTCCACTCGGGACCCTCATCGACGACGTTTTCCTCGATGACGTAACCGCAAACCTTACAGACTATTTCACCCCTGCTGGGGTCGTAGATGAACTCGGTAGAGCCACAGACGGGACACACTCTCTTCCCGCTCACTCAAACACCCCCGGCCGGCGGGCTATTTTGCAAGCCCCTTATAAACCTTAACTTTTGGAAAGACGAACTTCAACAGCCAGAGCAGGTCCTCCTTCTGGAAGGTTATCCTCTCCAAAACCCGGACGTCCCAGTCGTCCTCAACTATGTTGGCGTAAATCCAGAGGAAAACGGGGTTCTCCTCACTACCCACGTGCCGGTTCTTGTAGAGGACGTCCGCCGTGCCGTCCTCGTTTTTCCTCACGGAGACGACCTTCCAGGTGTCGAGACTGACCTCTCCCTTTTCGTCGAGAATCTTCACTATCTCCCGCGCGTCCATCAATGCACCGTCCGCTACCACTTAATCCTGAACTCCCTTCTCGTCCTCGCGTCAATCTGGGCCAGTATCTTCTTCAACTTGGCATCGTCTATCGGTTCCCTTATCTGGCCGGCTTGATAGAGCTGAACGAGGACGAGCTCAACCTGTCTCGCGAGTTCTGGTCTAACGAGCTTAACGCGACCGAGCCTCTCCCTCGCGTCAGGAGTCAGGATTTTCCTCATTATGGCATCGAGCTGGGCCTGGAGCTCCATCTCCTGCTTTATTGCCTCCTCCTGGGCCTTCTGCTGTTCAAGGTACTTCTTCTGGAGCTCCATGAGCTTGCGCTTCCTAATCTCCTCAATATCCTCGGCCATGCCCCTCACCTCCGGTTCAGGCTCAGAAGCGGGAGTTAAAAAGGTATTGGGTGGGATGTGAGAAAAGGGGAGCTCAGTACTTCTTGAGCTCCGGAATCTGCTCCTCGAGCTCCTTCTTGAGCTCGGTAGCAATCTTGTCAAGGAAGCTCTGGCCCTTCGGGGTTATGACCCTTCCCTCTCCCGGAACCTTCTGGACGAAGCCAGCCGCCTCAAGCTGCTGGAGGGCCTTCCTGATTATGCTTCCGCCAGCCTTGTAGAAGTGCTCCGGGGCGTGTCCGCGGTTCTTCCTGCCTCCATACCAAGTCCTGAGCCTCTCGATTCCGACGGGGCCGTCGATGTAGACCTTTCTGAGTATGCTGGCAACCCTGTAGTACCACCAGTCCTCCTGCTCGGGAAGCCTCTCCTTGTGTCTTCCGGTCTTGACGAAGGGCGCCCACTCCGGGGGCTTTATCTCCTCAATCTCCTTGAGCTTCTGGGCGACCCTCTCGACGAGCAGGTCACCGGGAACGTCATAGACAGTCGCCATCTTTCAATCCCTCCCCTTTCTAAACTTCTTCCTGAAGTTAGCGATGTCGAGCCTGACTTTACGGACGGGCTTCTCCCGCCTCTCAGCCGACGCCTTTCTTTCAAGGCGCCTTAAATACCTTTCCCAGCCTTCCCTCGGTTTGAACAATATAAACCTTTTGCCCCTGACGTCTATCAGCTCGCTATCGGTGAGCTCGGCTACCTTCTCCGCTATGGTCTTCCTGTCCATTCCGGTCGAGATGAGCGCTCCCTTCCTTATCTCAACCTTAAGGACACCGTCCTTCTCAAGCTGGGTGTTTATCTCCTCAATCACGCTCTCGGCGAGACCCTTCTTACCAATCCACGCTCGCGGTTCGATATCGTAGTATCTCGCGCGGAGCGACCTTCTCACCTTACCTGGTAAGCGCTTCTCCATCTCTCTCACCTCTTAACCTCTCGCCCGAAAGGGCCTTAAAAAGGTTGGCCTTTTAAAGCTATTTACCGAACCTCTTCATCGCTTCCGCAGGTGTTATCACGTCGGGCAACCAGGCAAAGTGCCTTTTGTTGTAGGTGACGAGTGGGGCGTTGAGCTTGAGGGCTAGGGCGCCTATCATGTAATCCCTCGCGTTCTTTGAGAAGTCCCAGCGACCGATGGCGCTTTTTGAGGCTATCTTGGCCGACTCAACGTCAAAGGCCACCACATCAATCCCTACAGTCCAGAGAAGGGTCTCAAAGTTTTCCAATGCAATTTGAAAGTCGCCCGTCTTCTTGGCGAGGTGGTACAGGTACTCCGTGTAAACCACGGTGTTTATGACCGGTTTGAGATGCGAGGATTTCAGCCACTTTAGGAACTTCCAGTTGTTGAAGACGTTTGTATCAAGGACGACTCTCATTCTTCCTCCCCCAGCTCCTTCAGAGAGCGTGCAATTCCCCTGGCGAGTCCCTTTCTTACTTCTTCAACTGTTTCGTCCACATCTTTCATAACCTCGGCCATCTCTCGCAGGAAATCATCGAGGGGCTTTATCACGTAGCCCTCCTTTGTCCTCACGAAAACCACCTCATCCCCTGCCTTTATTCCAAGCGCTTCCCTAACCTCCTTGGGTATCGTGACCTGGTATTTCTTCGTGACGACTGGCATTACCTTCACCAAAAGAGTATTACCCTCAACCCTTAATAACCCCTGCGGTCGCTAATAAGCCCGGGAAAGGTGATGAGGATGAAGGTTCACCACTTATACTCGGGCGGAAAGGACTCAAGCCTGGCCGCGTGGATTCTAAGCCAGCTCGGCTACGAGGTCGAGCTCGTAACGGTCACCTTCGGCCTGCTCGACAACTGGAGGTACGCGAGGGAGACCGCTGAAAGGCTCGGCTTTCCCCATCGAGTTCTGGAGCTTCCCCGTGAAATCCTCGAAAAAGCAGGGGAGATGGCCATAAGCGACGGCCACCCGAACAACGCGATACAGTTCATCCACGAGAGGGCTTTGGAGGCCTTAGCGTCCCTTCCCGAAGTAGAAAGGGTGAGCGATGGAACCCGGAGGGACGACAGGGTTCCGCTCCTCGATTTGCCTAAAGCGAGGTCACTGGAGGACAGGTTTGGCGTTGCCTACATAAGGCCCCTCCTCGGCCTCGGCTACAAGACGATACGCGAGCTGACAGAGAAGCTCTTCATCGTGGAAATCAGGGAAAGCGAAGAGCTACAAAAGGCTGACTACGAAGTTGAACTGAGGTATCTCCTCAGGGAGAAGGGCATAGACCCGCTCGAAATATTCCCCAAGAGGCATTACCAGTCGAGGGTTTTGGGGTGGAAAAGAGAAATCAGAGCTCAAGGCTGAGCCTTCTGACTATCGGGTTCTCGGCCTCTTCGGGGCTTATCTCCTCGATGCTTTCAATCCATATCTTGGTCCTCGGAACGCGGTGCTTGCTCCCTATCTCGGAGTAGACGAGCTCCTCCACGTGCTCTGGCTTGAGGGCGCGGTACTCCTTGGTGAAGGGCTGCTTGAGCTTACCCCTCTGGAAGATTCCCTTAACGCGGTAGACCTTGACCTCCATTTCCATCCCTCCTTCAGCGGGCCTTTGAAGGCGAACTTTTAAGCTTTATCCGAGGAAGCCCAAAGCTTCTTCAATCTTCACTATCTCCGGACCCGTCGTCAGGTGTCCGACGACGACGCCGTGCGAGTTGGCTATCATGCACGAGCCGACGAAGGGAACGCCCATGTTGGCGGTTCCGACGTAGACGTCAACCTTGAAGAGGTCGCTCAACCACTCAAGCTCCTCGTCGGTCGCCTCGGGATGCACGAGACCGCCTTTGTTCGTGACGACGCCAACGCTTCCAACCGCTGTATAGTCTGCGATAACCCCCCTCTCAACGGGGACACCGAGTATGTCCTCAATCTTCCTCGCTTCTTCCCTCGTGAAGTCCTTGCTAACTAAAGCGCCCTTGTCGTTGGCAAGAATCAGGTTTCCGAAGGCGGTGAGCCTGCTCTGGAAGGGAACGACCTCCATGTCAATTCCGTACTCCCTGAGCTGGGCGTTTATGAAGTCGAGCTCGGCATCCCAGATGTACCAGGGGACTATCAGGGCGTTGGAGTTGCCAGCAACGAATATGCCGACGATACGCGACTTCATGACGCTCGTCTCAATGAGCGGGACCTTCAGAACTTCCCTGAGGACCTCCAGCTTCTTCTCGCCGAGGCCCTCTCTAATCACCGCTACCCTGTCGGTGGCGAAGCCGTAAACGCCGAGGTATGGGGAGTTTTCAAAATCGAGCCTCTCGATGTGCATCTCTTCACCTCTAAAAAGTGGTTAAAATCAGGCCAGAGAGACCTTCGCAACCCTCTTGCCGTCAACTACCTCGACGACGACCTTAACGCGGAGCTTGTTGGGTGGCTTCTCAGCCCCGCGCTCCCAGAGCTTCTCGTTGACGGCCGGGTCGAGCTTGACCTCCTCGGCCTTGGCGTGTCTCGCTATCCACTCGCGGACGAAGCGAGCCGCTCTCGGGGCCCTCTTCCAGCGCGGAATGCGCTTCTTTATCTTCCTGATGGGAACGACGAATATGACTTCCTGACCGGGTTCAATCGGCATTTACATCACCTCACTCCTTGAGTTTGGTTCTCCTCCAGTGCCTCCTCTTCGGGTGGGTGAGAACCTTTCTGTTCGTCTTAACGATAACCCAGACGGGAACGCGCCTGTTCTGCTTGTTAGCCTTCGCGAGCCTGAGCTTCTTTGCGAGTGGCTTGTTCCTTGACATGGTCACACCTCCCCTCACAATGCCTGTTGATGCTTTGGGAATGCGTTTTTAAGCTTTTTCGTGTGGGAAAGAAAAGAGGGTCAGCGCCTCTTCCTGAGGAGGAGTGGCAGAACGGCGAGGCCAACTATAAGGGCCGGTCCGCAGATGCCGTTTCCTTCTTCGGCTTTGACAACGTATTTGAACTCGACGTTGTCGGGAACTTGGGCCATAAGAGCCTTGTAAGCATCGGCTGGAACGCCGTAGCGGATGTACACGTTGCTCTCTATGAGAACCTCATGGTCGTTGAGCTTGGTTACCTTCATTACGACGCTGCCTGCCGTTGTTTTGACCTCTATGCTCTTGGGGAGTGAAACGAACTCGTAGCCTTCGGGGAGCTTAATCCTGGTAACCTTCGTCTCATTGATGGCCGCGTTGAGTCTGTACGGAAAGCTCATGTTTCCGAGTTCAAGCTTCGGGTCGTAGTCGTAGATGTATGTGTCGTTGACCTTGCTCACGAACCCCTGAAGAACCCAGTGGTATTTCACAACCAACGGCCCCGTTGAGTTAACGTTGAGTATTGAGACGTTGCCGGAGATGACCTTTATGCCTTTGCTCTGGAACATCTGGGCGTATCTCTGGTAAAGACTCTGCTCTGCCTGCTGAAGTCCATGGTAGGCGAACTGGACTTTTATATAGTTAATGTATGCCTCCGGCTTGACGTACTCCTCAACGGTGTCGAGGATTGTTTTGTCGCCCTCGACGGTTATGTTGTTGTATATCCTCATCTCCCATGTGGTGTAGTTCTCCACACCGGCTTTTCCCGTGTACTTAATCATGACCGGCTCAAGCCTGGCGTACAGAACCTTTAGGTCATCCTTTGTAACCCCCTTCTTAAGGTAGATAATTGAGTGGGCCGTAACGGTGTCCCCGGTCACGTTGACGTCCAGCTGGATGTAACTGCCGTTGGACTCAACTTTGAAGCCCCTGGTCACGTTTTCAATCTTGGCTCCTGGGGGAAGGTGCACTGTGAAGTAATTCTCAAGGTACATCGAGCCGTTAACTGCCGTCGGGTCAATCCTCGAGAGGTCCGCTATGCGTAGGGCATCGAGTGAAATCTCCCAGGCGCTGTCGTAGGAGTAGTAGCGCGCAAAGTTGGGGATGGTGCCGTTTATCACAGTCACGAGGGGCCCGGTTGTGTTGTATCCTATGATTTCAGCCGTTGGGTTTTCCAGGGTAAGACCGAGCTGTGAGAGGGCCTGCTGTTCCTGGCTGATGAACAACTGCGTCGCGTTTTCGAGCCCCATTTTAAGTATGCTCTCCTTGGTCTGGTTCAGCATCTCTTCGGGACTGTAAAATATCGTCTTCAGAGTTACATTGGCACTTCCGTCCCATGAAACCCAGTACTCGTTCTCCTGAACTTCTTTGTAGTCGTTGGACGCTGAAACTCCTCCCGCGATAATTCCGACGAGCAGAAGAGCCACTGCCAAAAATCCAAACTTCCTCATGTAACTTTACCTCCAGTTGTCCTGGCCTTAAAAACGGGAGAGGGTATATTAAGTTTGCCCAAAATTAAAGGAGGGAAGAATCAGTCGCGCCACTTGCTCTCGTCGAGCTCTCCCTCGGTCTTGGCAACTATGGTAGTTCCCGCGAGGTCTCCAGTAACGTTGACCATCGTCCTGCCCATATCGAGTATCGCGTCAATGCCGAGAATCATCGCATAGGCCAGGGCAACCGGACTTCCCGCGGTGAGGTCGAGGCCGACGCTCTGAAGAACCATCGCGAGCATTATTGCGCCCGCCCCTGGAACTCCTGCCGTTCCTATCGAAGCCAGCACGGCAGTGAGGACAACTATCAACTGCTGGCTCAGCGTGAGCGGGTGACCGATGGCGTTGGCAACGAAGAGCACGGTTACGCCCTGATAGAGGGCAGTTCCGTCCATGTTTATCGTCGCCCCGAGGGGTAGGGTGAAGGAGTAAATTCCCCTGTCAACTCCCATCTCCTCGTCTGCTACGCGCATGGTCACTGGTAGGGTTCCGCTCGAGCTCCTCGTGACGAAAGCGGTAAGCATGGCGTCCTTCGCCTTCTTGATGAACTTAATTGGGTCAATTCCGAAGACCTTGAGCAGGATGAAGTAGGTTATGACAATCTGCAGGAAGAGGCCGAGGTAAACCGCGAGTACGACCTTTGCAAGAGGGCCGACGACCTTCAACCCTTCCTTGGCCATGACGTAGGCTATCAGCGCGAAGACACCTATCGGCGCGTACTGCATGACACCGCCGACGATGAGGTACATCGCCTCGGCCAGGCCGTCGAAGACCCTCAGCAGGGTTTCCGCCGACTTTCTGACGCGCTCCTCCTGCCTGTTCATGAGGTAGGTTATCGCTATTCCAAGGACTATGGCGAAGAATATCGTTTGGAGGACCGCACCGTTTGAGAGGGAGGCAAACGGGTTCGTCGGCACTATGTTGAGGAGCGTCTGGACGAGGGAGGGGCTTTTAGCTTCAATCGCCTTGCCCGTTCCCGAGCCGAGGTGGACGTTTGCTCCGACGTTGAAGAGCCTGCCGACGATGAGGCCGAAGAGCACCGCCATAGCGGAGGTAGCGAGGTAATATACGATTATCTTGAGGCCAACGCGACCGAGGCGGGCGGGGCTTATGCTCGCCGCACCGACGACGAGCGATGCAAGTATAATCGGCATCACGAGCATCTTCAGCAGTCTGACGAACAGGTCACCGAAGGGTTTGATGTACGTTGCTACAAAGCTCGTCCAGCCGAAGTGGCCCGCTATCAGTCCGAAGACCGCACCCAAAATCAAACCGTAGAGTATCTTCCAGAGCACCGGATAGTCGAGGTACTTCCTCAGTAGCCCCATCTTTTCACCTCCGACCAAAAGTTGTTAGCATACCTGAATGCCAAACCAAAAGTACATGAAAAATAGAACCTTTTTTAACTTTTTCAGAAAAAATTTGTCAAAAAGACAATTCAGGAACGGAAGACTTAAAAGACGCGGAGCGAAACGTCCCCGTAGAAAACCCTCTCAACGCCGTTCTTTGTCTCCACGAGAAGTGCGCCTGAGTCGTCTATGTCGAGGGCCCTTCCCTCAACGAGCACCTCGTCCCCCTCAACAACCATCACGTGCCGTCCAATCACTGCGCTCTTTCTCCTCACCGCGTCAAGGATTTCGTAGTGTCTGCCCCTCTTGAAGAGGCTGTACCAGTACGATAGAGCCCTCAGAACGTTACTCAGGACGTCATCAAGGTTCAGCTCAAAGCCCGTGAGTTCCCTCATCGAGACGGCCTTATCGAGCAACTCCTCGGGAACTTCGTTGTTCACGTTCAGTCCTATCCCGAGAAGGGCGAAATGGTTGAACTTGCACTCACTGAGGACTCCAGCTATCTTCTTTCCATCAACGAGAACATCGTTTGGCCACTTTACCTCCGCGGGAATGCCGTACTTGGCGAGGGCATCTACCACCGCAAGCGCCCCAACGAAGACCAGCTTTGGGACGTGCTCAGGGCTGGACTTCGGCTTCAGAATCGCCGTCATCCAGAGGCCTCCCTCAGGGGAGGCCCATCTCCTTCCATTCCTCCCACGTCCGGCCGTCTGTCTCTTCGCCACCACCACAGTCCCTTCGGGGGCCGTTGGGGCTATCCTCCTGGCGTACTCGTTGGTCGAGTCGACCTCATCGAGCGTTATGATGTTCCACTCCATTTCTTATCCCTCCCCTCTTTCTCAACCCCTTTTATACAGTTTCCGGGGAAAACCTTAAATTCTTCTTCAAATATATCACTCACGGTGATGTAAATGGATGCGTACCAGAGCGTCGGTATTAGGAGAAGGCTCAGGCGGTTTTTCAGGAGGGATGGGAGGGCGTTAATCTTCGCAATGGACCACGGCTTCGAGCACGGGCCGACCGATTTTGAGGAGCACTGGGAGCACGTTAACCCGAGGGTAATCCTCCGCAAGGTCGTCAGAGCGGGAATAGACGGCGTGATGATGCTCCCAGGAATCGCGAGGATTGCCGGCGACGAGGTCAAGCCCAACGTCGGTTTGATGATAAAGCTTACCAGCAAGACAAACCTCCGCCCGAAGGATGAACAGCTCCTCCAGAGCCAGCTGGGCTACGTTGAAGACGCCATAAAGCTCGGCGCCGATGCGATAGCTGCGACCGTCTACTGGGGCTCGCCTCAGGAGGACGTTATGATGCGCCAGTTCGCGGAGATAGCGAGCTACGCCCACGACCTCGGCTTCCCGGTTGTGCAGTTCGCCTATCCGCGCGGACCGTACATAAACGAGAAGTACGGCAGGAAGGAGGACTACCGCGTCGTCATGTACGGGGCGAGAGCTGCGGCAGAGAGTGGCGCGGACATGATAAAGACCTACTGGACCGGCTCAAAGGAGACCTTTGCAAAGGTCGTCGATGCAGCAGCTGGCGTTCCCGTCCTGCTGAGCGGTGGGGCAAAGAAGGAAAATCCAGTTGACTTCTTGAAGGTGGTTTGGGAGGTCATCGAGGCCGGTGGCTCTGGAGCCGTCGTCGGTAGGAACATCTTCCAGCGCGAGAACCCGGAGCCCTTCATAAAGGCCCTTCTTCGCGTTGTCCACAGAAACGAGGACCCGGAGGAGGCGGCTAAGGCAGAGGGCCTGCTCTGATTTCGACAGCTGTCTAACTCTTCTTCTTTCTCCGTCGTAAGGCTTTTAAAGGCTCCGCTTCTGTGGGCATTAAAAGGGTGAAGAAAATGGCAAAGGTTGACATAATTGACACAACCTTTAGGGACGCTCACCAGTCACTAATAGCCACCAGACTAACGACTGATGATATGCTGAAGATAGCGGAGACCATGGACAGGATAGGCTTCTATTCAATGGAGGTCTGGGGTGGAGCGACCTTCGACGTCTGCATACGCTACCTTAAGGAAGACCCGTGGGAGAGGCTCCGCCTCCTCAGGGAGCACATAAGGAAGACGAAGCTCCAGATGTTGCTGAGGGGCCAGAACGTGGTCGGCTATAAGCACTATCCCGACGATGTTGTAGAGAAGTTCGTCGAGCTGGCCCACAGGAACGGAATAGACATATTCAGGATTTTCGACGCCCTCAACGACGTCCGCAACATGGAGGTCGCGATAAGGAAGGCCAAGGAAGTCGGGGCGGAGGTTCAGGGGGCGATAGCCTACACAACCGGCAAAGTCTTCACGCTGGAGTACTACATGAAGAAGGTCGAGGAGCTCCTAAAGCTTGACGTCGACGTCATAACGATTAAGGACATGGCCGGTCTGCTTACTCCCTGGAAGGCCTACGAGCTGGTCAGCGAGATAAAGGAAACCTACGGCGTCCCCGTTAACGTCCACACCCACTCGACGACCGGAATGGCAGTGGCCGTCTATCTGAAGGCTGTTGAGGCGGGTGCCGATTACATAGACACTGCGATAAGCCCGCTCGCCTTCGGAACGGCTCAACCAGGAATCCAGACGATATGGCACGCCCTTCCCGAAGCGGTCGGGAGCCACCTCGACAGGGAGCTGATCCACAGGGTCTCCCGCTACCTGAAGAAACTGCTCGAGGAGAAGTACTGGGGACTGCTCCACAAGGAGACGCTCATGGTGAACCCCTACGTCCTCAAGTACCAGGTTCCCGGCGGGATGTTCTCTAACCTCATCGCCCAGCTCAAGGAGATGAACGCCCTCGACAGACTCGATGAGGTCCTCGAGGAGATTCCCCGCGTTAGAGAAGACCTCGGCTGGCCCCCGCTCGTGACGCCGACGAGCCAGATAGTTGGAACTCAGGCGGTTCTCAACGTCCTCTTCGGGCGGTACAAGCAGATAACGCAACAGGTTAAAGACTACATCAGGGGCCTCTACGGAAGGCCTCCAGCGGAGATAAACCCCGAGCTCAAAAGGCTCGTCCTCGGCGACGAGGAGCCGATAAAGGAGAGGCCGGGGAGCCTGCTCAAGCCCCAGCTTGAGGAGTGCAGGAGAAAGCTCGAGGAGCTCGGCTACCTCCACAAGGAGGAGGACGTTCTAACCTACTGCCTCTTCCCGGAGGTTGCCCTCGAGTTCTTCAGGGCGAGGGCTGAGGGGAGGGTGAAGGTCGAGCTTCCAAAGACGGCATCGAAGGTCAAGGTTTACGTCAACGGCGTCGAGTTCGAGGTCGGCATCGAAGGTGTTGATTTGAGCGCTCTCAAGTACCTGTCGAGGGTCCAGGGAATTACCCCCGCTCAGACCGGTTCCCCTGAGCCTGTGCAGGTTTCGGCTCCTGCTCCTGTGAGTGCTCCGACTCCTGCCTCTACTCCAGCTCCTGCGAGTGCTTCGCCCAACACCGTTACGGCTCCAATGCCGGGTAAGATTCTTAGGGTCCTCGTGAAGGAGGGGCAGGAGGTTAAGGCAGGCCAGGGTTTGCTTGTGCTTGAGGCTATGAAGATGGAGAACGAAATTCCCGCTCCGAAAGACGGTGTTGTTAAGAAAATCTACGTGAAAGAAGGCGACGCCGTAAACACCGGCGACCCACTGGTCGAGCTTGAATAGCCTTGATGGCCCTAAATGGTTTAAACCTAAAATATGAATTTGAATTTTTTTCATTTTGGATAATTCCTCCAATTTTAAGTTAAAAGTCGAAATTCTTTCAGCCTATTGCCGAAAGACATTTAAGTAGACAAAGTGTACGTTAATGTGCAAAATCTAATAGGGGGTGCAGAGATGAACTCGGCTGTTGTAATCCTGATAGCCGCCGCCATATACGTCAGCATGTACTACACCTACGGTAAAAGCCTGCAGAACAAGGTCGTCAAGGCCGATCCCAACAGGCCAACTCCAGCACACAGGCTCTACGATGGCGTTGACTACGTTCCGGCGCACCCGCTCGTCCTCTATGGACACCACTTCGCTTCAATAGCAGGGGCTGGGCCAATAGTCGGTCCGGCGGTGGCAATGGCCTGGGGATGGCTTCCGGGACTTCTTTGGGTCTGGTTCGGAAACGTCTTCATCGGTGCGGTTCACGACTATCTGGCACTGATGTCATCGGTTCGCTACGATGGAAGATCCATCCAGTGGATTGCAGGAAAGCTCATGAGCAAGAGGACGGGAGTTGCGTTTGAGCTTTACATCTGGTTCGCCCTGCTCCTCGTCGTGGCGGCATTCACTTCGGTCATAGCGGGCATCTTCACCAAGACCCCGGAGGCAGCGACTGCAGCACTGCTCTTCCTTGTATCAGCGGTAATCGTTGGATACCTGATGTACAAGACAAGCCTTCACTTCGCAGGGGCTACGGCAATAGGACTTATCCTCGTGGCCCTCTCAGTGTGGCTCGGCTTCAAGTTCCCGATTCAAGCCACATACCACCAGTGGGCCCTGTTCCTGCTCGTATACATCATCGTTGCAGCGTCCCTTCCAGTGTGGGTACTATTGCAGCCCAGGGACTACCTCAACGCCTACATTCTGTGGTTCGGCCTCATCCTTGGTGGCCTCGCGTTCATCCTGATTGGGAGCAAGGGAACGTTCACGGCCCCAGCCTACACCAGCTGGAGCGCCCACGTCGTCGGCGGAAAACCCTCGCCATTCTGGCCCACTATACCGCTGGTCATCGCGTGTGGGGCTTTGAGCGGATTCCACTCTATCGTCGGTTCGGGAACTTCGTCAAAGCAGCTTGACAACGAGCTCCACGGTCTGCTCGTTGGCTATGGTGGAATGTTCACCGAGGGCTTCCTGTCAACGATTGTCATAGCCTCGATAGCAGTCTACGGAATCAAGGTCTTCGCCGACGCTGGAATCGACATAAACGCGTCCAACTGGGCGGCCATCTATGCCCCCAAGGTTGCCAAGGAGATAGGCAAGGTTACTATCTTTGCCAAGAGCTACGCCTACGGTCTCAACGACGCCTTTGGAGTACCTCTTAAGACGGGAACTGTCTTCGCCAGCCTCTGGGTCTCGGCCTTTGCCCTGACGTCCCTCGATACAGCCACGAGGCTCGGTCGCTTCGCCTGGCAGGAAGTCTTTGGAATGGTCGTTGACACCAGCGAGGGAATCTGGAAGATAATCACCAACAAGTGGGTAGCTTCTGCCGTAATCGCAGTTCTCGGCGTGATACTCGCGTGGGGCAACCAGTGGCTCATCCTCTGGCCGGCCTTCAGCGGCATGAACCAGATGCTCGCGAGCATTGCAATGATGACCGCTGCCCTCTGGGTCACCAAGGTTCAGAGGGCTGGCAAGTGGAGCTGGGCCGTCCTTATTCCAGCACTCTTCCTGTGGATTACAGTGACCCTCGCCCTTGGGTGGTTCCTCGTGGTGGTGGTTCCAGGAATAAGCGATGCCTTCACCAAGTACTCGGTCGGACTGATAACCCTAATCGGCCTGCTCCTGAACCTCCTGCTGGCCTGGGACTTCTACGTTGCCTGGCAGAAGCCAGCAGAGGAGTACGAGGTAGCGAAGGCCTGAAGAGCTTTCTCCCTTTATTTCTTTACCGGAGGAAAAAGGAATGGATGTAAGAAAACTTCTCTACTGGATTTCAACCCCAGTTAGAGTCCTGTGGGAGTTCCACAAGGGTTTTCAGCTGTATTACCTTCAGGGGATTAAATGGGAGGAAGAGGAGCTGGAGAACATCTTCGCGCTCATACTCTTTGGTGACTACATAGGCCTTCCACACCCTCCAACCGATTTAACCTACCGCCTGTTGCCCTACGTCGTGAGGGAGCTATACGTGATGCAGGAGAAGAGCACGAAGGATATTTCCCTTAAGACCGGCTGGATAGGTGTATGAGGTGGGAGTATGGTAAAGAAGGTTATCGAGGACGTAAAAGCCTTTCTCAGGGGTTTTGGAGAGGCATTTAAGCATCAGTCAACCGAATACATAGAGTTCGAGGAGAGGGAGCTTGAGAACGTCTTCGCGCTGATTCTAATGGGGTCATTCATAGGGATTCCAAGTCCACCAACCACGCTCGTGGTGAGGCTCATGCCTCACATGGTCAGGGAGATATACGTGATGCAACAAAGGGCCGTTAACCTCGATGACATCTTCGGGGAAATAGCGGGGATGTTTGACATCGACTGAGGTGGTGAAGATGAAGGACTTCCTCCTTCCAAAGAAGGGGTTCAGGACGATTTTCGTCATAGGAAAGGGTGGTGTCGGAAAAACAACAACAAGCGCCGCCCTCGCAACGGCACTCGCGAAGAGGGGATACAAGACGCTGATAGTTTCCCTCGACCCGGCCCACAACCTGGGAGACGTCTTCATGATGAAGCTAAGCGACGAGCCAAAAGAGCTCGCAGAGAACCTCTACGCAAGTGAACTCGACATGGAGAAGCTGATACAGAGCTATCTGAAGCACCTCGAAACGAACCTCAAGAACATGTACAAGTACTTGACGGTGATAAACCTTGAGAAGTACTTCGAAGTCCTGAGATTCTCTCCAGGAATAGAGGAGTACGCCACCCTCGAGGCCATAAGGAACATCCTCGGCAGGGGTGAGGAGTGGGACATAATAGTCTTCGATACGCCGCCCACTGGCCTGACCCTTCGCGTTTTGGCCCTGCCGAGGATTTCACTCATCTGGGCGGACAAGCTGATAGAGATAAGGCGGAAAATCCTCGAACGGAGACGCATGATAGCCAAGATACAGGGCGAGCAAAAGTTCCAGATTGAGGGACAGGAGTTCGTCCTTCCGAAGGAGGAGGAAGAGGACCCCGTTATGAGGGAGTTAAAGAGCTATCGCGAGGAGATAAAGTTCGTTGAGGACGTCATAACGGACCCAGACAAGACGTCTGTTGTAGCGGTCATGAACCCCGAAATGCTCCCCCTTTACGAGACCGAGAGGGCCTATGAAAGCCTTAGGAAGTTCAAGGTTCCCTTCAACATGGTTATTGTCAACAAGGTCATAACCGTGGGGCGGGAGATTCCCGAGATAAGAGTAAAGCTTGAGGCGCAGAGGAAGGTGCTCGAGGAAATTCCCAAGAAGTTCCCGAACGTCGAGATAATAAAAGTCCCCATGTTCCCGAGGGAGCCGAGGGGCCTTGAGGAGCTTGAGAAACTCGGAGGTATGATACTTGAAGGTGGGAAGGAGGGAGATACTTGAACTCCTGAAGAGCGTCAAGAACCCCTTCACGGACATGGACATCGTCAACGAGGGGCTGGTAACGAAGGTCGAAATAGACGAAGTTGAAAACAAGGTCAGGATATACGTTGCCTTCGCGAGGCACACCCCACCGCATCCGTTTGTAATGGCCGTGAACTGGCCCCTTCAGGCGAAGATAGTTAGGGACATGGTAAAGGTTTTAGAGGACAAGGTGGGATACCTTGAAATACTCGATGACACAACCCTTCAGAGGTACTACCCTCTGAACAATGAGGAATGATAAAATGGGGGTTGAAGAATGGAGCTTACATCCGGTTTGTTGCTGGCGATAATGGTGCTCGCTGCTGTTTCATCGATTCAGTTTTACAAGGGGAGAAAGCTGAATCTGCAACTTATGCAGCACTACCTCCGCTCGATTGAGGAAGTGGTGAAGCCCGAGGACAAGGACTACGTGTGGCTCGGCGGCTACATCGGCTTCAGGGCGAGCTATAAGGTGAACCGCGACAACCTAAGGAAGTTCGAATACACGCTAACGCTCCTCCCGAGGCACAGCATCCTTTACTTCCCGATAGCGCTCCTTACGAGCAGACACGACAAGATTTACTTCGTAATCAGGCCCTTCGCCGAGATTAGGCGCGAGGCACACCTCATCCAGAAGGGCTACTACAGGCTAAAACCGAAAATCGAAAACGAGGACTTTCTCCAGAGGGACACCATTGAAATAGCCGGTAAAGAGTACGAGGTCCTCTTCGAAAAGAGGAGGGACGTTGAAAAGCTCAAGGAGCTCGTCGAGAACCTTTCCAGGCCCCACAACGTCAAGCACGTCTCCCTGACGCCGAAAACCAACGTCTTCTACGTTTTCATGAAACCCGAGCCCGACACTATAGGGGAAGACGTCGAAAGGCTTGTCCGCTTCACCAACGAGAAGCTCAGGGAGAGTCCGTTTTCCTCCTAAGCTCTTTTCTCTCGAAAGCTTTATTTTGTTGAACCGCGAGTTATACATGGTGATACCTTTGGTTAGCATACGCCTCAAGGTTGGCCCCAAGGGGCAGATAGTCATCCCCAAGGTTTTCCGTGAGGCCTACGGTATAAAAGAAGGCGGGGAAGTGATAGTCGAGCCTACGGAGGAGGGCCTCGTTATCAAAAAGCCGCCGAGCAAAGAGGAACTCCTAAGAAAGCTCAAGGAGTATCACAAGAAGCGAAAAGGTACTAAACCCGCCAAGCTTGGAGAGCTCAAAGGGATAAGCCTCGAAGACGAGTTCGACGAGGTCTGGGGGATTGAGGAATGAAGCTCTTCCTTGATACCAACCTTTTCGTTTACCTTAACTCGAGAATTCCAGAGGATATCGCCGATGAGCTCGATGAATTCTACGCGGACCTTACTCAGAAGCATGAGCTCTACACGGATGTGCTGGTTCTCGATGAGCTAATCCACGTCTCAAAGCGCAAGTATGGAATAGCTTACAAGGATACTCTCGAATTCATAGACGACATTGTTCTGCCCGCGGTTAGAGTCCTTCCCCTGACATTTCAGGACTATTTAACAGCCAAGGGAATTATCCTCCAATATAACCTCCGCCCTTCGGATGCCCTTCACGTTGCGGTTATCGAGAACAACGGCCTGCAGGCGATAGTAAGCGAGGATGAGGATTTTGACGTTCTTCCCCTCAAACGGGTCTGGCTGGGTGGTTGAGATGGAGGTTTACAGGGCCAAGTTCGGCGAACCTGAGCTCGGTTGGGTCGTTCTCGTTCACGGCCTTGGAGAGCACAGCGGAAGGTACGGACGACTGATTAGGGAGCTCAACGAGGCCGGCTTTGCCGTTTACACCTTCGACTGGCCCGGGCATGGCAAGAGCCCCGGAAAGAGGGGTCACACGAGCATTGAAGAGGCCATGGAAATAATTGATTCCATAATTGAGGAATTAGGTGAGAAGCCCTTCCTCTTCGGCCACAGCCTCGGCGGTTTGACCGTTATTCGATACGCCGAGACGAGACCCGATAGGATTAGGGGGGTGATAGCTTCATCTCCTGCCCTCGCCAAGAGCCCCGAGACGCCTGGCTTTATGGTGGCCCTCGCGAAGTTCCTTGGAAAGGTCATCCCAGGCCTTGTTCTCTCCAACGGCATAAAGCCCGAGCTTCTCTCAAGGAACAAAGATGCCGTGAGACGGTACGTTGAGGACCCGCTCGTCCACGACAGGATTTCGGCGAAGCTCGGAAGGAGCATCTTCGTTAACATGGAGCTGGCGCACCTTGAAGTGGGGAGAATAAAAGTCCCGGTTCTCCTGCTCGTTGGTACTGCGGATGTTATAACACCACCGGAAGGCGCGAGGAGGCTCTTTGAGGGGCTTAAGGTGGAAGACAAAACGCTCAAGGAGTTCGAAGGTGCCTATCATGAGATATTCGAAGACCCCGAGTGGGCGGATGAGTTCCATAGGACAATTGTTAGGTGGCTCGTTGATAGGGCTTACTCGGGGTGATAATTAACCCTTTTTTACGGGCCATAAACTATTTATTCTCCACATCCCAATCTCTATGGGGAGTCACTATGCCATGGGAACCTTCGATAATACTGCTCGCGCCAGAGGATTTCATAGTTGAGGGACTGGCCGAGCTCCTCAGCAGGGCCGGCTTTAATGAAACCGGAAGGGAATACAAGAGAAGAGGTAAATCGCGCCTCATAATAGTCACGGGGGAAAGAGAAGACCCATTTCATGGAAAAGAGACGCTTGCCGTTGCACTGTTGCGTGGAAAGCCCCGGAGGGACTGGCTTGAAAAGGCGCTGTCCGGGCACGGCAGGGTTGTTTTGATAGCCCTCGACGGGCTTGACTACGGTCTCGAGGGTATTACTGTGCTTGGGCCAGAGTGGCTTGCGGAGGCCTTCAATCGCTACTCCATAGAGCCCCCACGAACCCTTCTTGAGAAGTTCATTCCCGAGCGTGAGAGACCCGAACAGCTGAAGGAATTCGTCCTCGATGGTCCCCTCGTGGAGCCCGTTTCATCTCAAAAGCTCGTGGACGAAGCTAAGAGGGTTGTATCTTATAAATTCAGCGTTCGACAGGAGGAGCTCAAGATTGAGGGTCTGAAACTGAAGTTCAGACCTGTCTACGTCGTCTCGTGGTCAAGGGAAAACGAGAGTGGTAAGGCGTTTTATGATGGCAAAAAGCTTGTTCTGAACGTTGACGGCGAGCTCAAGGGACTTGCGATGAAAGTTCTCCTTGAGGACGTTGCAACAGTTCTGGCGACCGAAGTTGAGGTCGGAGAGGAAACAGACCCAACGAAGCCCGTCGTTGAGGAAGCCGCTCGGCGCGGTTGGCTTGACTTGAGGGTTCTTCACTCGAGGAAGGCTTACGTGCCGGAAGGAGCAGAAATTCTGTTCTCCATTGGGCCCCGGACAGTAAAGGTTTCCTTCGACTTCACGGTCGGTCGCGTGAGTGCTGAGGGGGAGCCACTCAGCGAAGAGGAGCTCGTTAAGCTGGCTAAGGAGCGCGTCAGGGCGGAACTCGGTGAAGAGCCCCTTGCCCTGGAAATCGTCCGCAGGGGACGCTTTACCTTGATGAGGGGCAGGACCAAGAGGTATCTCTTCGAGATAGAGCTGAACTCCTACAGCGGAAGCGTTAGGAGATTTCAGCCAGCGCTCACCGAGGAGGCAATGCTTGAGGTCGTTCTTTCAAAGTACAGCGATGGTCACGTCATAGGCGTTGAAAGGCGCCCCAGTGCGGTCTTCGTAGACCTTCTGGCGGGAGGAAGGGTTCTCGTCTTGAAACTCAACCAGAAGACGGGCGAAATCGTTGACACGAGGGACCTGGGCTCCCCGGAGGAGTTCCTTAAGAAGACCGCCGGTGAAATCCTGGAGGTCGTCAAGGACCTCGAGCTGAAGTCCTGTCAGGTTATGGACCATGAGGTCGTCAGGGCGGAGTTCGAGGGCAGCGGTCTCCGTGCGTACCTGGCATACGACGGTGAGACTGGAGAAATTCTTGAGAGGGCCCTTGAGATAGGCTCCAGCGTGGCGGTTGAACTCGCGGTCAGGAAGTACCGTAGTTACAGTATCCTCTTCACCGAGGAGTCGGGGGAGGGTTTCATGCTCACGCTTGAGGGCGACAGGGACGTCGTTAAGGTATTCGTCTCCCGCTCCGGCGAAATCCGTGAGCTCGACCGCTTCCTCAAGAAGGAGGTCGTTGAGGAAATCGCGCTCTCCAAAATCCGCGAAGTTGAGCCGAGTCCCTCAATTGAAGGCCTCAAGCTGTCCGACCACTGGGAGGTGGAGTTCACCGGTGTAAAGGCCTTTGGAAGGCTGACGGTTCACAGGACGAGCGGGGAGGTCCTTGACTTCGACTACCAGTACATCGAGAGCGTCATAACCAAGGCCTTCACGGAGTTCGTAAAGAAGAGCTATGGTGACACAATAGATGTAGAGTGGATAGCACACAACCTTGAGGAGGGCTACGCGGGAATAAAAGGAGTCGGAAAGAGGGGAATCTACTTCGGCAAGTACAACACCCTCACCGGAGAGCTAATCGAGCACGACTTCGTTCCCAGCAGCGGCATCACATCAAAGCTCAAGCTGGCCCAGGTCGAGGGCAAGTACGCCGTCAAATGACGTCTCGCCTGTCGATAATGTGCTCCAGCTCGGGCCCGGTCTTTATGAGCCCGACGGGGACCCCAACCCTCTCCTCTATTTCTTCCACGAACTCCTTCGCCTTCCTCGGCAGTTTATCGTAATCGGTTACGCCGAAGGCGTTCTTATCGTACTTGTCGAGCATCGTCAAAGCGAGCATCGTCGCTCCGTTGATTCTTGCGGAGTAGCGGGCGAACTCGAAGTCGAACCAGCCGACGCGCCTTCTCCTTCCAGTTACAGTTCCGTACTCGACGAGGCCAAGTTTTTCGGCTTCCTCCTGGCTCATCTCCGTCGAAAAAGGTCCAGCACCGACCCTCGTCGGAAAGCTCTTGAAGACGACTATAACGTCGTCAACCCTTGTCGGGCCTATCCCGACGTCGCTCGCTATGGCGGAGGCTGTGGTGTCCTTGGAGGTCACGTAGGGGTAAGTGCCGTAGTAGAGGCTCAGCCCGAAGCCCTGGGTTCCCTCGATGAGGACGAGCTTTCCCTCGTCGAGCGCGTCGTTAACTTCTTCCGCAACGTCCGTCAGGTAGGGCTCGAGCTCCGGAATATCTCTCGCGAGCTTTGCCTTCCTCATGACCCTGTCGGCGTTTGCCGGCCCGCAACCGCTTCCCGTCGTCCCTATCTTCTCGTGGAGGTGGCTGTTGGAGCGGTCGAGTTGCTTGTGCTTTTCCTCGATTATCGCGCAGCGGTGGTCTATCCCAACCCTCTCAGCGACGTTGAAGTCCCTGAGGTGTTCGAGCTCGTGGAAGAAGACCTCCGGGTCAACGAGGACGCCGGCTCCGACGAGAAGCCTCGCCTTCCTTTGCATGAAACCCGTTGGAAGCTGTCTTACCGCGTATTTCTTTCCATTGATAAAAACGCTGTGCCCCGCGTTCGTTCCAACGCCACCGCGTGCTATGACTTCGGGCTCGTCCTTCAGGGCAAGGTACGCTATGATGGAACCCTTTCCCTCGTCTCCCCATTGACCGCCAACAACGATGTAGCTCGGCATGGCTCCTTACCAATGTTTAAGTTAATAGGGGCCTTATAATGGTTTCGAAATTAACAGAAATTTGTTAATCCCCTGCCGGTGGTCTTGAGAATTTCAACGTCCCGGAGCACAATCTTAAAGTACGTTGGTGCCCAATGTAGTAATGTGATGCCCAATGATGAAGGCCCCAAAGGTTAACGTTAGGGTTGTCCTGGAAAACGGCAAGTTGCTTCTCGTCGAGTGCCCAAGTGAGGAGATAATCTGCGAGTTCACCCTGGACGACCTTGCGGAGATTATTGAGTTCCGCTACGCAACGCCTTGGAACAAAAGCAAGGATATTCTAGAGAAGCTCGCCATAATCATAAACGACCTCGTTGATGCTTACTCAAACGTCCCAGAGAGACCCCCCACGAAGGACGACCTGATGAAGGCCGTGAAGCTCAGGATGAGCTACTCGGAGAAAGAGACTTAAGGGGCCCGGTTCTACTCCCCCGGGGTTGAACATGAGGAACAAGTTAATCGTAGTCACAGGGGGAGCCGGCTTCATAGGCTCGCACATAGCCTGGGAGCTGGTCAAGGACAACGAGGTCATCGTTATTGACAACCTCTACACCGGGAAAGCCGAGAACGTTCCGCCCGGGGCGAAGCTGGTTAAGGCCGACGTAAGGGACTACGAGGCGATAGCCGAGCTGATAAGCAATGCCGACTACGTCTTCCACGAGGCGGCCCAGGTGAGCGTCGTCGATAGCATACGTGACCCAGTCTTCACCGAGGAGGTCAACGTTCTCGGAACCCTCAACATTCTTAGGGCCCTTCTTGAGGGACACGGAAAGCTCATATTTGCATCATCGGCGGCTGTTTACGGCGATAACCCCAACCTCCCGCTGAAGGAGACCGAACGGCCGAGACCGCTCTCGCCCTACGGCGTGACGAAGGCAACTGCCGAGGAATACCTTCGCGTTTACCACGAGCTCTACGGTCTGCCCGTGGTTTCTCTCCGCTACTTCAACGTCTTTGGGCCGAGGCAAAGTGCCAACCAGTACGCGGGAGTGATAAGCATCTTCATAAACCGGGCCCTGGCCGGGGAGCCCCTCGTAATCTTCGGCGACGGCAAGCAGACGAGGGATTTTATTTACGTGAAGGATGTCGTTAGGGGAAACCTTCTCGTTGCCGAGAGCAAGCGTGCCAACGGAAGGGTCTTCAACGTTGCAACAGGAAAGCAGACGAGCATCCTCGAACTCGCGATGAAAATCATCGAGATAACCGGGACGACGAGCTCGATAATCTTCGACAAGCCCAGACCAGGGGATATTAGACACAGCCTCGCAGACATAACTGAAATCAAAAAGCTCGGCTTCGAGCCGAAGTGGAGCCTCGAAGAGGGACTCAAGAAGACGGTGAAGTGGTATCAGGGGCGGAAATAGAGGGTGAAAGTGTATTCCCCACCTCCGATACTCGCCCCACAGTCAGATGGGACTATAACCCTTGGTGCGGGATATGCAATTGGCCTTACCCCTACCCATTCATATACGCTTGGTCCCCCATACCGCTGTCCTAACATGAAATACCTTGCTAAAGTTTGGCTACCGGTCCAGTATCCAGCAATAAACTCGGACAGCTCAAAGTACAACCTCGTGTGCACTCCGGCATTGTAAATGTAATTGACAATGGAATAAACGCCAGGTCCCCATGAGGGTAACGTTCCTACTGGGGCTCCACCGTTGTTAACTCTGTCCGGTGCGCTTCCCTCAACTACATAGATTGAATCGTTTCCCGTGGCCCCCAGGCCATAGTAGTATCCGGCGTCATCTACAACCGATATGAAATAGGGCCCAAGCCATGTAGGGAGGACTATACTGCCCAATGACGGTTTGCCCAAAGTAGCGTTTGTGTCTACTGCATACCCATCATAACCTGCGTTCAAGAAGTTGGAAACAGGATAATCGAGGACGTAGATATTCCCTGAGAGAAGGCCTCCCTGTATTGAAAGAGTGATATCGTTAAAGTACCAGAACACTCTGTTCGGGTTGAAGTACTGACTTGTTCCCGTCCCGTTGAGGTGTATCATTATCTCCCGCACGGAGTTAGCTGGCACGGTGTAGTTCACCCAGAACCATATTTTTCCATTGGTTGAATCGTTGAACGCCCAGAAATACAGCTGTTTCCCGGAGGAATCCGTTACGTAAACCTTGGAGAGGTCCGGAATGCACGATGGAGAAACTGTGAAGTTAATCACGTAGTTTCTCAGTTCTGGATTTCCAGTGTTGTTTACAGTTATTCTAATCTCGCTGACGTTCAGTGGAGGTGGCGAGTAGCTCGTTGAACCAGTGCCGATTCCCTCGGATACAAGGGAAATCTCTCCCGGACACAAAGCAGTCCCGCCAGCTACAGTTCCTATAGCATTAACAATTTCCGGTTCTGGGAGATTAAAGAATGGGGACACTGCATAGTTAGGACTGGCGTTCAACGTGAGCCGATACACTGCCCCCGCTGAGATACCCGAGTTTGTTGAAAAAGTACCCTTGACTATGTCAGTGGTTGGGGTAGAGTCCCCAAATGAACGGTACCCCTGGATTTTAATCTGAACCGTAAAATTGAACTCTCCATGGACATCATTGGAGAAAACAACGGAGGCGCCAGTGAGCGTCCACGTTTGAATAATTCCCCCTGATTTTGACCAGTAAAGGGTAATCGTCGCCCACGTAACAGGGCTCTTAACTTGGCATTCTCCTAAGCCGAGGGGCTGAACCTTCACACTAATGTCCGGCACAGCCAAGCTTAACCCAATGAGTAGCACTGCAATTAGAACGCCTGATAGAGCCCTTCTGAGTAATTTAACCGAATGCATCGTTATTCATTATGGTTGGAAAGTCCTTAAATCATTAACCTTTTTTGGAGAAAAAGAAGTTAGAAAAACTTCCGGTTGTAAAAAGGTCAGAAGGTGTAGTAGTCCACGCCTCCGCGCTCCTTCTCATGTCTCCGCTTCCTGCCCTCTTCGAAGTTCTTGTAGTACTCAATCATGTATGGCGTTATGCTGGGCTTGACTTTCTTCATGGCCTCCTCGAAGTCCCTCCTCGAAACCTTTAACCTTTCAAGGAACTCCTCGCTCTCGCTCTCAACGAGCTCGCTCGGAAGTTCGCGCATGACCCTGCGCATCGCTATTAATGCGGCTTCCCTGACCAGCGCCTCTAAGTCAGCTCCAGAGTAACCCTCTGTTTTCTTGGCGAGTTCGGCAAGGTTGACGTCCTTCGCGAGGGGGACGCGCCTCGTGTGGACCTTCAGTATCTCCAGTCTCGCTTTCTCGTCGGGCGCCGGGACGAGCACGAGCCTATCGAATCTTCCTGGCCTGAGCAGGGCCGGGTCGATGATGTCCGGCCTGTTGGTGGCACCGATGACGACGACACCGCTGTTCCGCTCTATGCCGTCCATCTCGGTGAGGAGCTGGTTGATGAGCCTGTCCGTAACACGGTCGCCCTCCGCTCCTCTCGCGGGCGCTATCGCGTCAATCTCGTCGATGAATATCACCGTCGGAGCGGCCTGGCGAGCCTTCCTGAATATCTCCCTTATTCTCTTCTCGCTCTCGCCGACCCACTTGCTCAGAACTTCTGGCCCGCGGATTCCGATGAAGTTGGCCTCGCTCTCGTTCGCTACTGCCTTCGCGAGGAGGGTCTTACCGGTTCCCGGCGGACCGTAGAGGAGTATGCCCCTTGGGGGCGTTATGCCGAGCCTCTCGAACGCCTTTGGGTACTTGAGTGGCCACTCTACTGCCTCGCGGAGCTCCTGCTTGACATCCTCAAGGCCTCCGATGTCCTCCCAGCGGACGTTTGGCACCTCGAGGAGGACCTCCCTGAGCGCTGACGGCTCGACCATCTTGAGGGCCTCGTAGAAGTCCTCCTTCCTGACGCGGAGCTCCTGAAGGACCTCCGGCGGTATCTTCTCCTGCTCGGGGCTTATCTTGCCCTCGTTTATCAGCCTCCTCAGGACGACCATAGCGGCTTCCCTTGCGAGGGCCGCGAGGTCCGCTCCAACGAAGCCGTGCGTCTTGTCGGCAATCTCCTCGAGCATCTTGTCGATGAGCCTGCTTCTCACTTCAGCGTAGATTTCGCCCTCGCTCTTGAGGGCCTCCTTGGCCTCCCCTTCGTCCCTTGCCTCCTCAACCCTGCGAATCAGCGATTCAAGCTTTTTCTCATCGAAGGAGCCTTTGGACTTCATTTCCCTCAGAATCCTGAGGACGGTGGCCTTGTCGTAGTCCGGTTCAAGGGGCATTCCCCTGGTGTGTATCTGGAGTATCTCCTTTCTGCCCTGCTTGTCGGGAACGCCAACCTCAATCTCCCTGTCAAAGCGCCCAGGTCTCCTAAGCGCGGGGTCAATGGCGTCGGGCCTGTTGGTTGCGGCGATGACTATGACCTTGCCCCTGCTCTTCAGACCGTCCATCAGCGTTAGAAGCTGTGAAACAACCCTCTTCTCGACCTCTCCAACGACTTCCTCCCTCTTCGGAGCTATTGCATCAATCTCATCGATGAAGATTATGCTCGGGGCGTTCTCCTCGGCCTCTTTGAAAATCTCCCTTAGGCGCTCCTCACTTTCGCCGTAGAACTTGCTCATTATTTCTGGACCGTTGATGGCTATGAAGTGGGCGTTTGCCTCGTTCGCTACGGCCTTGGCCAGGAGAGTCTTACCCGTTCCCGGTGGGCCGTAGAGCAGGACGCCCTTCGGCGGCTCGATACCAAGCCTTTCGAAGAGCTCCGGGTGCTTGAGGGGAAGCTCGACCATCTCGCGAATCTTCTGAATCGCGTCGCTTAAGCCACCTATGTCCTCGTAGGTGACCTCCGGAATGCTCTCCTCGCGAACTTCAACCGCCTGCGGGAGAACCTCCACTTCGGTGTTGTAGGTTATTTGAACTATTCCCTTGGGAACAGTGTTTACAACCACGAACTTGAGCTCGCCGAAACCGAGGGGCATTGCCTCGAAGAGACCGCGCAGGAGGTCGTCGAAGGGGGAGCCGCCGTAGTAGGTCTCGTTCCTGTTGCTTGCAACTAGGAGGTCGCCCTTGACGACGGGCCTGCCGAGGAGGTTCTGCTTGACCAAATCGCCGGGAATCTGGATGAATACTCCCTTCTGGGCCGGTGCAAGCACTACTTTCTTCGCCTCCTGGACTTCGGCCCTTCTAACCGTCACGTAGTCGCCTATGCTCACCCCCGCGTTCCTCCTGATGTAGCCGTCCATCCTGATTATGTCGAGTCCCCTGTCGTCCGGGTGCGGATTCGCCACTATCGCTGCTGTCGTCCTCTCGCCGACGAGCTCGACGATGTCGCCCGGTTCAACACCGAGTTGCCTTTGGTACTTCCTGTCAAAGCGAACTATTCCCCTGCCGACATCCCTTTTCAGGGCCTCGGCAACCCGGAGCTTAATCTCCTCAACTTTCTCTTCTTTTCCTCCGAATATCATCTTGAACGCCTCCTGTGAAGTTCAATCGCCTCCTCAAGGGTCAGGTTCCCGAGGGCAACCTCCCTTGCGAGGCTTGAGGGGATTGTTATGTTACCGCTCAGCTCCCTACTCCTCCTCTTAATATCCTCGATTTCCCTTTTCGTGGGTTCTTTTACCTCAAGGAGCTCCCCTATCGTCGTTTCCCTTCCGCCCCTCAGGCCGATGTTGATTGACGCAACTATATCAACGACCGAGGAGCTTTCGATTCCTCCAACTTTTGGCGTCGTTCTGAACTCGTTGACGACGATTATCGGGTAATCGTAGCCGAGCATCTCGCCGAGGGCCTTGAGGGTCATCGTCCTGTGCCTTTTGGCGCCGTGGCCGATTTTTATCCTCGCACCTGGGTACTTCTCAAGCAGGTCAACAACGATTTCAACGTCCCTCGGACTCCCAAGGCGGTGGACCTCTATAACCCTCCCATCAGCCACCACGCTCAAACCGGGTCTCGCTCCGGGGTCTATTGCGATGAAGACGTTCTTAAACCTCTCCCTCCCTTCGAGCTTCGCGAGGAGTTCGTCTATGAAGTTCTCGTCGTGAACGATGACCTTAACCGGGAAGTCCACCTTATCCCTCTCACCCGTCAGGACGACCTCAACGTCGTAGGGAATCCTCTCGCCAACGCGCAGGCTCAGGAAGGGGATTCGGTACTCCTTCAGGACCTTTGTTGCGGTGTAGTAGACCCGCGCGTCTCCTGTGACAATCGCAACCCTCATGGTCTCCACTTCTCACGGGGATATAAACCTTTTTCGAAATCCCATCGGGAGCGTTCAAGCCTTTTAAACTTTTGGAATAAAGTTTATAGGTCATTGAACTAAATTCCGGGCGAGGGGAGGGTATGGAGCCACCCAAGAAGAAGAAAGTGATAGATGAAGAAGAGGAGTTCCTCGACGAGGAGTTCGAGCTGGAGGAGTGGGAGGACGAGGACTGGGAGGAAGAGTGGGAGGACGAAGACTGGGAAGATGAGGACGAGTGGTGAGCTTTCCGGTTAAACGTTCTCGTTTACGCAACCCATTTATACGCCAAGGCTTTTCTTTTCTCCCGGTGATAGAATGGCGTTCCTCAAAGTCGTGCCCCTTGAAAAGGCCCTTGAGGTCATAGACTCCTTCCCGCTCGAACCGGAAGTCGAGAGGGTTCCTATTTCTGAGGCCCTCGGCAGGGTTCTTGCAGAGGATATCGTTTCGCCGATAAACGTGCCCCCCTTTGACAGGGCCACCGTTGACGGCTACGCGATTAGGGCAGAGGACACCTTCATGGCGAGCGAGAGCGAGCCCGTCAGGCTCAAGGTAATCGGCGAGGTGAACGCAGGTGACTATCCCGACTTCGAGCTGAGGCCCGGCGAGAGCGTCTACATCTCCACCGGAGCGCCCCTCCCGAAGGGCGCCGACGCGGTGATACAGTTCGAGGACGTTGACAGGGACAGCGACGAGGTAATCATCTACAAGCCCGCCTATCCTGGTCTCGGTGTCATGAAGGCCGGAGCCGACATACCTGCCGGCAAGCCCCTCCTGAAGCGCGGGACGAGGCTCGGCTTCAAGGAGACGGCCCTTCTATCTGCCGTTGGTTTGGCAGAGGTTCCCGTCTTCAGGAAACCGAAGGTTGCCGTCATAAGCACCGGAAACGAACTCGTTCTCCCGGGCGAGGAGCTAAGGCCGGGCCAGATTTACGACATCAATGGAAGGGCAATAGCCGACGCCGTCAGGGAGCTTGGAGGTGAGGCGGTTTTCCTCGGCATAGCCAGGGACGACCGCGAGAGCCTGAAGGCCCTGATAGAGAAGGGTGTTGAGTGCTGTGACATCGTGCTCCTCAGCGGTGGCGCGAGCGGTGGGATAAGGGATTTGACCAGCTCGATAATCGAGGAGCTCGGCGAGGTCAAAATCCACGGCATAGCGATTCAGCCAGGAAAGCCGACGATAATCGGCTTGATAGACGGAAAACCGGTCTTCGGTCTGCCCGGTTATCCCACGAGCTGTCTGACGAACTTCACCCTGCTCGTCGCCCCGCTCCTGAGAAGGCTCATCGGAAGGGAGAGAGAGGTCAGGAAGGTCAAAAAGAGGCTTGCCCACAAGGTCTTCTCGGTAAAGGGCAGGAGGCAGTTCCTCCCGGTGAGGATTGAGAGTGATAAGGCAGTTCCAATACTCAAGGGAAGCGGTGCCGTCACGAGCTTTATCGATGCGGACGGCTTCATCGAGGTTCCCGAGAACGTGGAGATATTAGAGGCCGGGGAAGAGGTTGAGGTTACATTCTTTGGCTAAACGCCGTACTCCCTCGCCCACTTTTCGTATTTCTTCAGCAGTTCCCTCCTGATGGGACTCTTTACCCTTTTGAACGCGTAGCGGAAGTCCTTTGCCTCAAGGGGCCTTATCGTGAGTTCCTTCCCCGCTATCGAGCCCACCTTTAGGGGGTCGCTCAGCTCGGGGTTCATCTCCTCCAGCATGTGGAGAACCGCGAAGGTGCAGGCGTTAGCTATCTCCCTTCCCGAGTAGAGCCTTCTTACCGCTACCCTAGCCAGGGATTCCAGCGTTACCCTCAGGGGAAGCCCCCGCAGGTGAATCGCGAAGATTTCTCGTGCGCCTTCCTCATCCGGCAACGGCACGTAAATCCTAAGCGGGAAGCGGGATAACATGGCTTCGTCGAGGTCCCAGGGTGCGTTGGTCGAAGCGAGCGTGATTACCCTCCCGGAGTCCTGAAAGCCATCCATCTCGGCCAAAATCGTGCCCAGGAGCCTCCTGCCGGCGTCCTCCATCGAGGAACGCTTCATTGCGAGCGCATCAAACTCGTCGATGAAAACGACGCTTGGAGCCTTCTGCCTCGCGAGGGCGTAGATTGACGACGCTATCTTGCTCGACTCGCCGAAGTACTTGCTGAGGACATCGCTGACCTTGACGCCGATAAAGGTGGCCTTCATACTACCGGCGAGGGCCTTTGCGAGGAGTGTCTTTCCCGTTCCGGGCGGGCCGAAGAGGAGGATACCTTTCCAGGGCTTGAAGTTTCCGGGAACCTTCGCCATCGTCATTCCGACGGCCTGGGCGAGGAGCTTTTTGGCTTCCTTCAGCCCGCCGACGTCCTCCCAGGTTACGTTGGAGGTAGTAATTAGCCTCTCAACCCCGTTCGAGCGCTTTTTAACGTCCACCTCGACGTTCTCTGCCTTCCTTTCCCAGTCCTCAGCCAGCTTGAGGTAGTAATGTGAGAACTGCAACTCCTCGGATGCGAGCTTTCTCAAGAGGCCGGCGCACTGGAGGGCGAAGAAACGCGCCTTTCCCGCGTTGCCCTCCTCAAGGGCCCTCTCGTAGAGGCGCTCGTACCTGTGGAGAAGCGACGAGTAAGCTACCTTCATCGCGCCGGCCCCTCTGAGGACTTCGGCGCGCGCTCTTATAGCGCTTTTGTGTAGGTGGTTGTGTAGCTTAGGAAACCTTTTTTAAAGGCCTCCCCGTTCTTTGATTAGGTGTTGGCTATGCTCGACATAAAGCTCATCCGCGAAAAGCCCGAGGTCGTCAAGAAGGACCTCATCAAGAGGGGCGAAACCGAGAAGGTCAAATGGATTGACGAAATCCTCGAACTCGACAGGAAGTGGCGCGAGAACCTGAAGAAAATCAACCAGCTCAGAAAGGAGCGCAACCAGCTTGCCGTACAGATAGGCAAGCGCAAGAAGGCTGGGGAGCCAATAGACGACCTCCTCGCGAGGAGCAACGAGATAGTGAAGCAGATTGAGGAGCTTGAGAAGGAAGTTGAAGAGCTGAGGAAGAAAATCGACTACTACCTCTGGCGCCTGCCCAACATCACCCACGAGAGCGTTCCCATAGGCAAGGACGACAGCGAGAACGTTCCAATAAGGTTCTGGGGCAAGGCCAAGGTCTGGGAGGGCTTCCTCGAAAGCTTTAAGGAGCAGAGCCTTGGAAAGATGGAGTACGAGCTTTTGAGCTGGAGGCCGAGGCTCCACGTTGATATGCTCGAGCTCCTCCGCGGTGCAGACCTTGAGAGGGCCGCGAAGGTGAGCGGTGCGAGGTTCTACTACCTCCTCAACGAACTGGTCATACTGGATTTGGCTTTAATCCGCTTCGCCCTTGACAAGCTCATCGAGAAGGGCTTCACCCCTGTAATTCCGCCCTACATGGTGCGCCGCTTCGTCGAGGAAGGCGCTACCACCTTCGAGGACTTCGAGGACGTCATCTACAAGGTCGAGGGCGAGGATTTGTACCTCATTCCCACCGCCGAGCACCCGCTCGCCGGAATGCACGCCAACGAAATCCTCGACGGTAAGGACTTACCGCTCCTCTACGTCGGCGTTAGCCCCTGCTTCCGTAAGGAGGCCGGAACCGCGGGAAAGGACACGAAGGGAATCTTCAGGGTGCACCAGTTCCACAAGGTAGAGCAGTTCGTCTATTCGAGGCCTGAAGAGAGCTGGGAGTGGCACGAGAAAATCATAGCGAACGCCGAGGAGATATTCCAGGAGCTTGAGATTCCTTACAGGGTTGTCAACATCTGCACCGGCGACTTGGGCTACGTAGCGGCCAAGAAGTACGACATCGAGGCCTGGATGGCAGGCCAGGGCAAGTTCAGGGAGGTCGTCTCCGCCAGCAACTGTACCGACTGGCAGGCGAGGCGCTTGAACATCCGCTTCCGTGACAAGACCCACGAGAAACCGAAGTTCGTCCACACTCTCAACTCAACTGCTATCGCGACGTCGAGGGCCATCGTCGCCATACTCGAGAACCACCAGACGGAGGAAGGCATTGTCAAGCTCCCGAAGGCCCTCTGGAAGTACACGGGCTTCAAGGAGATTCTGCCCGCGAGCATGAAGGAGAAGTGCTGTGGAGAATGAGTTCCTTTCTCCTTTTTGTTTGCTCATAGTCCCTCGCTTCTTGGACTGTGTGTAGTACAAGGGTTTATAAAGGGTTGTACTGTATGTAGTCCATGATGAGTCATGATTGAGAGGGAAACCTGGGCCGAGGTCGTTCTCGATTACCGTTCGCTTCCCTTCGAGGGCATAGAGCGAGAAATCGAGGTAAAGATTCCCAACACCCAGATGGCGGTGGCGATAATCGGGCCGAGGAGGGTAGGGAAGACCTACCTCATGCGCCAGATTATGGAGAGGCTTAAGTCCGAGGACGTCCCAGAGGAGGGCATCGCCTACGTGAACCTCGAGGACCCAAGGCTTGTTGGAGCTTCCCTTGATGACCTGATGACCCTGCTCGAAGTTCTGAGGGAGATGGGAGGAGAAAAGTTCTACCTCTTCCTCGATGAGGTTCAAGCCGTTAAGGGCTGGGAGCGCTTCGTTCGATATCTTCTTGACACAGGCCACAGGGTCTTTGTCTCCGGCTCTTCCTCAAAGCTCCTTTCGAAAGAGATAGCGACCCAGCTGAGGGGGCGTTCCATAGCGGTTCGTGTCTTTCCCTTCTCTTTCCGTGAGTTTCTGAAGGCCAGGGGATTCCAGTTCAAGCGCTACCTTTCGAGCGCCGAAAAGGCCCGTCTCAGGGCGCTTCTTGGGGAGTACCTGGAGTGGGGAGGCTACCCAGAGGCAGTCCTCAACCCCCACATGAGGATTGAAGTCCTGAAGGGAATCCTCGACCTTGCGATATACCGCGACATCGTGGAGCGCTGGGAGGTCAGGAACGTCTCCGCTTTACGTTTGCTCCTCAAAATCCTCGCTCGCTCAAGCCACCTCACGCTCACAAAAGCGTATTCGACAATGAAGAGCCTCGGAATCTCGATAGGCAAGGGCACTGTTGCGGATTACCTTGAATACCTGAGCGATGCACTCATCATGTTCCGCCTTCCTCCCCACGTGAAGTCATACAAGAAGGCCGAACTGCTCGGCTTCAAGCCTTACCTCGTTGACAACGGCTTGCTCAGGATTATGGGGGTCCGAGACAGGGGAAGGTTGCTCGAAAACCTCGTTATGGTCGAGCTCCTCAGGAGGGGCTTTGAGCCGGGGGAGGATTTGTTCTACGTCCCCGGTGATAGCTGGGAGGTGGATTTCCTCGCTGGAGACGAGCTTATTCAGGTTAGCTACGAACTCCACCCACTAAACAGGGAGCGTGAGCTTGGGGCGCTCGCGAAGGCGGTGAAAAGAATCGACGCCGAGAGGCTCACGGTCGTTACATTCGCGGATAAGGAGAGCGTTGAGGTGAATGGAAAACGGATTGAAGTCGTCCCGCTCTACGAGTGGCTTCTGCGCTAAACTCCTCCCCGCTCTCGCACCTTCCTCCTGACGTTCGGGTCGCGGTCGGCGATGATTTTCAGGGCCTCCTCGAAGGTCATCCAGTCAGGAACCTCTTCGTTGAGGTAGATGCCAGTCCTTCCAATCGCGTCCCTCCTCGTGAGGACGTGCACGCGCTCGGTAACGACCTCAACGCTCACGCCGAGGATTTTGGCGACTTCACTTTCCCTTCCAACAACTTCGCTCTCGATGTGGCCCCTCTCGGTGGGAATTATCAAAATCAGCTTCTTATTGACGCCCGGAACGCGCTCCTTCGTCTTGACGCCCCACAAATCAACGGCCCCTCCCCAGCGGTAGAAGTCCAGCTCCCTGTCGGTCGGCTCGATGAGTGGAAACGTCACGGTCGTTTCTTCGTCAATCTCGATAACTCCCTTTATCAGGTGCCAGGGAGTTGCCATGACTATCTTCCTTCTCCTCACGAGACCTTCCAGGGCCAGCTCTATGAGGTAGCTCGGAACCTTAATCGGGATGAATATGTCTATGTCGCTGTCTCGTCTCACGTCACCCCTTGCGACGCTCCCGTAGAGCAAGGGGTCAAACTGGGCTAAACGCTCCATAATCTTGAGTGCCTTCTCGCGCTTCTCCCAGAGGTAGCGCCACCTCTTGGGAGTATACACAACTTCCCTCTCGTCCCAGACACGGACAACCTTTTCCCTCGGCATCGGTGCAACTTCGGCGGGAACTTTTAAAGGCCTACCGATATCGTTTTATACAACTCTGTTGACTTCGGGGTGGTGAAAGGAGATGCCGGTGTTGGGCTACAACATAACGAAGGTTGAGATGGAAAAGCTGACGTCGAACATCCCCCCGGGACAGATTGAGGTCAAGCTCTCCCCGAAAATCGAGGAACTTCGCCTCGGTGAAATAAGGACTCCTACCGGGAAGATGAACGGAATCGAGGTTCTTTTCGACTTCCAGGTCGAGTACAATCCTCAGATTGCCAGGGCCTCTGTGAAAGGGGCAATACTCTACATGCCTCCCCAGAAGGACAAGATTGATGACATACTTACAGCATGGGAAGACGAAAAGAAACTGGACTCCGTTCTGCTCGTTGAGGTCGTTAACTTCCTCTCAATGGAGCTCACTCCGATGCTGACAGTAATAGCAAAGGAGATGCGCCTTCCCTACCACGTCCCGATTCCGAGGGCCGAGCTCAGAACTCAGTGATGCCCTCTGCCTCGAGTATTTTCTTTCTTATCTCCGCCAGCTCGTCTCTCTTTTCTAGTATCTTGTCAGCGACCTCAAAGGCCTTGGGGAGGTTGTTCTTCTTCAGATGGAACTCAACCACGTCAACTTCATCAAGAACCTCCGCGGAGCCTTTCTGAGAGGCGTAGACCTTCGCAACCGCGAGCCTCACGCGGGTTCTGTGGTGAAGTCCGCTCATCAGTTCAAGGGCGCTCTTGTAGGCGTTCATTGCTTCCTCAACCTTTCCAACGCCTATCAGTGCCTCGGTGGCCTCCATGAGCTTGTGGGAGGCCATTTTATCGTTCCCGGACGCGCGGTGAGCGCTGACGACCTGGTTGAGCATCCTGATGGTGTTGATGCCTATCAGCTTTGCCCTTCCGCTGTTTCCGGCCAATAAATAAGCGTACTGGGCCTTAACGAGGTAGCTTGTGGTTCCGTCGAGGTCGCCCTCAGAGTATGCCAGCTTGCTTGCCCTCTCGTAGTTCTTCGCGGCAGTATCCATCATCTCCTTGAAGTGGGCGTCGTAACCGAATATTACCTTCGTGTAGCGCGCCAGTTCGTAAAATGCATCTGCCGCCGCGCCTGCGTCCCCTTCTCCGAGTTTTGCCTCGGCAATCTGGCCGTAGAGGCTTATAAGTTTCTCCGCAACCTTTCTTGCCTCTTCTTCAGAGCCCGCCAGCCTGTAATATCGGAACGCTGACTCGTAGGCTCTTATTGCGAGTGGTATGTCGCTCGCCTCCTCGTAGGAGTTCCCGAGGTCCTCGTAGATGCTGGCGAACTCCAGTGCGTACTTGCCAAGTAAGCGGGTGTCGTTGAGGGTAGCGAAGACCTCAAGAACGCTGAAGCAGTAATCGTCGAGGACGTCTATGTCCACCTCGGGCTTGGAAATCTCTTCCTCGATGAGGTCTATGTAGAGGTAAGCGCTTTTGAGGAGAGAGGGCCTGGCCTTCTCGATTCCAGCCCGCTTGGCGAGGAAGTATCCCAAATAACGGTACAGTCTCGCGGCGTTCTCCTTATCTCCTCTCGCCTCGTACCCCTTGGCCGCCCGAAGGATTAGTTTAAGCCCTTCTTTGGCTTTACCCTCATCTACGTATTTGAACCCGAGCTCCTCAAGTTCTTCAGGTGAAGAGTCAATACCCGGCGAAATCAAAGTCCTCACCCCGCCCACTCGAATCGGGTTGATTTAATCGAAAGCAATATTTAAGCGTTGCCTAAGCGCGAATTATTCGGTAACCCGAAGCCTTTCTCAGCCTGTTCATTACAGCTAAGCCCAAACCCCGCTCTTCAACTCCCTCGGCGATTATAACGTCAACTCCGCGCCTGTCGAGCTCCCTAAGGGCCCTAAACAGGTTCTTGGCAACGTCCTCAACGGTTTCCCCAAGGTGGAAGAACTCGTCGGCCTCGAACTCTTCGGTGGCCATTACTCCCACGCGGTAGCCCTTCGAGCGGTACTCCGTAACGAGTTCCTCAATCTTTTCTCTAACCTTATCCCTCGGCCCCTCAACCACCACAACCGGGGCGTTCGGTGAGTAGTGCCTGTACTTCATTCCCGGCGCCCTCGCGAGGTCAACGGCCTTTCCCTTAACGGCCGGGTGAATCTCGACTGGGCCGATGACCTTCTCAATCTCCTCAAGGGGCAACCCACCGGGCCTGAGGAGCGTCGGCCTCTCGGAACTGAGGTCTATAACCGTTGACTCGACACCTACCCACGTTGGTCCGCCGTCGATTATCGCCTCTATCCTGCCGTAGAAGTCATCAACCACGTGCTCCGCCAGGGTTGGACTTGGCTTCCCGCTGATGTTGGCGGAAGGTGCCGCGATAGGTGTGCTGGCCCTTATCAGTGCGAGCGCTATAGGGTGGGCCGGCATTCTTACGGCAACGGTGTCGAGTCCACCGGTAGTAACGAGCGGAACTTCTTCCCTCTTCGGCAGGACGAGGGTTAGAGGTCCCGGCCAGAACTTCTCTGCCAAAAGTCTGGCCTCCTCTGGAATCTCCCTCGCGAGCTTCTTCAGGTCGTTGAAGTCTGCGATGTGGACGATGAGCGGGTTGTCGGCAGGCCTGCCCTTGGCCTCGAAAATCCTCCTCACGGCGTTTTCGTTCAGTGCATCTGCACCGAGTCCGTAAACCGTCTCGGTCGGAAAGGCAACGAGCTTTCCCTCTATGATGAGCCTCCCGGCGACCTTAATCTTCCTATCATCCAGACCGTCTCGCATGTTTATTACAATCGTCATGCTCTCACCCTTGGAAATCCCTAAAAAAGCCGTTAAAAACCTATCCCGTGAGGGACTCGTAAAGGGCTTCAACCTCCCTCGCGACTCTATCCCACGTGTAGAACCGGGCGACGCGCCTTCCGATTGCTCCGGCCTTTCGGTTCACCTTCGGCTCGAGGAGCGTTCTAACGGCCTCGACGAGCCCGTCAAAGCTTTCAAAGGTCAGCCCGTTCTTCCCCTTACGTATCAGCTCTGGAATAGCACTCACTCGCCTTCCAACGGCCGGAACACCGAGGGAGTTTGCCTCCAGAATCACGAGTCCAAAACCTTCCCTCCTCGAGGGGAGAACGAGCAACCTGCTCTCTGACAGGATTCTGTTCACGTCCCTCCTGTATCCAAGGAAGCGGATGTTGCCCGGGGCTTTCTCTTCAAGCCCCTTCCTCAGCGGGCCGTCGCCAACGACGAGGAACTCTTCCCCCGGAAAGTGCCTCGCGAGCTCGATGAAGGTTTCGGGCGACTTGTACTCCCTGAGCGCCCCGATGAAGGTGATGTATCTCCTCTCCGCCGGGATTTCTTCCATCTCTTCGACGCCGTTGGGGATTACCCTGACGTTTTTTGCCCCAAGTCTCTGGGCAAGTTTGGCGAGGTAGTGGCTGACCGTTATAACGGCGTCCGCCCCCTCGAGGCTTTTTCTAACGTAAAGCCCCCCAAGCGTCAGCTTTGCGGTGTGCTCCAAATCGCTTCCGTGGGCGGTAACGACGAGCGGAAGGTTAAGCCTCTCCTTCGCTAGAACCCCGGCGAAGCTGGTCGTTCCAACGAAGTGGGTGTGAATTATGTCAAACCTGAAGCGCCTGTGGAGCCGAACTATCTTCCTCGCGCCGAGGAATGCGAAGCTCGTCCCCCTCAGCCCGTAAACCGGCGGAACCCTAACTTGGTGAACTAAATTTCTCTCGAAGTCCCTCGGCTTGACCGGGCCATAGGTGAGAACGTGAACCTCGTGTCTCTTTCTCAACTCCCTGACGAGGTTGTCAAGGTGCCTCGCAACTCCCCCGCCGTGAGGGGGATAGTGGCCGACCATGAGGATTCTCATGTGTCGGGATTGGAAAAGGGGTTAAAAAGCGTTTGGAAATGTCTCACGAAAGAGCCTTTCGGTAAATTCTCTCAGCGAGAGCCCTTCTCTATTCGCGAGCTTTTCGAGGAGCTTTTGAGCTCTGCTACCATACTGCATGGCCTTCTTCTCCCGGTTTGCTATCCACTCAGGGACTCCGAGCCTTAAAGCGAGCCTCCTGAGGATTACCTTCCTCTCCCCTCCTGCTATCTTGAGCTCGCCCGGAGTTCTCAGGGCTATGCCAACCACGGGAAGCGAGAGGAAGGGGAAGCGCCCTTCGACCCCGTTGAGCATCGCTATCTTGTCGTCGCGCGCGAGGTTCCGCTCGGCTATGCTGAGCAGGTCCTCCCACATGAGTTCGGGCCTCTCGATGTACTTCGCGTAGCCCCCGAAGAGCTCGTCCGCTCCCTGCCCGCTCAGGAGAACCTTTACACCGTCCCTTTTGGCAAGCTCTGTGGCGAAGTGGAGGGGGATTCCTATCGCCAGGTTCATCGGGTTCGGCTCTTCAATGGCAAAGATGACCCTCCTGACGGCTTCTTCCACGTCGTCCAAGTCGAAAATCCTCTCCCTCAGCTCCCAGCCGAAGTGGTCGGAAACCCTCCTCGCCCACTCCAAATCCGGACTGTCCTCGGTTCCGGCAGTATAAAGGACGAGGTCTGAGTGCTTCGACGTGAGGTGGGCAATGAGCGTGCTGTCGAGCCCGCCGGAGAAGAGGATTCCAGTCCTCTGGGCACTCCTGAGCTTCACCGCGTAGTCAAGGACGTTTTCGAGTCCCTTCAGAACGCTCTCCCCAGGAAGGGGCTTTCCCTTCAGGCACTCCAGTGAGAACAGCCTCGCGCGCCGGACTCCATCTCCCAGAACGACGAGCTCGCCGGGCTCGACCGGAATCGCTTTCTCCCCAATCGCCCAGAGAACCTTCTTCTCGCTGGCGAAGAAGCCGTTGGGCGAGAAGTAGAGGGGCCTAACTCCAACCGGGTCCCTGAACAGGTAAATCCTCTCCCCGTCTGAGAAAGCCACCGCGTAGTCACCTTCAAGCCAGTGCATGGCTTCTTTAACCGCGTGGGGGAAGCTCAAACCCCTCTCCTTCAAAAACTCGATTAGGCGAAGTATTACCTCAGTGTCAACGTCGCTCTCAAAGGAAACGCCCTTTCCCTCAAGGAACGCCCGAATCTGAGTGTGATTGTAGATTTCGCCGTTGTGGACGAGGGCTAACTCGTTAACGAAGGGCTGTGTAAAGGTTTTTGAACCGGTCATGGCCAGCCTGCACTGGAGGAGGCCTATCCTTCCGTCAGGAACCTCGCTCAGCCTTGAGAAGTCGCTTGACTTGAGCACTCCCCCGTCCGTCCAGACGCCGAAGCTGTCTGGCCCGCGGTGTTTTCCGGCTAAGGCCATCCTTATGAGCCTCTCCCTGACCTCACCGATTCCACCGGCGATAAGGCACATGCTCTCACCCATCTTCCTTCGAGAGGGAGGAGAAAAGCCTTCGCCCTTCCCACTTGGGAGAGTTTGCAGGGAAAAGAATGTTTCCTGAACGCCCGTTCACGTCAGGTCTCCGCAGGTGCAGTAATGCTCATAGGCAGCCGTCTCAAGCTCGTCGAAGCCTTCCCTCGTTTTGGCCGAGAGGTAGAGAACCCTCGTCGGCGGGGCCAGCTCCGGAAGCGTTGAGCAGAGCTTGTAGGCGAGCAACCCCTGCGTTGAGGGTTCAAGCTTGAGCCTCGCCGTAAGGTATTCAACGTCGTCGAGGTACTTCCTCAGCTCGTCAATGCTGACCGTGTCAACTTTACTAAGCGCCGGAACGGTCGTTATTCCGAGCCTGAGGTCTATCATGAGGCCGAAGAAGAGCGCGAAGCAGAAGTCGGTCGGCTTCCTCAGTATCTCCGGCGAGAACAGGTAGACGCCGAGGGCGTCGGGAAATGCCTCCATGAGCTTTACCCCGAACTCGTGGAAGAGGAAGGTCTCCATCTGACCGGGGGTGTCTATTAGGACGTAGTCGCTTCTTCCGTCAAGCTCCCTGATTCTCTCAGCGTACTCGTTGACCTTCGGGACGATGAGGTCGTAGCTCCTGACTATCGCCCCGTTGGGACCCAAACCTTCCTCCATGAGCTCCCATGCGGTTATTTCCTCGCGCACATCAACGTTCGGCCGGTAGGGGAGCTTTCTAACTCCCGTGTCGAGGTTGACGTACGAGACCGAGTAGCCGTTCTCCTCCAGGTATTTTCCGAACTCGGCCGTCAGGGTTGTCTTTCCGCTCCCCGCGGTGCCTATAAACGCCAGAATCATCCCATCACCCTCGCCTTGAAGCCCGCTATCCTCACGACTGTCTCGGCCAGCTCGTAGAAGGCCTTCGCGCCGTCGGAGTCGGGGGCGTACTCGACGACGGGAACTCCCTCAAGCGTCGCCTCCCTGACCTTCGGGTCCTCCGGGACGACGACCAAAAGCGGGACCTCCATGACCTCTTCGGCAACGTCAGGGGGTATGTCGTTGTCGCTCCTGCCGTAGCGATTGAGGACGAAGCCGAGAACTGCCAGACCGGCCTTCTTGAGGACGATTCCAACCTTCATGGTGTCGGTTATGCATGAGATTTCCGGGTTCGTGACGAGGATTACCTCCTCCCCGCTCATCATGGCGTTCATCGCGTCCATCTGGAGCCCCGCGGGGCAATCAATGATGATGAAGTCGTAGTGGGGTTTGAGGGGCTTTATCGTGCCCGGTAGCTTTCGGGGGTCTGCCCTTATGACGTGTTCCCAGTCAACGGCGGCGGGAACGAGATAAACGTTATCGTAGCTCGTCGCGTAGATTGCATCATTAATCTGGGCCGTTCCGGCCAGAACATCATGAATCGTCGTCTCGGCATCGTCTATTCCCATGACAAGACTCAGGTTTGCCATCGTTAGGTCAGCGTCAATCGCCAGAACCTTGTAACCCATCTTGCCAAGGGCTATAGAAAGGTTCGCGGTGGTGGTCGTTTTCCCGGTTCCACCCTTCCCGCTCGCAATCGAGATTAATCGGCCCATCATCCCACCCCTTTAAGGTTGGCCTAAACCTTTATGAACCTTTAGCCTCAGCGAAAAGCGGTGAGAGAGATGAGAGTGTTCGTTCCAGACACGAGCGTGATAGTTGATGGGAGACTAACGCAGTTCCTCTCAACCCTCGACGAGAAGGTCAAGGTCGTCGTTCCGGAAGCGGTCATAGCCGAGATAGAGCACCAGGCCAACGAGGGGAAGGCGATAGGACATACGGGCCTTGAGGAGCTTAAAAAACTGCGCGACATGGCCGACAGGGGAGAGATACTCCTCGAGTTCTACGGCGAGAGGCCGGAGCTCTGGCAGATTAGACGGGCCAAGGCCGGCGAGATAGACCACATGGTCCGCGAGACGGCGAAGCAACTTAACGCAACGCTCATCACCGGCGACCAGGTGCAGAGGGACATAGCCATAGCGAAGGGCATCGACGTGATTTACCTGACGGCAAAGAGGGAGGTTCGCCACCGCCTTGAGGACTTCTTCGATGAAACGACGATGAGCGTCCACCTCAAGGCTGGAGTTAAGCCTCTCGCCAAGAAGGGGAAGCCCGGTGAGTGGAGGCTCGTTCCAATCCGCGACGAACCGCTGAGCGACGAGGAGCTGGAGGAGATAGCCGACGACATAGTGGAGAGGGCCAAGCGCGAGCCCGACAGCTTCATAGAGCTCGACGAACCAGGTGCTACCGTCGTTCAGCTCAGGAATTACCGTATCGTCATAGCCAAACCGCCCTTCGCCGACAGGATAGAGATTACCGCCGTCAGGCCGGTTAAAAAACTCAGCATAGAGGACTACGAGCTGAGCGATAAGCTCCTTGAAAGGCTCAAGGACAAGGCGGAGGGAATACTCATAGCCGGAGCGCCCGGTGAAGGAAAGACAACCTTCGCCCAGGCTTTAGCGGAGTGGTACGCGAGCATGGGCAAGATAGTGAAGACGATGGAGAAGCCGAGGGACCTGCAGGTGAGCGAGGAGATAACTCAGTACACCGCCTTAAACGGTAAGATGGAGCTGACCGGTGACATACTCCTCCTCGTGAGGCCCGATTACACGATATTCGACGAGATGAGGAAGACGAGCGACTTCAAGATTTACTCCGACCTTCGCCTGGCTGGTGTTGGAATGGTTGGAGTGGTTCACGCGACGAAGCCTATCGATGCCATCCAGCGCTTTATCGGAAGGGTCGAGCTCGGAATGATACCGCAGATAGTCGACACGGTTCTCTTCATCAAGGCGGGCAGAGTTGCGAAGGTTCTAACCCTTGAGTATCTCGTTAAGGTCCCGAGCGGAATGAAGGAGGAGGACCTCGCGAGGCCCGTCATAGAGGTTCGCGACTTTGAGACTGGAGAGCTTGAGTACGAAATCTACACCTACGGCGAGGAGATAAGCGTCGTTCCAGTCAAGAAGGAGGAGAAGGCCCCGGCACTGAGGCTCGCCGAGAAGAGGCTCAAGCAGGAGATTAAGAAGTTCCTGCCAGACGTTTACACCGAGGTCGAGATAGTTAGCCCGCACAAGGCCGTGATTTATGCCGACGAGTTTGACATTCCTGCAATCATAGGCAAGAAGGGCAAGCGCATCACCGAGCTGGAGAAGAGGATAGGCATAAGCATAGACGTCAAGAGCTTCGCCGAGAGGGAAGCGCAGAAGCCCAAGGAGAAGATACCCGTCGAGGTCGAGGAGAAGAAGAAAACGATTGTCCTGAGGGTCTCGCCTGACTACGCGAAGAAACCGCTCAAGTTCTACGGTGGCGAGCAGTACGTCTTCACGGCAACGCCGAGCAAGAAGGGCCTCATAAAGGTGAGCAAGAGCACGCCGATAGGCAAGGAACTCAAGAGGCTCATCGATGCGGGAATTCCGATTTGGGCCAGCACCTGAGTCCAAAGCTTTTTAATTCCCCCTCCCATTCTTTTTCAGGTGGTGTCCATGAAGTACGACGTCGTCATCATCCCGGAGAGCTTCCACCGCTTCGACAAACACAACATGGAGCACATCTGCCCCCCGATGGTAATCGGCGACAGGAGCTACGACATAGCTATGGAGATAGTGAACGGTGTTGACAAGGTCCTAAGGGCCAACTTCAACGCGAGCGTCGAGGAGCTCGAGGGCGAGGACTGCGACGTTCTCTACAGGAAGTACACGCTCGAAAAGGAGGGTACGAAGGGCATCGTCCACGTCAAGCTGAGGAGGATAGCCGAGAACTGCCCGCCGATAGAGGGAAACCGCTGTTCGGTCCTCGAGTTCGAGAGGGACATCGAGTGTATAGGCAAAGCCATTGAGGAGTGCCTCGCTTAGGCTCGGTTGCGAGGGTACTCATCACCGTTCAGCTAGCGAAATTGTCGTCATCGCCCGTCCAACTTGGGCGCTTTCCTTTTAACGTTTGGGGGTGTGGGAATGCTCGTTCTGGCGTCAGCTTCACCGAGGAGACGGGAGATACTATCGCGCTTCATCGCCGACTTCCACGTAATCCCGAGCAACGCGGAGGAGAGGTGTTCAGGAACTCCCGAGGAGTGCGCCGTCGAGCTCGCGAGGCTGAAGGCGCGGGAAGTTTACTCTCGAGTAGGCGGAACCGTCATCGGCGCTGATACAGTCGTCAGCATTGATGGAAGAGTCCTTGGGAAGCCGAAGGATGAGGGAGAAGCCTACGAGATGTTAAAGTCCCTCAGCGGAAGGGTTCATCGCGTCACTACCGGCTACTGCATAATCCACGAGGGAAAGGAGATAGCTGGCTCCGTGACGACCGAAGTCAAGTTTAGGGAGCTCGACGATGAGCTAATCTGGGCCTATATAAGAACCGGCGAGCCGATGGACAAGGCCGGAGCCTATGGAATTCAGGGAAAAGCGGGCCTCTTCGTCGAGTGGATTAAGGGTGACTACTACAATGTCGTGGGCTTTCCGATGGAGATTATCTGGAAGCTTAGGGAGCTCGGCTTTGAGGTGTTATTATGCTGAAACTGAAGAGTTCTTGGATTTCGAGCGTATTCCGCCATGTTTTCAAATTTGGCCTGCTGTCCGGGTCTTGGAAATCGATTTTGACTTCTCCAAGAATGTAACGTTTTGTACCAAACTATGGTTTGAACCATAATGAAATTTCTTCGAAATGCGAAACAAAGTATTTAGACCCAGTGGATTTTGTTAAACTCCGTTGGAATTGCGTCTCATTTAGTCTGACCTTCTTAAGGGAGTTCGTTTTGGGTTTACTGCCTGATTATAGCTTTAGAAATCGATACGTAGCTATTTTGCATGGAAATTTTGAGGCTCGTTATGTCCCCGCGAGTCCCGTTTCACATTCTGAAGGCCTCGATTTGCGGTCTTTATTTGGCCTTTCATGGACCAATTTTCAGAAAGCCTTAAATATTGAGGCGTTTTTCTTTTTCTGTTGAACGAACTGGAGGAATTTTCGCCCTGTTGCAATAAGACTCGAAGAGAATTGAAAGCCAGGTCCCTGGAGGAGACCACTCCCCTGGAGGCTATGGTTGCAATAAGACTCGAAGAGAATTGAAAGTGCTCCTTCAAAGTTCGAGATAAAGGGCTATATCTCGTTGCAATAAGACTCGAAGAGAATTGAAAGATGTTGGGAGCTCAATAACACAAAGTCCAGGAGGTGGGTTGCAATAAGACTCGAAGAGAATTGAAAGGTTGGCGACGGCTGGATTGGAGCATTCTTCGTTTGGGAGTTGCAATAAGACTCGAAGAGAATTGAAAGGGCGTCAAGATAGTCGCTGCGAGAGCTGGAACAAGAGTTGCAATAAGACTCGAAGAGAATTGAAAGGTGTGGCTGAGTTCATCTCGTCAACCTCTTCATCGCGTTGCAATAAGACTCGAAGAGAATTGAAAGAGGTAATAACGCCCGTCATCACTTGGATTAACTACCGGTTGCAATAAGACTCGAAGAGAATTGAAAGGTCTTCTCGCCGAACTGGAATTCTGAACCGCTCTTTAGAGTTGCAATAAGACTCGAAGAGAATTGAAAGTTGGAGCGAGGTATCCTGTCCGTCAAAATACGCCCGTAGTTGCAATAAGACTCGAAGAGAATTGAAAGTATGTATCTGATCCATCCTCTTCAGCTTTGCCTCACGTTGCAATAAGACTCGAAGAGAATTGAAAGAGTATTACGATGTCATGAAAGTGCTCCTTGGGAGTTGCAATAAGACTCGAAGAGAATTGAAAGCAGCAGAGGCTCTCAGGACGGATTCATAGTCAGCAGGGTTGCAATAAGACTCGAAGAGAATTGAAAGTGACAGTCATCATATAGTCGTCCTTATACTCGAACTCGTTGCAGTTGCAATAAGACTCGAAGAGAATTGAAAGCAGAACCAGTCGCTAATTTGGCTTCGAGGCGCTTGAGCGTTGCAATAAGACTCGAAGAGAATTGAAAGGGGCTTTGAAGAATTCTTTGAGAGTGAGTTTTGGGGGTTGCAATAAGACTCGAAGAGAATTGAAAGCGATATTGCCCCTAAAGACGAGCTTTCCGTCTAAAGGTTGCAATAAGACTCGAAGAGAATTGAAAGCCGATTTCGCAGAATGGGCAGAGATGGTAACGGCTCCAGGTTGCAATAAGACTCGAAGAGAATTGAAAGCATACCACTTGACCATTCGGCGAACTTGGTCATAAGTGTTGCAATAAGACTCGAAGAGAATTGAAAGGTCGACCTGTCAAAGCTGACGGGGTGGATT
>Ga0256836_1000105_pt1 | contig 50120 bp, 46 predicted proteins | sample 4561380metaG_FD_185974 | JGI IMG/M metagenome (GOLD analysis project Ga0256836, IMG submission 185974) | Hydrothermal vent microbial communities from Guaymas Basin, Mexico - 4561-380 | ecosystem: Environmental > Aquatic > Marine > Hydrothermal vents | place: Mexico: Guaymas Basin | collected...
ACCAAGTATCAGAGCTTAGTAACTTAGAAGATATAAATGAAGATGAACGCCCGTTTATAGAAGAACTTTATAATCTTCGTAAAAAGTTTTCTAACGAAGATAGTGTTATAGAAAGAATAAATTATTACATTAATCTCAGAGATACTAAAGGTATCTCTGGGTTGGTTAAACTATTTGTAAAAGGACTTCTCAAATCTGTAAATGAATTATCCAACATAACTTATCTAGACGCAGTTATAGTTATGAGAAAAATAAATAACCTTTTCTTTAAAATACCTACGGAACCTACACATTTAGATACCGTTTCTAGGCATGAAAAAGAAAATTTTACCTTAGACGTAAGAGTAGATTTTATGGAGTTTTACTTTTTAAATAAGTTACATAAAGATTTTGGTATAGATTATAACACATACAAAAAACTTACAAGAGAAGAGTTAGAATATATGAAACATTATATAGAATATGAAAACAAAGTAAAAAGCTTAAATAGTAATCTTTACAATGATTTACAAGAAAAGCTGAAGTTATAAAACATATTAATAAAAGGAGTAACTATGACAGATGTTAGTTCAGTAGGGGATGCTAATAAAGGCATCCTCACTGATTTTGATACTATTTTTGACTCATGGTGGGGTATACTGAATAAAGTAAAACCTGAAGAATCAACGTTGGTTTTAAAAGATGAAATTTATTGGTACCATAGGGTTTGTAACGAAACGCTTACTTTACCTAACATAATGTTTAAAGCGCTGTATAGTAAACGAGGCAAAATCTTAACTAAAGACAATTTAAAATTAACCAACATATTGAGTTTTATATACACGGAAGTATTAGCATTGGAACAGATTAAAATAGAGAGTGGTGGATTATCTCCGGTTGTAATTGATATAAACATTTACCCATATAAATTTACTATAATGGAACTTAAAATTATTAAAAAGATCTTAGAAAATCTTTTACTCGGACCTAATCTAACTATAAACTTTATAAATATCCCTTTGTGGAATTTAGAACTTAAAAAAATAAAAAATAGATATAGAAGTTTTATAAGTGTTAATGGGTTAGAATGGTTAGGTTATAACACTTTAACTAAAACTTACAGCAATCTTAACCTTTTTATTCCTTCTCTATATGAAGAACCGCCTATATATGAAATAACGCCTGAAATTCAGGAACGAGATTTTAATTTCCTAGAAATCTTTACTAAACCAGTAGTTAACTTAAAAACACTACCTGTTAGTTTATTTTGTAGGAAACTAAAAAAAGAATAAGGAGGGTGAAATGGGATTAACGTTGGATGGTAACATCTATTTTACATCTGAGGACGTGGTAGCTATTAACAACTATTTATCTAGTACCAACAAACCTACGTTTATAGGCATGGTTGAGTATATGAATAAAAGATTACAGTGTAGTAAAGTGGCTAAAGTTCTACAACAGCTAATAGACGAAGGTATAAAAGTTATGCCTAAACTTATATACAGACCAGAAACTTTAAAAGTCAGAGTAGAAAATGGTGTTTTTAAACTAGATAAGCTTCCTTACAAAATGTCTGATAGTTATTTTATATGGGATATAATTTATGTAAAATATGATTCAACAGGAACCGTTAAGATGTTCACAGATATAGAGTTCAATCCTGCTACTCTAGAAGGTAAAATAATTAATGATATCGATCCGAATGATAATATAACAGGAACCGGAACCATAACATTCTTTGTTTTAACAGAAGTAGATGACGCCTCTTAGGAGATATTATATCTCCTAAGAGGTTAAGTGGTTAATATTTTAAATATCCATAATAAGAGTACCTAATGAATAATCAGCTACTTTAGACTCGAAGAACGATGTTTTATTATCTTTACCTACTAAAGACCATTTATCTACAAACGTTTCTATAAGCCCGCCGTCTTTTACATCTGGGTATAGTTTATCTATGCCTAAATTTTTACATATACTATTAGCTTTATCTTGTATAAATTGTGATATAGTGTCTTCGTTAAAGCCGTTAATATTAGCTTGTTTAGCTAAGTATAACATCCAATTAATTTCTACCCATGTCATATGTTTAAGAAGTTTATATATTCTCTCTATGAACTCTTCTGGTAAATGTTTAGTATCTACTAACAATTCCTTCACTGCTGTTCTAAAAATGTTTTTAAATAATACAACATGCGTGTACTCGTCCCTCTCTATGAATTGTATCATTTTAGCTGTGCCTAATAACCCATGTTCTTCTCCGAACCACCACATAAGCGTAAAACCTGGATAAAATATCATTCTCTCTAATACGTTATTAGCTACAAATGCTAATAGTAAATCACCTATAGTTGGTTCAAATCTTACATTTAATTTTTCTTCTAAAAAGTTGATAATTTTCTCATTAATATCTTTGCTTAAAAAACTGACTATTTTTCTATCTGATTTATACAATTGTTCAAACATTTTACTAACTTCTTTATTCTTATTATAAAGATATCTATTTTTTTTATTAAGAGTATAAATTTCTTTCTTGTCGAAGTAATCCAATACTTCTTCTCCTAACACGGCATAAGATTTGCTATGGTTAGCTTCTTCCCACGCTTGTCTACTTATAACGGCGTTAACTATAGGTGATGTTATGTAAGGATTTATCCTATCTTGTAACTGGTTAGTCTGTATGCTATCGTTAGCTATAAGTTGTGCTAGATTTGTTTTGTAAATTGCTTTCAAATTGTTAGGTAGCTTTTCAAAAAGTATTTTATCTTTACTTAAAGACACTTCACTAGGGAACCATGTATTAGCTATCATTTGGTCCCATAAATTAGCTGCCCATTTATAATCAGGATCCACAAAATCTATTACTCCATCAGATTCGCATCCAATTATGTTACAAAATTTCTTACCTTCCTGATTAAATAATAGTTTTTCTCTAACAGGTCTTCTTAAAATCTCTTTAGCGTTAGTAACATATCCTTCCATAATTACTCCTTTTAATTAAAACTACTGAGTGTCAAATTTTAGTTTATAACAAAAAATAATGAAACTGAGCCAGAGGGATAAATTTCCCTCTAACTATTACTTAATTGTTTATATAATTATTCACATCCGGTACAGGTTATCTCGTTTTCCATACCACCCGATGTTTCATCAACATTATTACTACTTCTCGTTCTTAGATAGTATAAAGATTTTAGACCTAGTTTATTAGCTTTAAGAATAATGTCATTAGCTAACCAACTAGCTTTTATTTTTTTACCTTTAGGTATATATACGTTATGACTTATACCTTGGTCTACGTATTTTTGTCTTATAGCTGTTAACTCTATAAGTCTAGATTGGTCCAGTTCATGCGCTGGTTTGTAGTATAAATAATTATTCACATCTATATCAGGAGCTGTCATTTTTATACCGCCTAAAATATTCTCTTCGATCCATTTTCTACCAAAAACTGGCTCGTGGCTACTAGTTGTGCCGCATACTAATGAGATAGTACCAGTAGGTGCTATAGCGCTTGTATAAGCGTTCCTCATATCTTTACCTTCTTTCCAAGGACCTTTTTCTACTGCTAATTGTTTAGATGTTTCATTAACCGTTTCATAAAGAGTTTTATACCAAATATTTATCCACTCTTCATGTTCTTTACTACCGTACATAATAGAAGATTTAGCTATATGTTCTGCTTCACCCATAACACCAACTCCTATGGCTCTAGTACTTTTCTCAACTCTTTTATGTTTAGTTTTTAAATAATTAGCTACATCTATAGCGTTGTCTAAAGCTCTAGTTAATGTTCTTGTTGTATCTTTTAATAGCTCTAAATCGTATATTTTACCGAAGTTGATACTTCCTAAGTTACATAAAGCAGTTCTTTTACTATCGGTAGGTTGCATAATTTCCATACATAAGTTAGAAGTTCTTATCATGCCTTCTTCAGGATGTTTATGTTTACTATTAGCATTATCTACAAAAAACATAAAAGGGTTACCTCTCTCGTACCATGTAGTAATAACAGCTTTCATAATTTCTTTAGCTTTTATCCTTTTAGGCTTAACTGTAAATGAATCTGGATTTTTCTTAGCTTTTTCTTCATATTTTAAGTAAATTTCTTTAAACTTATCTCCATAGCTATTTACTAAATCAGGAACATCATACGGGTCGAATAACGTATAATAATCATCATTTTCGTATCTTTCTATAAATACATTATCAATACTTAAAGATATAAATAAATCCTCCAACACAGTTCTAACATCTCCACTATTTTTCTTACTATACAAAACATCAAGTATATCTAAACTAAACACTCTCACATATGCATTCGTGGAACCCTTTCTAGTACCTAGTTGATCCACTTCGTTCATGATGTCTTGTGAAATTTTAAGCCATGATATTATTCCCTTACTGGCATTAGGTACATTGGCTACTTTACTACCTTTAGCTCTAATAGAAGTGTAATCCCAACCTATACCTCCACCGAACTTATGTATAATAGCTTGTTCTTTATATCCATCAAATATTGACTCTAAACTATCTTCGCTACTACCTACATAACAACTAAATATTTGACCTCTTTTAAACCCTCCGTTGGATAGAAATGGAGTAGCTACCATAGCGTGGTGGTTGGCTAACATAAGATAAATTTTCTTAGCCCAAAAAGTTCTTTCTTTTTTAGTTTTTTCAGCATTGGCTAAAAACATAGCAACTCTCATAAAGACATGCTGTGGTAACTCTAAAGGATAGATATTATTATCTTTGTAAAGCTTTTTACCATACCTATCAAACATGTTATACACACCTTGTAATTTAAATAATTTATCATATTCATTATCTATTACCTCTTGTAATAGATCCATGTCAAATCTACTTAATTTAAAACTTAACTCATAGTGTTTATTAAGTAGCTCGAAGTGATCTTTTAAACTAATTAAATTATAAACATCACCACTTAAGCTCTTATTGTGTATTTTCTTATATAGATGGTATTTATTATAAGTATACAATCTAGCAGCCATATAAGTCCAATCAGGTCTATCTATATCTATACGACTACTAGCTCTTTTAATAAAAAAGTCCTGGATATCATCTGTCTTTACTTTATCTGTATTCAGCCATAATTTAAGTTCTTCTATTAACTCCATGTAATTAACGTTTTTAAGTCCTTTAGAAGCTATCTTTAATTGTTTAGTAGCTTTATCGTAATCAAAATCTACAACACTACCATCTCTTTTAATTACTTTAACATTTTTAATTTTGTCCATTAGCACCCTTTTTAAATCTAATTATTTTTTAATTCTGTTAAAGATTAAAGAAAATTCAGTTAATTTATAAAGTTAAATTTTAAAAATTTAAAAAAATAAAAAAGGTTAACAATTGATGTTTCTCATTAGGAGAAAATCTCTCCTAATGAGTTCTTTAATCTAAATTGTTCTCTAGTTTCTCCAAATTGGCTAGAATACGTTCTTCTTCTATTTCATATCTCTTTGTCTCTACTGTTGCTACTAGTTTATTATTAGGTTTGTCATATGTTACTACTAGATTATCTCCTTTAGCTATCTTAGTAGCTACTTGATAGAAATCAAATCCGTCGTCTAGTCTCTCTTTTATTTTACCGCTAGCAACGTCTAGGAATGCGTTAGTAAACGCTTTGTCAAACTCATAGACTTTATCTATAGTTTCTTTGTCTAATTCATTAGCTTTAGCTACGTCGTAGTAAAGTTTAGTTGATTTACCTTCTTCTAGTATAACCTCCCTCTTTTTGTCTGTGTCTAGATTAACTACCTCTTTTTTAACTCTAGCTTCTATTTGTTCCTTAATAGAATTAATATTAAACTTAAATTTTTCTTTCGCCATTTGTTACTCCTTTTATTTTTGTTTTTAGAGAGCGTTCGGCTCTCTTCTAAAGAATATGATGGTATAAAAAATTAAAAATAAAAAAATGATAAATTTCTAGATTAAAAAAAATAGTTTAGTCTAGATTAGAGGAGAGGAGGTAGACTAGGTTCTACCTCCTCTCCTCCTGTTATATAATCTACTAAATTTTCGGCTTCCGCTTCTAATATAGCGGAAGCCATTTTTTCGCTCGTAGCGTCTTTATCTTCGCTAACGAGCTTACCGATATAAACACCAGCGGCGAAGCCTAAAGCCACCAACGCCACTGGTTTTATAATCTCTTCTAATCTCACGTCTAGATCCTAACGACCTAATTTTGTAAGGTCTAGGTCGTTAGGAGCATTTATAACTATTTTAACATTCTTCCAGGTCCACGGATCCTCCTGGAAGAATTTTTTCCCTAAATCCTCTAGAACCTCTCTAGGAACTTTGTGTATGTTCCTAGAGAGGTGCGTTTCTACGTCTGAAGGGAGGAAATTGATAACCACGTTTATCCTCCCTTTGAACTTGCTCGCCTCTAGGTAGTGGCTCACCCAATCCTCTAGTAAATTCGTATTGTCTATTACTAAAGGGTGAGTCACATCAACCACGTCTAGGAACCTCAAAAAGTTCCTAGTATGATTGAATTCTAATAGTCTAGGATCAAATTTATACTCCCCACCGACGATGAATAAATCGTCAGTGGAGAGTTTTAGAGCCGTCTGTCTAGTTAATAAATAATCTCCAACTAGGGACTTCCCACTTCCTGGGAGTCCTCTCATAACATATGTCACTCCCTTTAATCCCTCTTCCTGAGGAAGTGGGATATTTTTAATTATTTCTAAATAATCCTCTAGTTCTCCCACAGTGTGTGGGAGAAATATCAAGGGTTCTTTTTTGGTAGGGAGTTCCTTTCTTAACTCCCTACCAAGTTTTATTTTCTCTATCTTGTTCATTTTTTAGTCTAGTAGTTGTATTTTTAGCCGGGTTTTTAATTTCCGGCTTTAATTAGTCTAGTAACGGCCATTATTTGGCCGCTTTCGTTTCTAATAGCTGTCGGCCCTGTGTCGGGCGCGTATACATCATCACGCCCTTTCGCTGCCTCTAGAACAAGGGCCGACACTATGTACGCGATACCTTCTTCAGGGTCGGGGAGGTTTTCAACCTCCCCAAACTGTCTAGATACAACCGGGATACCGGCTAATGTGCCGGCATCCCTTTCAATTGTTTTTACTCTAGCTATGGTTCCAGAAGGAGGTATAACTAGTTCGCCTCCTTCTGTTATGATTTTTATTTCATGCGGTGTGAGATTTATAAATCTCACACCTCCAAATTTAACTTCTTTTTTGTTCATTTCTTTAGCCACTTCTGACTCCTTATGTCCCCACACCTCCCTGTTCCACATCCTGAAGGGTCGGGAGGGACTTGAAGTTCCTAACGATAGCAACTGGAACCCGTCCCTCCCCTTCACCATCCCTCCAGGCAGTACTAAGGGAGGTGTGGGGAGATTTTTAATTTTCTACCTATAGGGAAAATAAACTTCCCCTATAGGCATCTATGGAATATATAAGTGAACCTTTTTGGAGCTAAATACCTAGTCTTCCTTTACATCCGTGTCCAATAATCCCTCGTCTAGTTCTTGTGCTAGTTTATCATCTTTTATTTTCTCTATAAAATAGTGCATATCTTCTACAAATTTTCTATCTTGTTCGTCTAGTACTATTCTCCCAGTTTCACTATCAACTTTACAAAATGGATTAAATTTAAGCCTAGGAGTTGGTGATGTCTTTTTAATAGCATTAATAGTTCCTAATATAAAGTCTTCCGGATGCATAGTTCTAGTATTAGGAGGAAATGCGTTGTTTTTACTTCTTACAGGTCCATCTCCTCTATTTTGGTCTTCTATGTTGTCAGTCTGTTTAAAATATAGATGACCTTTAGGAGTATCTGTCAATAACATAATAGCTAGATTAGTATTACCTGCACTTATTATACTAAATATCTTTTTAGGAGATATATGTTTGTCTAATATCTTATTAAGTTCTTTTTTAGTAAGAGGTTTTTCTCCTCTTTTTTTAATCTCTCTCTTAATATCTAAGAAAGACTTGTTTATTCCTGTTATAATATTAAAGAGAATGAAATATAGTATCTCTATATATCTGAACTCAAGACTAGATGATCTTTTATCATAGTTACTAGTTATGTTGTCAAACTCTTTTATAACGTAAGCATAAAGGTCATAAATATCACTGTTAGGTATACCTATTTCAGCCATTTTATTCTTGATTATACTATCTAGATATTCGTTAATAGTTTCTATATATTCTAACATATCGCTTAAGATTTTATAAGGTTCATAAGTGCTATTAACGAAGATAACATTACCTAATAGCTGTATCCACTCTAACCCCTCAGGGTCAGCTTCTGTTATGTTTAACTTGTTATATTCAGTTGTTACAACATAATCCTCACTTATAGTATCTACTAACTTTTCTGCTACTCTAGGTGCTATATCAAAACTATATAATAAACTATTAACTACTGTTTCTAAAAAGTGATTTATAGCTTCTTTTTTAACAAAAATATGTATATTATGCGGTACATATATAGGTGATTTAACCACACTAGGTTTTATACCGGTTGATTTATATTCTACGTAACCTTCTTTTAGTAACTTATCTTTAATCTCCAAATATCTCTCTTTTTCTTCTTCTAGATCTTCTATTTTTAAAATAACTGGTTTAGTATTAAAAAAATGCTTAAAAACTCCATAAAATTTATACTTGAGGAACATATATAATACCACAGGTACTTCTTTATTAATAGTTGTGTTCTCTGTAAGTTTATAAGTGTAGCCAACTATTATATCTTTTGTTTCTAACTTATCGTTAACATAAATAGATCTAACTCTTTTTCTTAATCTGATTTTATCTTTGTTAAGTTTAATAAACACTGTGTTGCCAGGTTCTGGTGATACTGGATAAACACCTAACACAGGGTTAATAATATAATCACTACCTGATAATAACAATCTTTCCCCTCTTTCTACGTAAGGCAGCGCTAACTTTCTGTCAAATTCTACACCCTTATAACTAAATCTAAATTGATAAAATCTCAGATTAGATGTTTTGATATCTATCTGATTTTTACTCATAGAGGAGTTAATAATTAGTTTATACTCCTCTTCTGGAGTCAATGTCCTATATCCTAAGTAAACTAAATCTCTGTTTTTTACAGCGTTAACGGCGCTTCTAAATATACTGTCTAGATAGTTACCTATTTTATCTACATGGCTTTTACTTATCCCTTCCATAACAGATGGATTGACTCTAGAGTTTTTCTCCATTATCTTCTTAAGCAAAGGATTTTTTATCCTATTCAACATCTTATTATTTTTCACCACAATCTCCTTTTTTTACTTTTTTATATTTTATTAACCCCTTTTAATAAAATCTGATTAAAATTATTTTTTGTTTATCTCTTAGTAGAAAGACATAATACTTTCTATAATATATTGGAGTAACCCTAACTGTTGTTTAGATAGAGATAGTTGATTAGATTCTAATTTAGCTTTTATTTCTACTAATCTATTTAATTCACTCCTTATGTTCCTTAACCAAGTTCCTCTCTCTAATCTATACAGCTTCCTCTTCGTAGTTTCTAAAGCTTCTGTTTTAGTATTCAATTCTCTTATAAAATTCTCAATCCTGCTCTTCTCTTTTTCTAACAATTTCTTATACATATCATTTTCCGCCCAAATACCCACTAGCAAATTAGTAACCTCTGTTTTACTTTCAACGTCTTCCAAAAATCTTAAAGGTAATTTTATAGATGTTTTAACCACACCTGCTTTATCTACCACATCAACGATTATAGTATCATTATCTAAGTTATTATCTTGTTTATAATCACTATCCCAAATATCTATTTCAAAACTAGAACATTTACTCACTAATGGTTTAAGTATAACTATTTTATTATCATTTTGTTTAACTTTTTTAGTGTCTAAAAACTCTTCACTATTTATAACACCAAGTATTTCTCTATACATCTTTTCTATAGATGATGAACTTTTACTAAGCTTATCAAGAGTTAAACTATTACTTCTTATAACAAGTCTGTCGCTCGCGCTTTGTTCATTGGTCTCCGTAAGATCTTCGTAGATAATGTCTTCTATACTTAGTGCTAAATCTTTCTCGTCATTACTTACATTATCATTATTTAATAAACTCAATATTGAGTCTGTTTTGGTTGTTTTTTCTTTCTTATATTTAACTTCTACCGATAGTATAGTTGTCTCTATTTTCTTAAATTTTAACTTTTCTCTTTTACTAGGTTCTGCGTTTATAGTTAGTGGTTTTTCTTTAATCAATGACAAAACCATTTTTTCACTATCAGTAACTATAGTATAAAAATGGTTCGTTATAAACTTAAATAACTCTTTATCTAATTTATTTATAAAACTAGATTTTAGATCTACTATGTTGTTTAACATAGTATCGGTCGTTATCCCTTTAAATCCTAGATAAAATAGTAACTCAATATCTTTACTCTTAAGAACGCTAGGAGAACTCATATACAGTTCATAAACTTTACTTATTAAAGTAGGTATAAACCTATTAAACGTTAATCCAGTAGTACCGTCTACAGCAATATTTTTTAAACTATATGGTAAATTAAACCAGTTATAAAACAAGTCTAGATTTTCTAATAAAGTTTCGTAACCTACTAGTTCTATAAGGTCTACTAACTTTTCAGCTTTTATAGAGTGTGTGTAAAATTGAACTAAACCGAAACCAAAACTATTATATTCATTCTGAAACATCTTATTAATGAACTCTAATACAGGAGTTATCTGTAAATCCCTCTGAAAGTTATTTACTTTAGTTACATTTTCTTTAACTAAATACGTATTCTTACGAACCTCTTTCTCTACCAGTAAAGCTTCTGAAACTAAATAGATTGGTTTGTCTAAAAATGAATTAACATATAGTCTTCTGTCGCTAGTATGATTTCTATTTTTGTTAACTATAGAAATATCAGCTATACCAAACTCTATTTCCACTTTCTTTGCTATAATCTTATTCCTTTCGTTTAGACTATGCACTATATGGTATTTATTAAAACCTTGTTTATAAAACGTGTCAACTCCTTTTATCTTTAATTCAGTGTGATAAGTGTTTTGATTGTTATTGGTTTTAGGATTATATCCTTTTATTTTAAGTTCCATAATATCTCCTTTTAAATGTTTTATAATAAGTAAAAAAATAGCTTTTAACCTCTACGGGATATATGTATCCCGTAGAGGTATCCGTCTTAAGAATTTATACCTATATATCTTTAGAATTTAAAATATTTAATAATATGCTTCCTAGCTGTTTCAGGGAATAAGCTTAATAGTTTATCCTTATCATATTTTTTAACATTTTTAGAGTTTTTAACCATGTCTAACAATACTGAAAATATTCTTCTTAGCTTATTACCTTCGTTATGGTTAGGAAAGTAAATACTTAGTTTATTAATTTCGATTGGGTCTAAAACTCTATTCCTTTCTAATGTTTTTATTACTTCTATGGCATTTTTAAAATCTTTATAAGATTTACTATTTAACTTATTCAGTAAGGTTTTCAGGATAACTAGCAAAGCAGAAGCTCTAACTTTGACATCTGTCCTACTATCTATTACTTTATCCATATTTAATTTAATTACTCTAAAATCGGGTGTTTCTAATAAATCTACTTTTTCTTTAGATACGTTTTTACTAGCGATATTTTTATTTTCTTCCATTGTGTTTTCTTTATCTGTTACGTTAACTGGTTTATTATCGTTAGTTTTAATAGTCTGTTGTTCGGTTTCTGAAGGTTTTATCTCCTCCGTTGCAGTAATGTTTTCTTCTATATTTTCTGTTCTAAACTTTTTTCTATTTTTATTCTTATTATCCATTCGAACTCCTTTACCTCTTATTTTTATTAATAAAATTTAATAAAATCAAAATGGTGTATCAAACTATTAAGCCCTACGGGGCTTAATAGCCCCGTAGTAGCTATAGTTACTTATATTTAAACAGTTCTAAATGCATTGTTACCTTTAACTAATGTTTCTCTATCTGTTACATTAATAATACTCATAATCGGTAGAAGTGGTATAAACTCATATCTAGCTAAGAAATAACTTTCTGAATATTTACTGTTGTCCATATCTTTAATAACTCTAATAATTTTCTCAGGACTTAGTAGACAAGTACCGAAATTGAATATATCTGGTTCTTTATAAAGTGTGTCTGCGTCAGCAAATGACATAATGATGTTGTTACCAATTCTTTTTTGTCTATCTGTTGTTCTAACCACGTAATTAAATAGTCCGTCGCTCCAATCAGTTAGATATCTACCAATAAAATCATGCACACCGATGATAACAGTAGGTTTTTTATCACCTTTATATGTTTTCCATGCGATGTTATATCCTGTTTGCTCCCACATCTCGATTGCTTCAGTTTCTATAGCGCTTTTTAGAGCTTTGATAGCATTTTCTCTAGCTGTTCTATTTTCAAGGTTATTTAGATTATCGCTAATAGTAAATGTTGTTCTGTTAAACCTAGGTTTAATTAGGTTAAGAATAGGTTTATAACTAGCGATATCTGTAGAACCAGATTCTAAAATATTAATAACTTTTTGAAGTGCTACCCATCCTTCAACATTCATTCTCTCTCTAGCTAATCTTAGCTCTTGATAAATTTTAGCTGTATCAGCTGTATCACCAGCCATGCTAACAGGATCTCTACCACCGAAGATTTGTTTATAAGGTACTGTGAAATACATAGCTTCTTCTTTAGATTCAAATCTTAGTGTTCTTAATCTATAGTCATCACCTTCTGTATATGCTCTAGGCATGTAACCGATAAGTTGTGTAGCTGTTAAGTCTTCTAATTTAGTTTTAAGTTTAGAAGCTATTTCGTTATCTTTTGGTAATTTATTTCCTTCAGCATCGTATAACGCTACAAAATTTCTAAAGCTTGGAGATTCTGCTACGATAATATTACCTTTTTCAATATGTACAGTACCATCTAGTTTAGCTTCCCAAATTGCTTTATAACCATCTGGAATATCTACAAGTTCACTAACAGTAGGTGCTGATCCATCTACTTGTTTAATATTACCACCCACAAATGTAAATGTAACTTTAGCATTAATAAACATTTCCATAGGGTCACCAGTTCTACTTGTGCTCGGTTCGAACGCAAGACCGGTTAAACCAAAATCTTTTTTAAAGTAGTTAGTTACCTCGTTATCGTCTTTATCTTTTCCAGACACGCTATAATAAATGGATTCGATAGCTACATTACCTTGTAGTGTAGTTAAAAAGTCATATCCACCTTTAGCTAAGATATCTTTAGCTTGGCTAATACCAATAATGTCTACTCTTTCTCCCATTTTAATAGGAGCTGTAGTAATTTCAAGGCCTCCTAGTACTGTTACAACTTTAGAGAACTGGTTAAGTAAAACACCTCTACTGTCATTATCTACTACAGGCCATAATCTATTACCTTCTTCTAACAATTCTTCACTATCGTAATATTCAATAATGTTTTTGAAGTTAGTATCGACAATAGTACCATCAATTTCTCTAGTAAACGCTGTACCAAAACCTAATGTTTTAACACTTACCACGATACCTGCATCTTTAGGATTAAGTGGTGTTACAGGAAAGAATAAATCGATAACTGGATCAGCTATAGCCAAAATAGCTGTAAGTTCCATAGCTAGTCTAGTAGCACCTGTAAATGCTTCAGGGTCTTTAATATATTCCAAATCTATTCTAACATCACTATCGTCTCTTAATGCTAAACTTCTTTTAAGTTTTTGTAGGTTGATAGTATTCCCAATAGCTGGTGTTCTTAAAACTGACTCAGTATGAATTTCTTTAATATTATCATCTTCAGGAATAACTTTTTGGAATGCATATTTGCTATCCATAGTTACAGCGTCCACAGCTTCAGTCATAAGTCTCTTTAACGATTCTTTTTTATTTTGGAAAATAGTACTTTCTACCCCTTCTAGATTTACTTCAGGTTCTACAGTTTCATCTACTACTGAATCCACTACAGTCTGAATAGGTGCAGTAGCGTCCTCTAAATCGACCCATGCCTCTTCAGGACTACTAGCTGATTCTATAGATATAAGAGCAGATTCTCTACTCACTAGAGCTGTAGTATCTACTTTATTAATTTCGTTTAGTAACTTATGAATTCTCAACATTTAAACTCCTTTTTTATTAATTTATTAAATTTAAACTTCTAAATAAAATAAATTTATAAGTAATAGGTAAAATTCCATACCCTTTGTAATAAAGGGGTCGAAATATCATAAAAAATATCAGGTTAGATAACGATAGTAAATATAATAATAAAACGCTAAAATATTTTTACTCTAGTTTTAGAAGTAGACTCTCTGTAAAGTGAATAATTAACTAGTAAGTCAACGTTTAATGTAATAAGACTCTCAACATTTGATAGTAGGTCAGTGTACTTATTGTCTTCTTTAGATAATATTTCTTTTAAAAGAAAATGTATTAGACCTAAAGATAAAAACGTATTAAAAGCCTCTTCTAATTCTCTGTTAGTTAACTTATAAGTATTTAACATAAATTTAACATTGGTTAGTTTACTTACAATAGTTGGTCTAAACTTAATAATGCCGATGTTTTCTTTCGCAAAATTACTGTTAAAAAATTTAACAAAAATACTTATATCTTCAACAACTAAATTCCTATATAACGTTTCTCTATCGCCGAATTTTGATAACATATCAACATTCGATAACTCCGCGTCTATTTTATTTAGGGGAGTTGAAAGAAAACACTTTTCAAAAGGATCACTTTTGTTAATAAAAAGAAATGGAAACTCTCTCTTTAACATAGTAATGTATCTGTTTAGATTTTTATTTAATTCTCTTTCTAAAATATTGGTATAAGTATATAGCGTATCATAAATGGAGACATATAACTTTTCTTCTATTACTTTTATTAATAAATTTTTAAAAGTATCTTTGTCGATTATTGGTTCGTACACTAACGAAAAAACTGGATTATGTTTTAAAGCAAAACTTGAGTCGACGTTATTTTTAGGTAGTTTAATTTTAGAAAAGATAAACTCATTTTTTAAAAAACTAGTTAGGTTTAAAATAAAGCTTAAAATTAAATATACTCTTTCTGTGTTAGTTTTTACAGAATTTATATCATCTACTAATTCGTTTAGAATAGTCTCAGGTGTTTTATTTAATTGTAAACTTCTAAACACGCTATCGGAACCACTTTCACCCACGTGTTCATCTTCAAATACATTACACAAACCTATAACTCTTATTATTAAACTATCCACAATGCTTCTTAAGTGGTTCACATTCGTGAGTCCTATGCTATTACCTATGTCGTTGTATGGAAAAACTATATTTTTTTCTAATACCATCTTTACTCCTTCACTCCTTAAAATCAGTATTTTTATTTAATTATTTTTAATTAGGTTATTAGACCAGTTATAAATCATAATAGAATTAAAACTGTGTATGGGAAATAAATAAAAGGAGATAAAAATGTTAACACCGCTTGATACTAAACTCTACAGTATAATACTTTTCTTCTTACAATATAAGAAAGATAGAGCTATTTCTGATGTTGGGTTAGTGAAAACTATACTTCATTTATTAAAAGATAAATCCACCAACTCAGACCTTTCGACGTATACTAACGAAGAAGTAACTGAAAAGAAAATAACGTCTTTCATTAACAGAATTGTAGACGGGGAGGTAAAACCAGATGAAACATCTTTTTTAGAATTTACACTAGAATTAGCTAATGAACCTCATCTAGTAGAGCTTATGAAGAGTTATTACGAAAATGATGAAAAAATAGATGAAAATATAAAAAGAATAAGAAAGAAACTTCGTAACTTTTATAAAGCTTTAAAAACCAGTAAAATAGTTTCCAAATATAGTATAAAACTTAAAACATCAGATAAGGACCTAAATAGCATATTGACGGAAATGATAGCGGAGCTTAATGAAATAAAAGAGAATGAAAATTTAGATATCGATTTTATAACTAATCAGTTAGACTTAAGGAATCCTGAAACCATTAAAGAAATAGCTAAAAAGAGTAAGGAATTAGTATCTACTAACATTCTTAAAACTGGTTGGAGTTGTTTTAATAGGATGCTTCAAGGAGGATTTAGAAGAAAAGAGATGTGGATGATATCAGCATTACCGCACAATTATAAATCAGGTTTAGTTAAATCCATATTCGCGCAGATAATAAGACATAATAATCCTTTCCCGACTAAAGACAATAAAAAACCTCTTATACTCTTTATAAGCTTAGAAGAAGAGTTAGAAGTTATATTCTTTTTCTTGTATAGCTATCTTAAGAAAACTATAGATGATGAATCTATAGATCCTGAAAATACAGAATATATGAAAAACCTTAATATAAATGAGATGGTCAATTATGTTAATAAACATCTTAATGTTAACGGTTGGGAAACTAAAATTTTAAGAGTTAAAGCTAATAGTTTTACTACTGATAAATTAGAACAACTTATTAACTTATATAATAATACAGGTTATGAAGTTCAAGTGTTGTTTATAGACTACGTTATGAAAATGAATAGGTTAGGTTGTCTAAATCAAGGAGCTAATGGTACAGATTTGTTATGTGTTTTTAGAACGATTAGAGAGCTTATTACACAAAAAGATATATTATTTATAACACCTCATCAATTATCTTCGGAAGCTGATAAATTGGTTAAGGGCGGTATGCCTCCTGTGGAGTTTGTGAAACATGTAGCCGATAAAAGATATTATGCTGTTAGTACACAATTAGGCCAAGAGCTTGACGGTGAGCTTTTACTTAGACTAGGTAAAGTAAATGGTAAAACTAGGTTATTAATACATAGAGGTAAACATAGGTTACCTACTAATATACCCGAAGAATATAAATTAATCATGTTGGACTTCCCAGACAGACATAGTCCTATACCTGAAGAGAATGATAAACATAAACCTTGTAGTAATATTAACGATTTAGGACTAGGTGATGAAGAATTCGATTTTTAATAAAAAATAAAAAAAGTAAAGTCTAGTTATAAGGATAACGGGGTTAATTAACCCCGTTATCCTCTTCTACTATTACTTTTTCTAGTTTTTTGTCTAGGTCTTCCAGAGTTAACTCTGGAAGAGTTTTTACCTCTCTAATTTTTCTGTAGAGGTCTGGCTCGACCTCTACAATTCTTGACAGTTCCAGTCTAGTATTTTCTGGCAAATACCCTAGCGTGTATTTCGCTAGGATATTTACCAAATTATTATCGTCTAGTTTAGACACTTTTTCTTTTAAAGTATCTTTTATTCTTTCTAAAATTATGTCTTCAATTTTTTTCCCGTCTAGTTCTTTTAAAATTCTTCTTCTTTCCTTTTTAATATCCTCAGGCAAGCTGAATCTGTAACTATAATCGCTTGCCTTCTCTAAATATCTTGCCTCTAGAAGTTCAGGGAGGATGTCTAGAATTTTCTCCCTATCTTTATCATATTCGGGATCATAAAAGACCAATTCACAACCGTTATGGTCTTCTGCTTCTGTTAACCCGTGTTTAAGGAACGGGTTGTTGTCTAGTTTATAACTTGTCGTAGGGAGGAATTCATAAACATCATAAACCTCCCCTTCTTTTAAATGTTCAACAACCGTTTCTCTAGACGGCTGTTGACCTTTTTTCACCAACGTTATTTCCCTGCAACCATCTTCGCTGGTTTTACAGTAACTGGTTGCAGGGAAAATCCCTGTATAGCAATCAGTGTCTAGTATTTTTAGATTATGAGGGTCTAGTGTAACCATAACCCCAAGACCCTCATAATCATACTCGTCGTCTAGATATGGAAAATTGACGTCTAGATTTAGAAAGAATTCCCTACTTATATCGTCCTCTAGAATATAGGTGTTAATTAATCCTCTAAGCTTCTTAGCCACTAACTGATTAAACTCAGTTAGTGATTTATTTTTCTCAAGTCTAGAAATAGCGCTATCTAAAGCGCTATTTAGCTTATTACCTATCACCTCTTCTAGACCAGGAACAAATCCTGTTCCTGAACTTTTTTCAACACCGATATTTTTAATTTTTTCTTTAGCCATAATAGCTCCTTTTATATCCCCACACCTCCCTGTTCCACATCCTGGAGGGTCGGGAGGGGTTCGAGGTCTCATAACTAACAGCTGAGACCCACCCCTCCCCTTCACCATCCCTCCAAGCAGTACTAAGGGAGGTGTGGGGAGAAATTTTAATTTTCTACCTATAGGGGAAGTTTATTTCCCCTATAAGCATCTATGGAATATATAAGTAAAAAAAATTCAAACAAAAAATAAACTTATAAGGAACTTAATCTACTATTACTTTTTCTAGTTTTTTGTCTAGGTCTTCCAGAGTTAATTCCGGAAGACTTTTCACTTCTCTAATTTTTCTGTAGAGATCTGGTTCTATCTCTACGAGTTTTGATAATTCTAGTCTAGTATTTTCCGGTATAGATCCTAGTACATATTTCGCTAGGATATTTACCAGATCGTTATTGTCTAGTCTAAACACGTTTTCTTTCAGTGTGTCTTCTATTTTCTTTTTTACAATATCTTCAATTTTTTCTCCATCTAGTTCTTTTAAAATCCTTTCTCTCTCCTTTTTAATATCCTCAGGCAAGCTGAATCTGTAACTATAATCGCTTGCCTTCTCTAGATAACCCGCCTCTAGAAGTTCAGGGAGGATGTCTAGAATTTTCTCCCTGTCTCTTTTATACTCAGGATCGTAGAAGACCAGATCACCATCACCGTAGTCTTCTACTTCTATTAACCCGTATTTAAGGAACGGGTTATTTTCTAGCTTGTAGCTAGTTGCAGGGAGGAATTCATAAACATCATAAACCTCCCCTTCTTTTAAATGTTCAACAACCGTTTCTCTAGACGGCTGTTGACCTTTTTTCACCAACGTTATTTCCCTACAGCCCTCTTCACTAGTTCCACAATAGCTGCTTGCAGGGAAAATCCCTGTGGAACAGTCACTGTCTAGTATTTTTAAATTTTTAGGGTCTAACATAACTTTAACTCCATAACCGGCAAAATCAAGATTAGAGAAAAGATATGGAAATTTAATGTCTAGATTTAAGTAATATTTAGTTGTTATTTTATTCTCTAGTATATAAGGACTGGCTAAGTCTCTAAGCTTCTTAGCCACTAACTGATTAAACTCAGTTAGTGGTTTTTCGTTTATTTTTTTCTCAAGTCTAGACAATATTACTTTATCTAGATTCTTCTTTATTACCTCACGTAGACCAGGAACAAATCCTAGTTTAGGATTTTTTCTAATTTTAATTTCTTTAATTTTTTCTATTTTTACCGCCATAAAAGCTCCTTATATAGCCCACACCTCCCTGTTCCACATCCTGGAGGGTCGGGAGGGACTTGAAGTTCCTAACGATAACAACTGGAACCTGTCCCTCCCCTTCACCATCCCTCCAGGCAGTACTTAGGGAGATGTAGGGAGAAATTTTGTTTTCTACCTATAAGGGAAATAAACTTCCCCTATAGGCATCTACAGAATATATAGGTGAAAAAAAAATTAAATAAGAATAAACTTATAAGGAACTTATAGAGAAAGTTTATCCTTATAAATATAGGTAATAGTATTTTTTACCTATCGTTGTCCCATCCTCTAATTCTACAGATATTTCTAGTAACCATCTACTTGCTCCAGTGTTAAATACATCCTTACTTATAATAGTTGTTAAGCTTTCGCTTTCACCGCTTGTGTTTAAGGTGGGTTCGCCTAATTCTATATCATAAATATTATAATATAATTTTTTAAAATTCTCTATAGGATTTATAACCAACGACCAATCTGTAATAGTGTCTACTCTGGTATCAGATTTTAATACTATAGTTGACAAATCTTTCACGTGTATATGTTTATATACTGGTTCAGACGCATCTCCCGTATCTGCGTGCTGTATAACCGTTAGAATATAATCTTCGTTATCCTCTAGAATAACTTCGAATAATCTTTTATTCGTTAAATTCTTATCTGTCTTAAGATAATAAACAGGTTCCCCATTTAACTTATTGATAACAATAGTGTTAGCTATATGTTTACTGTTGGTATAACTAATCATTTCGCTTATGTTAACGTCTATCAAACATCCATTAAGATTATCACTATCTTTTATAGTTATGGTAGGCTTAGGTATAAATGAAGGTATAGGAAAATCTTTAAGTAAAATAGTATCTATCTTGGGATCTATTAGAGTAGGCTCGCTCTCTTTGTATGTTGTTGTATCTGACGCTATCTGTGCTGTAGAGTAGTATAATGTGTTCTGTTCTAACTCCTTATCTATGTAGATAGATGTTAAGTTAGTATCGTCCCACCCGCTATCGTAAAACAGTTCTCCATAAGGTTTATCTTTGTACACTCTCCATCTAGTGTATTTATGTGTCTGATTAGGCGGTAGTTCCGGTGTAGGTATGTCAAGTGTAAAACCCATTTAAACTCCTTTTCAACATTCTAAATCAGTAAAAGAAGTGTTAAAATTAACCTATAGGGGACTCGGTGCCCCCTATAGGTGTTTTTTAAACGATTACTCTTGGTCTATAGGTCTGTATAAATAAGCCACTTGTGCTTTAAATGGATTAAGTGGTAGTTTAGCAGGGTCGATATCGATTTTATAAACTTTACCTGTTGTATCGTCAACATCTTTAACCACTGTAGCCATATATTTAATGTTCATCAATGGGATACCGTTTTCATCTTCTGTTAATAGATAGATATCTGCTTTATTGTTAAATACATCGCCGCTAGGTTTGAATGTTAAAGTAATTTTATTGTTTTCATCGATAGGTAAGTCAGCATCTACATAGTAAATAGGTAGACTAGCTTGTAAATCTTTGATTTCTGATTGGATAGTTTCAAGTGTTGTATTAACGTCGTTAAACATAGCAGTAACTGTTTTTTCAATTTGTCCAAGTGTGCGCCATCCCTCACTAGCATTATCTATTAACGTTGTTACATTGTTTTTAACTTGGTTAATAAATTCTTTTAAATCAGCTGCTTCACTGTTAATGTAATCTACAATCTCTTTAAGCGTATCGAAAGCTTCTCCAGCGCCGTTAATAAGTGCATCGATGTATTCTTTTACTATACTTCTAACAGAACCATCTACAGACTCATCACCTTGAAGTGTTGAAATCGCTTCTTCGATAGGTACAATTCTAGTATTAACAAGGTCTTCGATGTTAGTATCTACATATTTTACAAGTTCGTTATATTTTTCATCTACTGTTGATTTTAAGTTACTAATAGTTACTTGGATATTGTTAATAGTGCTATTAAAAGCATCTAAACTTACTTTAGTTTTATAGAGATCGTTTACAGTTGCCTCAAGTTGTAAATCTTTATCAAATACGATTAATGCCATAAACACTCCTTCTTATTCGTTAATAAATCAAAAATAGTTAAAAAATAATCAAGTTAAACAAAATAAAAAATTAAAGTTAAATTAAAAGTCTAGAAGGGTGAGTAGTTATTCACTCACCCTTTATAGATATAATCTCCTTCTTCTAGTTTTATTAGTTTTCCTCTAGTTACTTTATAAGCAAATGATATACTATTAGCAGTTTTCCATTTGCTTAAAGGTATTATATTTACTACGGCACCATCGTCTATTACGCCTTCTTTTATCTCACCGTCTAGTTTTTCTAGTAGATATTTTAATCCTTCGTCTTCATAGACGAGTTTTTTATTACCTCTAGTTAACTCTACTATAGCTAATACTTCATCTACGTATTCTAAGTCTAGACTAGAAGAAATGCTTTGTATAAATGCCTCTAGTGTATCATACTCTTCATCGGTTAAGATATCATAATCGTCTAGTTCCAATTCCAAGCTCAATTCCCAATTTCTACCTTTTAATCCTTTTTTAACTCTAGCCTCTATCCAATTATTAAAATCCTCTAGTGTTTTACCTTCGAATTTCTCCTCTAGTTCACCATCATCGTAGAAAAATCCTATAGTTCCATTATTGTCTAGAACTTTTTTAATTATTCCCTCTAGATTTTGTTTTTTATCATCTTTTTTACATACCTCTTTACAAACCTCTAGATGATCTGTAATTCCATCCACACACCCCAGAAGACCATAAATGTCTTCTGGAGTATAACCTTTATTTAACAAATCATATACTTTTTCCATTCTAACTCCTTTTTTGTTTTTTTGGTTTAAAAAGCAACTTAAGCTTATGAACCTCTTCTACACCAACTTTAGTATTTATAACTGACTTTTGTTAGAAATAAAAAATCCTTCACACATTAAGAACTTGTTTAACCGAACATCCTATCTAAAGTTATCTTAATCTTTTCTACAATAACTACTCTTTACTATACTACTCTATTAAGTTAAAGTATACAAAACTTAAAACAGGTATTTACATAATAGAATGTTTAGATTACACTCTATTCTAACCTTATTTAACCTTAGTTGTTTCCTTTCTATAACTTTCTTAACAGGTACTAGTCTTACTTATCTAACTCCTTTTATAACTCTAATAAATTTTTATTTATCTCTTATAATTGACGTGATAGATATATTTATATATTCAATATCTCACTCCCTACCTTCCCCTCCTGGAAGGTAGATAACCTCCTTTTGACTCCCTCTCGGCTCCGTCATTTATCATAGTGTATAAATAAAAAAAATTTTAAACAGAAAAAAGAAAAAATATGAATTATATAGAGTTGGTAGAATGGGGTCCTTGTGAGGGTGTCTCACGACATGCATCACAAGGATAAACAGGAGGGGTTATTATAGGATTAAGAACTGGGTTAGTGAATTTCTGTATACGTTTTCCCAGGTTTTTTCCTCTAGAGAGACTCTGGGGGTTGGGGGCGTATCTATCACCAACCCTATAGATTTAGCGAAGAGGTCTCTGAACAACCAGACCTCTCGCCATTCACCATCTTCCCTTTCCGCGAGGAGAACTACGTCTCTCTCGCAGGGAAGGGTGTAAATGTACATTTCCCCTCCTGTTTCATCTACCCATTCTACTAACTCTTTTAATTTAGAATTTAGCTTCCTCCCGAAAACGAGGAGGTTTAATCTCCTCACCCAGCCTGGCGGGTGAGTTATCGTTCCTAGGGGCGTGTCGCTCCATTTTAAGTAGTTAGGGAAAGGAGTACCCCCTTCCCAAAAATTAATATCAAACTCAGAGCCGAAAATATCGGCCCTGAGTTCCTCTCTCCATCTAAGGAGAGAGTAGAATATCTTTATCGGTCCCAATATTGGGCTGGCTAATATTTTAGCCCATACTGGGAGTTTATTTGCAAGGGTTAGTGTACTTAATAACCCTTGTTTGATGGAATGGGGATTTAAATCCCCGTTAATGTAATGACCAACTTCGTGGCCTAAAACTCCGGGGGTTCCCCCGGCTATTATGATTTTTTCCAAGGTAGGGTCTAACTCTACTCTACCTTGGAATATTGAATTCACCGAAGGCAAAATTATTGCCTTCGATAAAATTTCTTTAAATCTTTTTACAAGTTCTCTACTTCTTCTCATTTTTTCTCCTTTTATCTATCCCAGAGGGAGGACACTTATTACTACACCCTCTCCTCCCTCTACTACCCTCTCTTAAGGGCTCTAAACGGACACCCTACTACCAACGGGTGTCCGTGAGGGGGAGGCAGTCCTCCCTCTGGGGTTATTTTTTTATTTTTTTCTATTTAAGTAATGTATAAGTGAAAAAAAAAGAAAAATAGTATTAGACTAGTCTAGATGAAAAGGGAGCGCGTCTAGATGCTCCTTTATTATCTTTTTTTACTAGGAAAGATCAGGAGCGCGTCCTCGTTCTCAAACGCTCCTGAGTCTTCTGATATTGTTACTCTTCTAGTTTTGATTTTAGGAGTAGACTCGTAATAGCTAGACAAGTCCACTCCTTCTTTTAAAACTAGAATTTTATCAGAAAGGTCATCGCTCTCATGACCTTCTAATCCCAGTCTAGTTTCTGGGTCTAGCTCCTCTATTAATCTAGAATAAAATTTATCAGATTTGTAGAGGACTAGACCCTCTTTGTTTTCTTTGTGTCTAGAAATTAAATCTTTCACAAATCTGAGGTGATATTTTTCACCCCAGATTTTTAATTTTACTACTGCTATCAATTCCCCATTTACTGGGTTAAATACGTATAGAAATTCTCTGATGCTTGCCATTTGTTACTCCTTTTACTTTTATTTTTTATTTAAATTTCTTAAAATTCCAGTAAGTATTTTTTTAGTTCCTCTAGTTCCTCTTTGTCCAGTTTGTCTAGTTTAAAACCGTTTTTAATGTAAGGAACTAGAGGTCTAGCTGGAATAAAGTTTCCTATCTTTCCAGCTAGACTTTTCAAAGGGTTTATCTCTTCCGGAACTAGTTTTCCGAAGAGATATTTTAACCCTTCTTTAAACTCCTCTAGCGTTTTAATTTCTTTTTCGTCTAGTTGATAGTCTTCCCTTTTTAGTTCTAGTTTTGCTAGGGAAGACAAAACAAATATTAGCGGGGTTTCGAATTCATTCCCCGCTAAATGATATTCGCTTTCGTCTAGTAAGTCTCTCAACTCTAGAAGGTATGAGAACTTCTCCATGCTACTACCTCTAGTAAAGTCTCTTACCCATTTTTTAATAACCTCTAGTAAAACGAGTTCATCTTTTATTACGATGAACTCGGAAAAAATGGGTTCGTATTCTTTAGTAAATGTTTTGTAAATACCTAGCGAAAGGTATTTACAATCTTCTAGCTTTAATTCGTCTAGTAGCCTATAGGGAATTCCGTCTAGAAATCCTCTAGTCTTGATCCCTATTCTGTCTAGAACAGGAGCGTGGACTGCCGCTCTATATCCTTGCCTTACGGCAAGAATGATTTCTCTGCTTTCGAGAGCATCTCTAAGCCCTCTATTTTCTTTATTTGTTTTTAATTTTCTTAGTTCCATTGTGTCTCCTTTTTTTATTTTTTTTTTGGTTTAAAAAGCAACTTAAGCCCTTATAACCTCTTCTACACATCAGAAATTTACACAAGGCAAACCTCTGATGTATAGAAGTTTAAACAGTGAAAACAGTGTAATAAGTCTAGGTCTAGAATTAGAAAGCTAGGAGTTTTCTAGCTATTTCTCCTAGCTTTCTGTAATTTAATACTTGCACGGTGTATCCTAGTATTTTAACACCATGCAAGTTTTTGCTTAAGATAGCAGACGCTAGAGTTAGTCTGCTATCTCTTTTTTTCCTATATAAATCGTCTAGTTTGTTAGAAAGTATGTATAAAGTCCTCTCTATAGCGAATGCGTCTAGTTTTAAAATTTTGGTTTTGCTAGAGATGTCTAGTTTTTCTAGATCCTCTAGCACTTTAGCTACATATTCTAAAGTAGCTAGCAGGGCCTCAGGAGACACTCTATAATCGTAAATGTCTCCTGTGATAGTCAATAACCTGCTAGCTTTATCTTCGTATAATTTTAAAAAGCTGTCTAGGTTATTGAGGAACTCTTCAGCCTTTTTAATTACTTGTTCCTCAATAATTTTGTCCTTTGATTCCTTGTTGTCTAGGATTTTTTCATTAATGAAGGCGGTTTCTATTATCTCTACAATTTCTTCTATAACGAGATTGTATATTTTACCGCCTTCTTTAATATCCTCTCTAGTTATTAAAGGCATTTTCGAGAACCTTTTGAAAAGGTTCTCGAAATTTATGTCTAGAATTAAATGCGGTGTATGTATAACACCGCTTTTTACTTTACTAACTAGGTCCTCCCATATTTTTCCTCTAGTCGCGAATGCTGGAGGAGGACCTACAAAAATTTCAGAGCTGACACAGGCTATATAGCCTGTGTTATAATATCCTAATCTTCCTGCTCTACCGTTAATTTGCAGGAATTCGAATATGTCTAGAGGGCGTACAACTCCTTCGTCTAGTTTTGACATGGAGTTGTACGCCACATATTTAAATGGTAGGTTGACGCCTATACCAATAGCGTCAGTACCTACCACTATTTTTATTAACTCTCTTTTAGCTAATTCCTCTACGAGGAGCTTAACCTTTATCGGCAGCCCCCCGTAATATGCAGCAACACCTTCTAAAAATTCGGGGTAGTCACCTAGTTCTACCCCGAATTTTTTTGCTAATTTTTTTACCTCTAGTTTTTCTTCTAGAGAAGTCCATAGGCTAGGATCTATGAACTTCTCTTTTAAACTTACTAATTTTTTAGCCAAAGTTCTAGAGTTGGCAACACTAAAGTTTACTATATAAGTGTTGCCATCTATGTAGTCTAGTTCGTTTTCCATATAGACCTGTTTAGTAGGCCTATATGAGGTTGAATAGAAGACTAGTTTTTTGCCGGAGATTTTCTCTAGATATTTAACAAAATCTCCGGCTTCTGCTCCTAGTGTACCAGACATAAATAGATATTTATGACCTCTAGGAGCTTTTCTGATACTGTCTAGATAATTTCTGGCTCTCCCTTTGTTATTAAAAATGTAGTGGATTTCATCCACTACTACTTTAGCTCTAGGGAGAGCCCTTTTATATATAGATAAGTATATTTCCTGGGTGCATACCAGGATTTTATTTTTCTTATTTATTTCCTTTCTATCCCCGGTATGCACCCCTACTAGTTGTCTAGACTTCTCAAGGGCTTTGTCACTATCAAGCCCTTTTTCTAGATACGCGGAGTATATAGCGTCTAGTAACTCCGCGTGTTTTTCGTTAACCAAGGCTTTAAGGGGAGCCGTATAAATTATCGGCTCCCCTTTGTATTCGTCTAGTTGGGCGATGGTGTCTAGTAGTCCCGCCCAAATATTTGCTACTAGGGTCTTTCCTGACCCTGTTGGGGCGGATAACACCCCGTCTTTGTTGTCTAGTTTAGCAAGCGCTTCTGCTTGCCAATCATGGAGGGAAATAATTTTCCCTCCAAAATTAATTTTTTTACCAAATTTGATTTCTACAGCCATAACAGCCCCTTTTATATCCCCACACCTCCCTGTTCCACATCATGGAGGGTCGGGAGGGGTTCGAGGTCTCATAATTACCAACTGAGACCCACCCCTCCCCTTCACTATCCCTCCAAGCAGTACTAAGGGAGGTGTGGGAGAAATTTTAATTTTTGTCAGCTAGATAATATATAAGTAACAAGGTTTTATTATAAAGTAAGAAAAAGAAAAGAAAAAATATTAAGATATTACCATTGGGCGTTAGGGGGGCTTTAAAGCCCCCCTAACGCTTTTAGAAAAATGATAGCGAGGGCCACGTCCCCCGCTATCCAAAAAATTTTTATTAATTTTTTCATTTTTTTCATTTTTTCTCCTTTTTTTTCTACCTGAGTAATATATAACCCATTACAGATGGAATCCATAATTAAAAATATTAATTATAAAATATTAATTATAACAGGATATAAATTAACACAATGTAGTAAACCTTTTATAAATATAGATGATAACTGTTGTTAATATTACTACTATGAGGTGTGATAAAAAACAGGAGGATAGAAAATGCTTGATTTAGATAAATATTTACTTAGTTTAGAGTCTTCTAAAACTGTTATAAAGGATAAAAAGTTTTATTTTTACGGTCCTAAAGATTTGGATTTGATAAAACCTAAAAGAGCTTATGTAGACTTAAATGGAAGGTTCGTTAGAGATTTGGTAAGTAGATATGGCAATATGTACACTTGTGAATATTTAGATAGCGTGCATCTTTTCAGTATGAAAATGACATATAAAACAGTAAATGAGTTCATCAACCTAGGTTCTACTTTATTTAAAGACCCAGATGAACTATACGTATATGAAGTTCCATTAGAAGAAATAAAGAAGAAAGTAACAATTGGGTATGTGCAAGCTTATCCGGACTTTTGGTTAGGGTATGTATTGCCCAATATAGATAAGTTTAGGAGAGAGTATAAACACATGTGGATAAACTCTAGAGGAGAGTTTTTAAAAGATAAATATTTTATAGCTAGAAGAGTGTGGATGGATGAGATGATAAAACTGTATACTAAATTCAGAGGAACACCTGAAATTAAATGGGGGGATACTCCCGATGCAGTAGCCGAGTGGGATAACGTATGGTGGAGTACTATATCGGATTCTGTAGAAAAGATTAAAAGAGAATTTGACTTATCTAATGTAGATTTTTCATCAGTTTTTAGTTTAGTTAAATCATTCTTTAAGGATAGTCAGGTAGATGCAAAATGTCTAAATCCAAAGAGTGAAGAAGACATACTTGAATGTAACGCTAGGTACGGACATAACAATACTTTAACACTTCTTATACCACATGTTAAGTTCGTAGTTAACTGTAACGAAATAGGATTAGAATATAGTTCTGTTACTAAATTAACAGACGTAACAAAAGATGCAACTATCTATTAGGGGATGGTTATATCCCCTAATAGGTTTTTATGCTTTATATTACCTTTACGGTAAGATAAATATTTATACTTTATGTAGACTTGGCGATCATTGTAATTATCGATATGGTGCTGGTGAATAGTGGTTTTAAAGGATAATAACATTGCTAACAAAAAAAATAATATTCAGTCTAGAAAGCTAGAGAGGTGAGGAACTAGTTCCTCACCTTTTAAACTCTAGCTAAATTCAATTGCAGTTCTTTGGATTTATTATAAATAAATCTGTCTAGGATTTCAAATTCTTCTTTAGTCAACATTTTAGGGCATTTGATTTCAAACTCGTCTAGGAAAGCCCCACAATATGCTAGATCCCATGTTAAAAATATTTCATCTGCGTCTAGTTCACCTTTTTTAATTTTTTCCTCTAGTTCTTTTTCACTAATTTTTAGAAATGCCTTAAACTCTTCTAGAGTTTTTCCTCTAAATGTTTTTATCTGTCTAGGCATGCCATATCTAGGGTCGTTTATATTTTCCTCTAGTTCACCGCAGATAAATATTTTTAAGTCTAGTGTTTCAATTGCTTTTTCAAATATTCTTTTAAGCTCTTTCCCTTTTTTTATTACTTTAGATTTTTCCATTCTAACTCCTTTTATCTTTTTTTTGGTTTAAAAAGCAACTCAAGCACAAAAACCGCTTTACACCAACTTTAGTATTTATAACTGACGTTTGTTAGAAATAAAAAAGAAAAAATAAAAAAAATATATTAACCGCTCCCCAGGTGGAGGTGATGGACCCTTAGGTCCATCACCCCAGCCACCCCGGTCTACGGGGAGGACGAACCTCCCCCGACCGAGGTGACCGCCGGCTCCAGGGGGACCCTTAGGTCCCCCTATAGAGCCGGCCACCCGGGGAGCCGAGAGGGGAGATTTTTTTATCTCCCCTCTCTTGCTCATCTTAGTGATATATAAATGAAGGTATATGGAAATAAAAACTTATTAGAGATAGGCCAAGTAAACAAGTAAAGAGGTTTTTACTAATTTATATCTCGTTCATATATGTGTAACTCTTAAACTCTTTAGATATAGGTAAGAATATTTTTAGTCTTTCTTTATGTGTTTTTCTATGGACCGGTATTTGCGCGCAGTATATATAGCTAAAAATATGCTCTTTATCTTCACCTCTAAATCTTAATCTGCCTTTAGTTTGTTCATTAGCTTGTAAACTTTGCACTACTACTGTCTGTATTACCGACATTAAATTAGGTATATCTACAGCAGTTCCGCTGCTTAGTATAGTACTTATTATAATATCGCTCTCCATAAGGTTTTCATAATCATCTTCTTGTGTATATTTATTTATTACCATATCTTTATATTCTGGTTTATTTTTTAGATAGTCTCTTATTTTTTCGCACATTTCTATTTTACCTGCGAATATTAATAACTTACCATATGGGTCTTTCTCTTTTCTATAATTATAAAAATTGTCTAGACTTATCCTGTAAATCATTTCTAGATATTTTTCTAGAGTTCTCTTTTTCTTTAATATGCTTTTTTCAAATATGTTTTGGTTATAACCGAATTGATTTTTATACTTTATCCTTTTAGGATTTTTAAAATAATATTCTATAGCGAAGAACCTGATATAGTTTTTAAATTTAATTATATTGGTTATCCTATGGTTATCCGGCAAGAATAATTTATAAATCTCACTAAGTCTTTTATCCTTAGTAACCAGAGTAGCGGTCATGCCTAATAAAAGCTTTACGTTAAGAAAAAGCATACCTCTATAAACGTTATGGAACTCTTGATGCATTTCGTCGTTCAATAGGTATGACATACCTAAGATTTTAGTTAGGTCGTCTACGGGATTAACTAAAACATCTTTATATAACCCTTCTAGATAGTTGTCTATAAATAAGGATAAGCTTTTAAGACTAATTATAAATACTTTATATTTACTATAATCCTCCGGTTTACTATTAAGGATTTTAACGAAAGTAGTTATACCTCTTATTACTAGTATTTCATCCTCCGTTACGTTAGTGAGTTCTTTTATATCGTTTATCCACTTATCTATATATCTAGGTAGAACTAATACTCCGAACGCTTTTTTAAGCTTAACTATGGAGTATACAGCAGTTAAAGTCTTACCTGTACCTGTGGGCATATCTAATAACAAGTTATTACTATCAAAATCATGTATAGCGGTAACTGCTCTTTCTTGGTAATCTCTTAATTTATATTTAGGGTTAATAACTATATCTATATCTCTTCCTTCAGGAACTTCTTTTTCTACTAAATCGAACTCATATCCTAAATAACTATCTATATAGTTTATAAAACGATTAAGTAAAGTTAACGGGTATCTAACTAGATTTAATCCTTCTTTATTACATTTACTATACTCTATAACATAAAACTCTTTATCGCTTCTAAAGACTTTTTTAGGTCTATTCTTATCTGTATACTCTATATCCATTTTTATAGTTGTTAAATTCCTATTAAACCCGGTTAACATAAGTAAGAACATACCGAACTCTTCTTGCGGGTATGGGATTACTTTAAAATATTGTCCATATTTTTCTATTTTAAGATTAAATTTAGGTTTATTTACTTTTTGTGATTTAGTATTTCTACCCTTTATTAACATTAATATCTCCTTCTATTTTTTCTTTTATTTTTTACTATAATAAAAATAGGCTTAAATAAAAATTGAGCTCACACTACACGAGAATAAGCTCTCGTGTAGTGCCGTTACATTTTTATAAGTTTACTAGTTTCTTCATAATTTTATCTATTTCCCTTGGTGAATTAGACTTTAAAAACTTTATTAACGAGGTTTCTGAAAAGTCTAAAACTGATAATAAAAGTTTCAATAACGAATAAAGTTTAAACTTATAATTTTCTTTATCGTTCGTTAGATGCGTAAGTTCTATTAGGTTAAGTTCAATAATAGATTTAGCTCTTTCTAGATTAGATATAACAAAGATGGTTTTTATTAGAGTATAAATACTGAAAATAAAGATAAATGCAATAACCATAGGTACAAACCCGTTAATTATATTATAAAACGTACCGCAATTACCACCGCATGTAGGTAGTATTTTATCGGGATGGTATACGATAATTAAACCTAACGTAGTGGATAACAGAACTAGTACAATACCGAATATAAACTCCATTATCGCGCTATTTTTAAATTTGTCTATTAGTAATAATAAGTTATTTAACTTTTTGTTTATAAATTCAGGTTCTCTAAGTGATAAAAGCTCTTCTATCTTATATAATAAGTAATTTTGGCTTTTATTCTTCATAACAGTTCCTTACCTTTCTACTCACATCTTTATCGCACTTAAATTTAATATATCTTGTCAACATCGGTAACTTAACGTTAACGTATATAATTATCTTTATGCTTTCTATTATACGTTCTGCTGGTTCTAACTTATTAAAGTTTTCTATTAACGCTGATAAGTAGTTACATTTCTTTACAGAGTATAGAGTAAGCCCTGTTAAAATAGCTGATAATATAATACTAAAGATAAGAATAGTAGGTATGTCGTAATGTACTGTAAACACAGCGCTTGCTAACGATATGAAAATTAGTGTAACACTAAGTGAGGTAAAATATGCTGTTAACATTATATATTTAAGATATTTAGCTCTTATTTCAAGCTCTTTAGTCTCTATCATGAACACGCTCCTTTTGTTCACCGTAGCGGTGATAAATCATAATATTCTCTGATAAAAATAATTGGAACATCTACAGAGGGTACTAGTACCCTCTGTAGAACTATTCTACGTTGTCTTTTTCTACCACTTCTTTAGGTTTAAACAAAACATCTAGAGGGTGTCCTATTTTATTTTTAGGGTCGAAATAGTAAGGTTTAACAATTTTACTTTGTAAATTGTTCCAGTTATACCCGCTACCTATAGTAGTATCTATTCTTTTATACCCTATTAAGTCTTTTTCTTTACTATTTCTGCCTAGGTCCAAATTATTACTAGTTAAATCATAAACTGTAAATGCGTATACTAATATTTCTATTAATGCTATGTTAATGTTAAGTTTCTTATTAACTATTTCGTGTAATTTTTGTACTAAAATATGAGGAGATAAATCAGATTTTAGTTTCCCATTTATTTGTAATGTTTTTCTGGTCTTTATAAGTTTTTCAAATTCTTTAGCCAGCGCTTCAAAGTCAAACTCGCTATCTGTGTAGACTAGTACCGGAAGTTTCTTATTCCAGTTATCTAACGGAATGATAAAGTAGTCTTCTCTTAATACTTCTATATCTGATTTAATTATATAATTAATAAATAATTCTGAAAAATAAGGTATGTGCTTACCAACTTTTAATTTAATAGGATATTCTCCTACTTTTTTACCGTTTTTATCAACCTCTATGATGGATGCCTCATAAACTTTACTAACGTTATTTATGTTAATATTTAAGATATTCTTAACTCTTTTTATGTAACTATAACCGGGGATAGCATGTTGCGGAACTTTAAGATAGTAGCTTCTGTTCTTTTTAAAGAATGACGCTCTAAAGTATAGTTTGTTATTTCTATTAATAAATACTTTATTTAACGATGGTGATAGTATAATATTAGCAGCAACAGCGCTGACAAGGTGGTGTTTAGCGCTTAATAAATTTTGGGTTATCTGTGACGTTGCTTCAGTAACAGCGGCATGGCCCAGGTTTTGATGTTTAAAAATACCGAATGAAAGATTACCAATACAAGAACTACATATCTTTTTCTTATCTGATAACCCACAATACAAGGCCTGTCTTAGTTTTATAGTTTTGCCTATAAGGTGTTTATCTTTTTCAGTTATTACTTTTTCGCTGGCTGTTTCTTCGTCCCAGTATCTTTTACCTATTAAAACTCTTAAATCATTTTTTTCTACTATTTCGCCATTTTCGTTAACAACATCTGGTTTAACGTAAAAGTCCACATACGTAGGACAACCGCAATCCCCGTACTCTATTTTTTCTATCAACATGGCTGCTAGTTGTAAACCTCTCGCCATAAATTCTGACATAGGGATAGCTTTATTTGTAAAATAAAGAGCTTTAGCCCCTGCTCTACTCTCTATCCCGTAATCTGCTAAATCTCTCATCCCTATCGTAAAACTATTTGTAATAGGATGTTTAAAAATAAGAGAGTTTAGTTCAGTAACATACCCTCTAGCAGTTAATAATTGATGTACCTGAGATCTATTTACTGCATCTATCTGATACATAAATGCTAAAGGGTTATGTAAAAACCTTCCACTTTTAACTATAACTTCATCCACTTTTTTATAAGCTTTATTTATCTCAGAAGGTGTAGGGTTCTCTTTTACATCCAACATAGTTTGGAAAATTTCTTTATCTAGTTGTAAATCTAAGATATCGTTTACTTCTACGTCTACTGCATACTCTACTATATTTTTAACCAATGTGGCGTTAATATCATCGATAGCTTTATACATATCATCCGCTAGCCTTTCTCTTAACTTACTTTCAGCTATAACTTCCATAGGTATTCCATCTGTTATCTTTTGGATAACTCTATTGTAGAGTTTTTTAAACACATTCTTATTAAATAACTTAGTTCTATAAATGTTATTTTCCTCGCCCCCTATTTCTGTATAATAATTTTCTATCCATAGGTCGCTAGTTATTTTAATATCATAATTTGTTATAAATTGCAAAAGTTTGACAAACATAATTATATCTTTATAATAAAGGTTTTCCAACACAACCCCATCTTCAAACTTTAAAGACAAATTAGTCTTGAGAGAGAGGATGTTGTTTAAAATATCCTCTCTAAATAATTTCCTTACATCGTAAACTTTACTCATGCTTTCTCCTTACCTTATTTTTTATTTTTACTCTTCATCCTCGTTATCAACTTCTTTAGAAGTTTCTATATCTAAAATCTCTTTAGACTCTTCTTCTAAAAATGGTGATGTTTTGGTACATAAATGATATCTTTGTAAATCTTCTACATAATCTATATCTATACCGCCTATATTAAGAATGGTTTTCAATATTTCCATTACTCTTCCTCCATTAAGAGGATATTGGTTTAAATCTATTATTTCATCTATAGCTGTCGGACTGTTACTGTGTAAAATATTTTTAATAACTTGCTGATGTACATCTAAGTTTGTATTAAGATGCCTTAGTATCGCCATAAATTCTCTCCCGCAATAACCTGTAAATATTCTAGTTTCAGTTTCGCCACTTCCTCTAAATGGTTTATTTCTATACGGTAGTCTGTCTCTATAATCTTTACTTACACTAGTTGGTATACCAAAGTTATTAACAGGTGCGGTAGCTGCAGATATTAAGTCATCCGCTATTTTATTAAGTAACATAATTTTCAGAGGTGCTATCATAATCGGTTGTTTGCTAACAACCTCTCTTCCGTTGTACGTGAATTTAACTCTACTATATTTAGGACCGTAACCAGCTTCTATAATATCTGTTATAATTTCAAATGCTTTTTTATCCTGTTCTATGTTATAGAATACTCTGACCTCTTTTTCCACAGCTTCTCTAACTATTTCTTTCATAGTTAGAAAATCATTTTTGTCTAAAACTTCTTGATACAAAATAGATTGTTCTGTTTCAAAGTGTTTTATAAAGTTATTTATTAGACTAAATAATTCTCTTATTTGTTCGTTATTACATTCGTCTACATTTGAACAGTTAAATCTATTCATAAGTTCTACAACTCTCCTTTTAACTTCCCTACTAGCTCCATTTATAAACTTTTCCATAAGTCTACCTGTATTGTTTCTAGCTATAGTAGAGCGTGGGTCAGCTATCATTTCCGCTCTATTACCATACTCATCCACAGGCATCCATTCGTCTGGCCAAACTCTAACTATTGTACCTTTAGCGCCAGACATATCTGTAGGCTTAAATCCTTTAGTAGGTCTAATTACATATTTTATAGTTGTTTCTATTCTATAAAGGTCTAGTTTTCTTTTCTTTATCATTAAGTTTATTTTATAGTTTTTATAAGCATCCACTATACCAAGAGATTCTTTTACTAAAGTTTTAAATGTGTTACCTATTCTGTAACCTGGATATCTAGCAACTATATTCCTATAAAGCTTAATAATACTTTCGTGGAAATTAACTAATTTCCTAGAATACTCTTTAAACAATTCATCAGTTCCTGTAGGTAACTCTTTTTTTCTTTTATTATTATAGTAGACTTTTAAATCAACTATTTCGCCTCCTGGTTCCGCATAGATAACTTCGTCTAGATAAGGGTTGTATTTCCTAACTGCTTTTTTAGAGAAAAGACTAGGATAATAGTATATATCTTCTTCGTTACCGTAACTTCTAGCGGCAAACACAACACTATCTTCTAATTTCTCACCTATCCTTAGAAAGGGTTTATAGTTATCATCGTCGCCGTGAACGTTAAGTAGGAACTTATCTTCTCCAACTTCTATAACTTTATCTACGAATGTTGTGAATTTAAATTTGTCTAGAAAACTCTCACTTACTATAAATCCATCTTCATCCACGTCCGGTAACGACATAAAGGCCACATTTATATTCCTTCCTAAGGTATAAAATTCTTTATCTTTATGGTTCTTAACTTCAGTAACAAAATCTCCTTCATTAAGTATTTGACCAACTCTCATGTTTTTTACCGCATCTTCAAAGGTTAATTCAAATCCAAAATATGGGTGTTTTTTATCATATTTTTTAAGTCTCAATATGTCTATAGTACTAGTCTTTAATCCCAAAACTGCTACTACTCTCTCAACAAGTTCATTTTCATCTCCAACGTACCTATCCACCCAGCCTAATATCTCAACAGGTTCATCCGTTATTTTTACTCCTTCTATGTGATTGAGTAGGTCACTTTCTATACCTGTTAGTATAATAGGCTCATCTACTTCATTTAGTTCCAAACTAGATGATGTCTGACCGTATAACATAATATTTCTAGCACTAGTGTTATTGATAACAAAAGGATTTAGACCGGGTACGATACCTGTGTATTTGTGATTAAACTTTAAGTTAGGAGTTCTCTCTTTGAAATTAAACTCTACCTTTTTCCAAAACTCTTTACTAATCTTACCATTTTTACCCCACATTTTATCTCCTTTCAATTTTTTTTGTTTCTTGTGTGATAGGTTTTAAGACCTATCCACACATAAATCATTTATCTTTAAAATATTTTCTGTTTAAAATTTAAAATCTTTTAACAGAAATTCACAAGTATAAAAGTATAAAAAGGATAACAATTATACTCGATAAGGATTAAGAAATGCCTGGACCGGAGAAAATAGAGAGTTATAAAATAATAATAGAATTTATAGTAACAGTAAGTACAGTTGTTATTGCAGTTTTAACTAGTATCATTACTTATAAATTTAAAATTAGAGATATAACAACAAAAGTAGAAACGTTACAAAGTGGTTTTGAAACAATAGAGATAAGGATTAAAGAAATAGAAAATTACATCAATAACGTTAAACATACTTTATCAGATATTGATAAAACTTTAAACTTTATTAAAACTAGCTTAAAAGAGTTAAAAGAAGAACTTGAAACACTTGAAGACGATGGTAAAAAAGAGTTAGAAAATCTTAGAGTTAATCTAGAAACTAAAAAAAAGAATTTGGAGTTGGAATTTAAAAAAACGTTAGAAAAAGAAATAGGTAAACTTAATTTTGATATTACCAAGTTAACATCAAATTTTAATTTTATAGAAAAAGAAGTAAAAAGTATGATAGAAACTAGTAAAGAGAAAGAAAATAATATACGTAACGAATTAGACAATTGTAAAGAGTTAAAGAATATTCTTAATAAAGAGATTTATAAGTTTAAGGAAACTTTAGCAGAAATAAAAACAAAGGTTATGTTCTTAGATAAACTTTCTGAAGAAAGGATTACTTACAATAAAGAAAGCATAAATGAAGTTAAAAAAGAAATAAAAAAGTTAGATAAAGAAATTAAAGAACTTTTAATCTTGTTTAAAAAGGAGAGTTAGGTGGTGAAAAAAACTACAAGAAATAAAGGTAAAAGTTATATAAAAAAATCTAGATTAACATCCGGTAGAAAAACTGCTAAAAAAACCGTTAGAAGAAGTACTAATAAAAATAAAAAAACCTCTAATAAGAAAAACGATTGGGTTAAAAAAGCTATTAAAAATCCCGGGGCGTTCAGAGCTTATTGTCAGAAGCATGGCTTTAGTAAAGTAAACACACAGTGTATTAATATAGGGTTGAAATCTAAAGACCCTACTACTAGAAGAAGAGCTGCTTTAGCTAAAGCTCTCAAAAACATGAGGAAAAAAAGACAACAAAAACTTAAACAGCGTAAGGGTTGATTTAACCCTTACGCTATACTTTCTGTTTCTGAATTTTCTACGTTGTCTTCTAGTTGTAAAAACTCTAAGGCTTCATTTATATATTCATCATCTAGTAATAGAATCGTTGTTTTACCGTCATAATCGAAAGAAGATTTATAACCATTTAAAATAGTTAAAACGGCATGATATTTATGCGGTATATTTAAGTAATTTATCAACAACCCAGAAAAATCACCTATAAAATAGTCAGATATGCTGTTAGGTATATTTATGGTAGAAACTTTGTCCTTATACAAATTTCTAAAAATTTGAACAAGGTCTTGGAATTTATTTTTATCGTTAATATATATTCTATTACTAGTATCAGGGAACAAATCCATAATATCCACTCCGTGCTCCTTAAATAAAAAAAATCAGTAAAACTGATAACCTTATAGAGGATTTACTATCCTCTATAAGGTAGCTAGTAAGTTAACTGGCTATTGTTGATGATTTTACTAGTCGCTAAACTGTTTAGAACGTCTTTGTAATAAGGTATCTTATTAGCTTCTGTTCTATAATTATCTAACTCCTTATCCAGAGTTTCAGAATTATAAAACGGTTCTTTAAGGTTAAGTAGTATACTATCTTCCTTCTTTATACCATATCTATCCATAGCTTCTTTCAATTTTTTATAAAGCCAGTCATAAGCTTTAAGTATTAACGCATTGAAAGGAAAATCGCTACTTGTTGTTCCTAGCGTTATACCGTTTTTTAACTCTTCTAGAGACATGTTGAAAATATGTTTAAATAGAGTCTCTAGTAAAACCTTATCTTTATTTCTAAATTGGACACCTAGAAATAGTTTATCTTTACTTTTCCATTTAGATAATTCTTCTATAAAAGGGAATTTAATTCTAGCCATAGCTGTATATTTATCCCCTTCTTTTTCTTTTCTTTTATTTATTTTAACTATAGCCACATACCTGTGTTGCGGATATAGATTAGCTATGTATTCTTCAACTTTGGTTATTTTATCTAACGTTAAATCATCTATAACTGATTTCATTCTAGGTTGTTTATATTTATCTATTTCAGCACCTAATTTAATAAGTTCTGTATTTAAACCATCGGTTTTATTAGTTAACTTGTTTATAATTATCTGTATAAGAGCTGATATAGTTCTAGCTACTAGGCTTTCTATTCTAGTCTTGTTGTTAATTATAATCTTATTATCGTGTAAAGGCGATTCGTCCAATGGATGGTATAAAATGTGATTAATAATCACATCCCCATCTTTAACTTCAGCTAAAGTTTTTATAGTTTTATTATTAGGAAATTTAACAGGAAGTTTTATTTCTTCTTTTTCTATTTTAACGTTTAGAACATATGGTAGTTTTTTATGCCCGTAGAGCTTATAAATGTTAAAATCATCAGCTATTTCCATGTCTAGCATATCTAGTAATTTTTTATAAAAACTTAACAGTGGACTATCGTCACTTATGTAATTGGTTCGTACGTTAGTTTCGGAAGTTTTTGCATGTTGTTGACTAATAACAGTTTGCACGTTGCTATTAGGGATAGTTTTAACTTGTGGTAGTTGCGACGCACCGGCAACATTGTAAACAGTGTTAACGTTAGACACGTTGTTAACGCTAGTAGTATTGATCGGTTTAGCTCCCGTATGTGTTTTTTGGATACTGTTAGTAAGTTGGATATCATTATCATTATTGCTGTGTGTTGTTATTGTTTTTTTCGCAAATAACGACATAGATTTTTTATTTTTATTAATTTTTCTTAGCATATACTCTCCTTTTATTCTTTTATTTACTATTTAACTTAAATAGATTAAATCACCAGACAATGTCGTCTGGTGATATTAAACCATCATCTGGTGCAGCATGTGATGGAAACACGTTTAATTTATTTTCTATTTTGTGTTTAATCTCATCTGTCACTATGTCTAGCAGACCTTTATAATCTGCAAGATTATTTTTTAACATTTGGTCTGTAGTTACTATAGGACTAAAACTAGCTTCTGCAAATGTAGGTATTCTTACTTTAAGTAAAGCATCGTCTAGTTCTAAAACTATAACCATTTCACTCATAAAGCTAGCTTCCACGTATAATTTAAGTTTTCTATTACCTAACAACTCTAGATATTTTAATAATTTATACCATGCTTTATTTTCAAACTCTTTTAAAAATCTATTTTTAATAGTTTCTAGAAGTCTTATATCCCCCACATTATCCATAATAGTTCCGAAACTAGTTAGAGCAGTGAAGAACCCTTGTTCTCCTAGAGATGTTACATTAGTAGCAGTCAGACCTAAATTAATTATACCATATTTGCCCATAAGATAACTAATAGTCTCATGTACTAGCAGAAACATATTTCCGTGTAAAGTATTAATTTCCCCTAGCGATAAATCCTCCGTAGTATCTAATATATTACTACCTAGACTAGTTTTATAAAACTCAGAACTTCTACTCATAGTTAATTCAACTTCTCTTAATTTTGCGTTATCTATAACAGTTATAACATTGCTAGGGTTAACTTTTTGTTCTTTTGTTAAATGTTCTATTAATATTTTTAATGGGAAACTCTTAACTACCTGTCTAATACCCATTTTATTACCCAGCCACGACATAAACATAGAAGACGATATAACTTCTCCACTAAATGTTTGTAAATTAAGACTAGCATTTAGAATTTCTCTTGTCGGATCCATAGAATAAGCTAGTTCGTCATCTGCTGATAAACTAACAGCACTATCTACTATGCTTCCTAAAATAGTGTGTAAGTGGTCTATAGGGTTATTGTATTTTTTAGATACTAAATTAGTATCCACGTCTAGATCTGTATTAGTATAAAAATTATTAATATTAACAGGAGTTGACGCTACGGTTATGACGTTACTAGGCAGAAATAATTTATTAGCTCTAGGTTCTCTATTTACATAATCTCTAGGTTTTTGATCGTTATGGTAGACATTATAGGTATCTATCAACTCCCAATGGTATCTAATGTACTCTCTACCGTCAGGGGTTCTTTCTTTTATTCCAAACTTTCTAAACTCAGTAACAGAGTTTATATATATGTTAAGATTATTTTCGTCTATCAAAGCTTTACCTGTTCTAGTTTTCGTATAACCGAAATAGTCTGTATAACCTTGTATTAAGAATAAACTAGAGTCGTTGCTAGTTTTACTATCAAATCTTATTTTAATAAGTACCTTAAATCTCTCAGTATTCCAATCATTTACTATAATAGATTTTGATATAGGTGTTTGATTAAAGTCAACAACTTCAGGTACCAATCTCTCCAAACCTATTTTTAAACTAGCTGGTGAAGCTGTTTCTAGTGCTTTACCTACTGTGTTGACTAGTTTATTAACTGTCGATTGTTGAGCCTCTAGTTTAAATGGTTTTACAACCATTGGTTTAAACTTTCTAGCATAAACTAGTATAATTTGTTCTATAACAACGTTATAATTAGCTAATAATATGTTATCCCCTTGGTTATTTGTTAAACTAAAAATTTCTTGGTTCATTTGTATCTCCTTTTTTGATTTTTGTTACAAGGACCGTTATAGGTCCTTATAAATAATATTTACCTAATTATATTTTAAACTTAAAAATAAATTAAAAATAAAAGGAGTTCACATGGCAAATATTCGAGAAGAAATCATAAATGAATTATTAGGACGTAACCAAAGAGCTGTAGAAGAAATATATATGCGTTATATAAAAGAATCGCCTGAAATAGATGTAGTAGACTTAGATAAATGTAGGGATAGTTACACGCTAACAAGAGAACACGTGGAAGGTATTATTCCACCTGATACTGAGATAACTGAGGTTTTTAAAGATAAAGAAGATTTTTACTATATAAGTTTCTACATGGAAAAAGGCGCCCCGTTTACAGCTGCTAATCTTTTAAATTGTTATAAAGTCGTCCTCATAAATCAGAGAGAGATAGATAGGCTAGAATACTTGGTTAAAGAAAATCCCGAAAAATTGAAACAGGACGATTATCAAATCTGGAAACTCATCTTCGAAAAGTATGGAGGAGATTTAGCACCGTTATTAAAAAACGTTTTGGAACATGAAAAAGGACATTTTAGAAGAACGCTTTTAGAAATGGTTAACGAATCTGTTTTGCCTTATAAACCTTATGATATGTTTAGTGTCATGAAGGCGTATGTTACCGAAGAAATTAACGTTAATACAAGATACGCACCTGATTTAGTAGAAAAAGAAAAAGTTGCATTATCTGTTATAAAAAATGTTGAGAAAAGATTAAAATCGAAATTAAAGAAAAAACAAATTTTAGCTCTTAATAAGCTATTAAAAGTTCCTATTGATTCAAAATTTACAGTTTTAGAATTAATGACTAAAGCTAAAGTAAAAGAGAACGAGCTTGTAAATGTAATAAATCCTTATTTACAGTTAGGTTTAAGTGGTACATTTGTATACCCGATTCCAGGACTTCTTAACGTTGATTATTCGTCACCCACTTTTGATAACAAGTTTCTACCTGATATTGTAAGGGCGTCATTCCTTAAAATAGTGTTAGCTCTTTATAGAGACGACGTCATAGATAAACTAAAACTAAGAGAAGGTTTTATATATAAGAAATTTAGGTCATTTATACTAGAGCAATAACTAACAATGCAACAATAAAATAAATTAGAAAAGGGTTACACATGTCAACAACTAATGAAATAATAAAGGAAATAATTAAAAGAAATAAAAAAGCCATAGAGTACTTTTATATACCTTTTTTAGAAGCACATCCTGAAAGAGACTTATTGGACAGAAATAAATTTATTAAATCGGCCACTATAAACGAAGAAAATGCGCTTCCGAAAGACAAAATAAAAAAAATTTATAATTCTTGGGAAGACGAAGAGGGTTTTTTATTTATAGAAGTAGAAACTGACTTAAGTTTCATAGCGGCTATGTATGGTTATTCTTATAAAGTTATCTTGTTTAATAAAAGTGAAATGTTATTTATGAAAAAAATAATAGAAGAAAGACTAGATGAACTAGCAGAATTAAGGCCATTTTATAGTTACGTAAAAGAAGTTTATCATGGAGATTATAATAAAATAGTGAAAGAAATAATTAACCACGAAAAAGGACATTTTAAAAGACCTCTCATAGATGTTCTTAATGAAAGCGTGCTACCGAATAGACCATTTGAACTTTTTAACCTTTGTAAGATGTATACTATGGAAGAAATAGCCATAAATACTAAGTTTAATAACCCCGCCCTTCTAATTAAAGAACAACATACTTTAAAAGAGCTAAAAGCGAAAGAGAAGTCTTTAAAGAAAATTATAAAAAATCCTATTATAATAAAAAATTTCAATTTGAAATTCTTTCCTGATTACAATATATTGTCTAAACTAGGAAAAATATTCGGTGACAAATATTTTTTCTTAGAAGTTATGCCTATCTTAGAAGGAGCATTAAACGGAACTGTAAATATGCCCGTTCCCGGGCTACTCGATTTAGATTTTAAATCTGACGCACTTGATAACATAATTTTACCAAATTATGTTAGGGTGAAACTGTTTAATTTTGTTATAGAATATTATAAAGACAATATAATAAAAGAATTAGATGTTGCAAATGGTGAGTTTGCTAAAATGTTCGGCTTTGATAAATTTTTAAATCAACTTTAAAAAATAAACAAAAAAAGTAATTTATATTTTTACAACTAGGGTTCAGGTTGGAACCCTAGTTGTTTAATATTTTATTCACTCCACCAGTTTTAGATTATCAAAATCTTCTTTGTTTAACTGCTGGGTTATATCTATAATGTAGAGATATAACTGCGCTAGTTCATTTTTAATTGTCTCTTTTAATTTTATAGATTTACTATTATATCCTAGAAGTTCTAGTTCTTCGTTCGGTAATACAGATAAAAGGTTGTGGCTTGAATAATCATCTACTATTTTATCTATGTTAACCACTATAGGATTTAATACCCTACCTGTTATTAGAGGTTCGTAAGGGTAATACTCTTTTATCTTTTCCAATAAATCGTTAGATATTTTGGTTTTAGTTACCGACGACAGTACAAAGCTATCTATAGTTACCTCTACAGGCTGAGTTGTTAAAAGGACAGCTATATTATAAAAACCAGTCTCTTTTAAAAAATAATATCCCGCCGTTAATAATGGTGTTATATCTTTCATATATTCAACTATCCTAGGGTCTATTAGTTCTCTAAAAATGTTTGCAGTAAGTCTTATACTGGTAGGTAAAGGATTTATCAATTCTTTTTTAAATAACTCATAGAGTTTATTAACTTCTTCTTCGTTAATAACTAGTTTAGGATTTATGTGTTCGTTAAACCTTTCTAGTATTTCTACGGGTTTAGATTTATTACTTGTAAATCTTTTATCTTTATTCTCTTCTAAAAACGCACTATAATAACCTAACATGCCTGGAGGTATGTTGCTAGGTGTTCTAAATGACTCCATGACAGAAGCCTCACTATCTTCACTACTATTTGTATTGCTACTATTTACTTTTTTAATTCTATAGCCCTGGGATTTCCCTTGTAAATCTAATTTACCCTTTACATACCCGTAGTTCTTCTTAATTATATTAGATTTTTCTGTGTCCAATATCTCCGAATAAAAATAAAGCTTTTGCGTAATTAAACCTCCTACTAACATATAAGGTAAAAGGTCTTTACTAGCATTAGACTCTACTATTCTAACAGCAGTTAGCTCCTCGTTTTGAAGTAATCTTTCTAGTAGTTTTTCAACACTAGCTTTAAGTTTTATATATGCTGGTATAGAGTTTATAGGTTCTATATCGTAAAAGTTATATAGTAATAGGTCCCTTTCTTTACTAGGTTTAAATGCTCGTAATGCTAAAAATTCTCCTACTATAGGCATGGTAGTTTTTATATACACAGTAAAAGCCACTAGCTCTAGATATTCATTTTTAGTATACGTTTGTTCTCTAGTTCCTTCTTTATTTAGAAGTTTACTTTCGTCAAATTCTTCTGGTAATGACTCCACAGGTTCTAGGTAGACGTTCTTTTTAATATAATTAAGTATGTCTTCATAGTCAAATGTTTCTAGCACGTACTTGAATGGTAATAAAGGTATCTCGTCTATATTGTTATTATTCTTGATAAAGATGTTTAACATATCTTTAGCTTCTTTATATCTGTTATAAACTTTTTCTAAATACTCTACAGGCTTAGACTCTAGATAAGCGTTTAACAAATAAAATACTGTATCAAAATCAACACTAGCTCTAAGTTTTTTATTATACAAATCATCTACACTGAATGTTAAATATTCATTTTTAGTAGGGTGATGGATAACTACTTTTAGCGTTGAGAATTCTCCGTTTATCCCAAACATTTTGAATTTAACAGATGGAAATTTGTTCTTACTATTTATTTCCATGCGGCCTCCTTTTAACAAATTTTTATTTTTATACCTCTACGGCAGTTAAATCATTTATTCTTATAATAAATTAAAAGTAAAACATGTTGCAAGACTATGGTAAATGAATTACCATAGTCTTGTGTGAATTTCATTGCGGTTTATAATATTATATTAAATCATCTATGTCTACATCTTCTACGGATGTGTTGCTTGTGTTATCTATGTCACTTTCTAAGGCGTTTTCAGGTGATTTTTCTACGTTATCTTTTTTCTTAGCAAATTCTAACTCATCTTTAAAATTGTTATTAGATTTCAATTGGTTACTGTCTAATAAACTTGTGATATATTCAGGATTGTTACTTAACCACTCTTCTAAACAACTAGCATAAGCCTCCATATATAAATTAGATATTTCACTCTTATCGGTTAACGGTTCACCTTTACTATTAGTATAAGTAACTGTACCATAATTATTAGGATATAACGGGAAACTATATTCTACACCATTTTTATCTATAAAAACTAAGAAATTAATAATAGCTTCCCCGGTCTTAGTTTGTACCGATTTCTTACGTATCCCTAACCCGCCTTTTTTTACTAACTTATCAGTTTTTTGGTTGTTTATATATACGTTCGACGTTTTAGTCAAAAATAGTTCATTTTCTAGTGTATGGTTAGCTAACTTTTTCATAGCTTTTATCAATACTCTCAAATGTATACTAGGCAGCATAACACTTCCTAAGTGTTCTGACTTATACTTTTTGTTATCTTGTTTTACAGTTTTAAACACGCCTACAAAAAGACCTGATATTTCATCTCCATCGCTGCCCGTGAACTTTCTTGTATACCACTTTAGTCTATAAATTTCATTTTCTTTAGTTCTTGTTAATAGTAGCCTTCTTTCTATCGTAGAAATAAAACCCTGTAGAAAACTTAAATCATTATTCATATCTTCTCCTTTTTATTTAATTAATAATGTGTTACGGTATGTCATATTTAAATCTCTTACCAGAATAAATATGGCTTTAACGTCTCTTTAAGCTCTTTAACTAAAGGTTTGTCTACAGTACTAAGACTATTTAAAACATCTCTTTCTGACATATTCGGATACCAGTTTAACCTAATAGCTAATTTATATATATACTCTCTTGTTTTAACTTTGAACGGATCTATAAAAGTTTCATCTCCAAATACTCTTAATGTTACTTCGTTAAAAGGTATTATGCTTAAATCTTTTTTACCTAGAGGATGGAATTTTCCATTAAACCCCGTGTAATCCTTTATCTCACCTGTAAATGACTCTAACAGAAGTACATTTTTATCGTTCTTAAAGTTTAACAGGTCAAAAGCTAAATGGGTTGTTATAGCGGCTAGTTTTCTATTCTTTATCAATTTGTAATCGTTTTTATATCTCCATAATTGTTTTAGGTTATTGTACATCCATTGCGAAAATTCATAACCGTAATTAATTACATAATACTTTTCAAAACCTTCTGATAGTTCTGTTTTATCCTTAAAGTTAAACCAAACTTTAGTAGGTTTTTTATAAGTTAAATAGTAGAAAATGGGTATTAGTTTTAAACTATAACTGGCTTGTAAAAAATTTATTAAATCTTTACCGAACATCTCTTTTAGTTTATTTTTATAAATAGTTGTTTTTAACATATACTTTTTTTCAGGTACAGAGCCCTCTATAACAGACATAAAGTTTCTGAAAAATGTTAACCCGTTTATATAATACACTCTCTCTTTATCTTTCTCTATATTTTTGTTCAAAGCGTAACTTTCTAGTATTTTAGCAGAAGGTGTGTTACAATTATAGATAGGGTGTAAACCATCTTCCACATATTCTATTTGCAAACTAGTAGGTTTCGGTGGTTTTATTCTTGAGTTCCTTTTATTTAACATCTATTCTCCTTCTATTTTTGTTTTTAAAAATAATATAACTTTTCAGCTATGGTGTTAACATGTGTTGTTATACACCATCTTTAATGTTTATAGATGAATATATTTAGGATTAAATATCGTGTTTTAACTGTTATCATTTTTAAGTTCTTCTAGAAGCTTTATAAACTTGCTAACATCATCTCCTGATATAGAAACTTTATCTACTACGTACTTCTTAACCTCTTCAAAATCTAGTCTACTTTTTTCCTTTATCTTTAATAGTTTTTCTTTCAATTCTTCTTTATCATGTTTCTGTTTTTCTTTTTTAATACTAAGAACTATATTTTTATAATCTTTTATTAATTCATTAAGGTTGAGATTTAAGCTATCGCTTGTTATTAATCTAACGTATATCTTATCATCCTTCAGCCCTCTTTTCTTATTGTAGTCTATAAGTTTCTTAATCTCTTTATTAATATATGGTACAATATCATCTGGTTTAATAGAGATTAGACTTATTGTTTTAAATAGAAGAGATGATTTATTTTCTAATCTTTCTATGTTAAATTTTTTACCATCTGTATCTAACGTTATTATGTAGCCATATTTTATATCTGACTCATCCGTGAAAGTTAATCTTTCGAAACTGCCAGGAGTTAATATTTTTTTATATAATTCTGGTTTATGTATATGCCCTGAAATAGCTATTATGTCTGTTATATTAAGTATGTCGTCTGGTTTAAATAGAGTAGGTAGTTCTAAAGGCAGCTGATACGTAAACCCACCATGCATAACAACTACGTCTACTTTATCTAAGTTATTCTCTTTCATAACCTTTTTTACATCATCTATAACTTCTTTGCTAGTAGGTTTCCAATCATCTGGAATATATAAAATAGATAGACTATCGTACTCTTTTATAAATTCTACACTAACCTTGTCTATATATTTAAAATCTACTCCTTGTTCTTCCACGAACTCTGAAATAGCTTCATATATAGTAGACATCTGCCTTCTATCATGACTGTGGGTTCCTTCTAATACCCTTAATTTAATATTGTGGTTTTTACAAAACCTAACTAACTCCACAACCCATTTTATAACTAACTTAAACTCATCACTTACACTACTTAATAATCTATCGAAAACATCTCCAGGGATAATTATTATATCTACATTACTTATTTTATTATAATATGTATTAAAAAACGCACTTAATGATTTATAAATTCTTTCAGTGGGGTTTTGATTATTACCAAAATGTATATCACTTATTGTAAAAATTTTAACTAACATCTCGCTTACCTCCTCTTGTGTTTAATCTTTATATTAACTATGAAAAATCTTAATTTAATTGTAAAGGAGTAAAAATGTTAGATAAACACATACCAACTCTTACTATTTCAGGTTTTAGTAACGATCCATACTTTATTATTAAAAAAGCTTTCGAGTACTTTTTAGTAACTAACTGGGGACAATCCACAACATTTAGCGACCACATACATTCTCTTAAGAAGATTATACAAGAATCTCCTAATGATTTAGACACAATAAAAGTTAATGCATCTAACGCTTTAAGAAAGATATTAGAAAGATATTTTCAGAAAGCTACAGTAGAAGTAAATTATACCAAATACCCAGTATCTACTTTAAAGGAAAAGTACGGTTACAAACTGGAGTTTTATATAAAGGCATACAACGATGATAATGTATATACGTCATACGAGTCTTTTAATATTTACGACAATAAAATTAACTATGAGAATATGATTGATTATTTTCTAAGTTAAGTTAAAAATAGTAATAGTATTTATTTATAAAGGAGTAATAAATGGAAAAAATAAGTCTTAGAAAACATATCGAAACCCTTAATAAAAACCAACCATCTCTTAAGGATTTAGAAAAAAAGAAAAAAGAGGAAGATTTAAAACTTTTAGAAGAATATGTTAATGATATAGAGGAGTCTTACAATATAGAAGCTGTTAAAGAAGAGTTTGTGGAAATAGATATTAAAACATTTGAAAATTCTCTACTCCCTTATTTAATAGGTTCGGTTCCAAGGAATGAAGCTAACTACGAAATATTTCTAAGGAACTTCTTAGCTATAACTAAAGATTTTGTTAAAGAATTAAGAATAATAGACGGTGACAAAGTTTATTATTTGCCTCCGTTACTTTATACTAAAAACAACAAACTTAATATATTCAATAAGATTAACTTTAATAGAGTGTTTGAAAAGATAAAAATCTATAGAGCTAATGGTGTAAATCTTAAAGCTAAACAACTAGAAGAGAAATTTATGAATATCCTGGAAGAAGAGTTAAATAACAGTAACGATTTTATAGAAGACAAATATAAAAAATCGTATCTAAATTTAATTAGAAAATATAAGCTAAGTAGTTTAAAAACAGAAGAAAAACATAAAAAAAGTGATTTGGAAAATTTGTTCGAGTATTAAAAAAATAAAAAAAAAAATTTTGTGGGGGCCCGGTGGCCCTCAGGTTCAACGTCACCGACAAGGGTGCCCGGCTCACCCTTGTCGGCCGCTGGGTATTTATTACCCGCCCCCAGCTGGGCGGGGTGCGTTTTTTACCCGGACGCACGCCGGGGGGAGCCGGGGCCAGCTCCCTCCCCTTTTTTATATCCCGCCGGGTCGGCGGGCGGCGCTGGGCTGGGGGTGCCTACCCGGTATTTTTTAGGCGCCCCGGGTCGGCGCCTGGGAGTGGGGTTAACTAAACAGCGGGTCGTCTGCCGACCCGCCTTCGTGCGTCATATATTTCAATACAGCTTCTGTACAGGCCATTTTACATGGCCCGTCTGCAGGGGACTCGAAGTCCCCTGCAGTGAATAATTTGTAATATTTCTTAGGCACCCCGTTTTCTAACTTCCAGCCCAGCGCTAAAACCATCTTCATCCCAAGATTCCTTATTAGGAACCTAGGCAACCCCTCTTTTGCCTCCTTAACGGAGGCGAAATCCCCAGGGATACATTTCCCCGGGGATTTCAATTGATTTATGTCATTGAACCTGAGGGCCCAGAAACCTCCAGGCCCCCACATGAAAAATCCCCCCTCTGGTGCTTCAGTGGATGACCACTGAAGCGCCTTCTTCAAGAGCGCCTTGCGGCGCTCCTCTTTAATTTTTTCTTTATTAATTTTTGCGGCCATTACGGCCGCTTTTTCGATTTTAATACCCATGTCT